>Ga0172382_10004428_pt1 | contig 21495 bp, 16 predicted proteins | sample Leawel138RmetaG_FD_122245 | JGI IMG/M metagenome (GOLD analysis project Ga0172382, IMG submission 122245) | Leachate microbial communities from a municipal landfill in Southern Ontario, Canada - Leachate well 138R metaG | ecosystem: Engineered > Solid waste > Landfill > Unclassified | place... | reverse complement strand
GAGGTTCCTGGCGGATTCGAACCGCCGTACACGGTTTTGCAGACCGTTGCCTAGCCACTCGGCCAAGGAACCATTTTTTTATTTTGGACTGCAAATGTACAAAAAATTGCTCTTTAATCCATACCACCAAAACATTTTTACACGAACAGTTGATTTTATCTTAGAGTACCTTTTCTAAAACTCGTTCTGCCTTGAGATTACAGCCTGTTCAACCTTCCGAAAGAATTGTGTCTCCCGATGTATTAAAGGGAATTGCCGTGTTAAATATCCTGCTCATCCATATCAATAGTTTTCCCATGATTGATGCAAATTGACCTGGCATTTAACAAGGGGGGGCATTCTATCCTTTCAAAATCTAAATAAGGCATCATCGCATCAGCGTTACACTGGCTTTTGCAATCTGCCCGCCCATAGGAGGATTAAGCTTGGAAACCTTGACTTTTGCTTTCTGAATGGTTGGAAATTCAGCATAGAGAGCATCAAGAATGCGTTTGGCCACATGCTCCAACAAAAATGAAGGAACCTGCATCTCCCTCTTAATCAACTCAAAAACAACCTGGTAATTGAGTGCATCCTGTAAATCATCTGATTCGGCAGCCTCCATACAGTCAGTTTCTATTGTAATATCCACCAAAAATTCATTGCCAACAACTCTTTCCACTTCAAAATGGCCATGATAGGCAAAAAAGTGCATTCCTTCAAGTTCAATAATTCCCATTCTGTTTTTTTGAGCGAAATTAAAAATAAGTGACAAAAGCAAAGAAATTGGCACAACGATAATCATACTGAGCAACCTTTTTTTAATTTTGCCACCATTGAAAACCAGCGGATAAATTTTACGAATCATGTCAAACAGCACCGACAGCACAGAACCGGCTAAAAAGTCGAATTTTATTCACATCCAAATTGAACAGGACATTGAAAACGGGAAAAACAGGGGAAGAGTACATACCCGGTTTCCCCCGGAACCCAATGGCTACTTACACATTGGCCATGCCAAGTCAATTTGCCTGAACTTCGGAACAGCAGAGAAGTATGGAGGAAAGTGTAACCTGCGTTTTGACGATACGAATCCCACAAAAGAAGAGATGGAATATGTGGAATCCATCCAAAAAGATATCCATTGGTTGGGATTTGACTGGGAAGACAGGATGTATTTTGCATCTGATTATTTTGAAAAGCTGCATGATTTTGCCATCAGATTAATTAAGGAAGGCAAAGCATACGTTGACGATCAGGATGCAGAGACTATCAGCCAGCAGAAGGGAACACCCACACGCCCCGGGATGGAAAGTCCTTTCCGGAACCGCTCATCAGAAGAAAACCTGGATCTGTTTCAGCGCATGACAGCAGGCGAGTTTGAAGAAGGTTCACGCGTACTGCGTGCAAAAATCACCATGTCTTCTCCCAACATGCATATGCGCGATCCAATCCTATACCGTATACTGAAAGCACACCACCACCGCACAGGTGACAAATGGTGCGTTTATCCTATGTATGATTTTGCTCATGGCCAGAGTGATTTCTGGGAGGGTATAACCCATTCCATTTGCACACTTGAATTTGAAGTTCACCGTCCACTATACGATTGGTTTGTAGACCAGTTACAAGAATCAGACTACCGGCCAAGGCAAATTGAGTTTGCACGACTGAATCTGACTTATACCGTGATGAGCAAACGAAAATTATTGGAACTGGTCAAAGACAAGTATGTAAACGGATGGGACGATCCGCGTATGCCTACCCTGTCAGGATTACGCCGAAGAGGATTTACTCCGGAGTCAATCCGGAATTTTTCCGATCGAATCGGAGTGACTAAAGTTGACGGGATGATTGATGTATCCTTACTTGAACACAGCTTACGTGAGCATCTGAATAAAACGGCTCAACGGGTAATGGGCGTTTTAGACCCCCTGAAAGTAGTGATAACAAACTACCCGGAAGGTTTGGAGGAAGAGCTGGGCGCTATCAATAACCCGGAAGATGAAAACATGGGCTCACGAAAAGTTCAGTTCTCACGTGAAATTTATATCGAACGGGATGATTTCATGGAAAATCCACCCCGAAAATTCTTCCGGCTGGCCCCGGGACGAGAAGTTCGGTTGCGTTATGCCTATTTTATCACCTGCAATGAAGTGATAAAAAATGAAAAGGGAGATATCACAGAACTGCACTGTACGTATGATCCTGCATCAAAAGGAGGAAACTCACCTGACGGAAGAAAAGTGAAGGCGACCTTGCATTGGGTATCTGCAAAGCATGCCGTTAAATCGGAAGTCAGGTTATACGACAGACTGTTCAACGACGAAGATCCAGCCGGCCATCCGGATATCGATTTTAAAGAATTCTTAAATCCCGATTCCCTGAAAATTCTGCCGGACTGCTATCTGGAACCGTTTGTTAAAGACGCGAAACCTCTCGATCATTTTCAGTTCGAACGACTAGGATATTTTAACCTCGATTACGATTCAACACCGGGGAAACCGATATTTAACCGTACGGTACCCCTGCGGGATTCCTGGGTTAAAATGAAAAATAATTCATAATCTGATCATTCGATCAAATAAATCAACAGTTCAACCTTTTTATCTTCCATTTTTCCTTCATAGGATGCATTGGCCGATTTATGTCATGTGTTAACCGAATATTAAGCCTTTTTCCCGGAGCTAATGGTTATATTTATTCCTTCAAATCAAATGAGTAAAAAATGAATAATAACGAAGTTTCGAACAGAAGGGTGTTATTCGGTGTGTTTCTGATTCTTGTCGGGGGTATCTGGATATTAATCAAAATGCAGATTATTCCACCTGTAGTTAGCGATATCCTGATTTCCTGGCAGATGCTGCTCATCGGTATCGGAATTTTTTCATTTGTTGCGGGAAACCGCACTGCAGGAACTATATTAATTATAGTAGGCAGTTTTTTCCTGATCGATGAGCTGAACTTCATCCCTGATTTTTTCCGGCAAATAGGCTGGCCACTACTCATCATTGGGATAGGAATAGCTTTGCTTTTAACACATAAAAGCAAAAGCCAACCTTTAATCCCCGAACCATCTAAAATAGGAATGGATTATTTTGATGATTTCATCATTTTTGGAGGGAAAGAGATATTTATCAGTTCTAAAAATTTCCTGGGAGGAAAGGTCACTTCTATCTTTGCGGGTGCAGAATACGATTTACGACACGCTAATCTTTCGGATAACGGCGCCGTCATTGATGCCGTATGCATTTTTGGGGGAAGCGGATTTAAAGTTCCTCCCGAATGGAACATTAAAAATGAAGTAACTACAATTTTTGGAGCATTCACAGATAAACGGGGAAGCACCGGGCAGGAAATGAACTTCGACCCGTCAAAAACACTCATTATAAAAGGTTTTAGCACTTTCGGAGGAGTTGAAGTCAAATACAATTAGATATGGACTTTAAGCATCCATTCATTTCCAATCCACGTCTGGGAATTTATTATATCCTGGTTTGGCTGGCCATTTTTACAGGTAATGTATTGCTTAAATGGCTGGCTTACGATTTAGAACCTGGCATCGCTATTGCCGAAGGATTGGCTTTCCCATTCATGTTTGCTATTATCGGTTCATCCATTTGGTATGTCATCAAATACAGTTCCTTTGAAAGCTATTCGATTACAAGAATTATCGTTTCACACTTCATTGCAGCTACCATTATCATCTTCATCTGGCTGTATATAGGAATTGTCCTGATCAAACTTCTCCACCCCTATGCGGACCAATGGATCAACAACAGTCTGGCAATAAGCATTTTTGGCGGATATATGCTCTACATTACCTATGTGATATTTTTCTATGCGGTAAGCTATTACCAAAGATTTAAAGAAAAACTAAAAAATGAAGGTAAGTTAAAAACGTTGATAAAAGAGGCGGAACTCCATGCACTCAAATCACAAATTAATCCGCACTTTTTATTCAACAGCCTGAATAGTATTTCATCACTTACCATGACAAATCCTGAAAAAGCACAGGAAATGGTTATCAACCTGTCATCACTGATGCGGTATTCACTAAAACACGATCAAAAAGAAAAAGTTCCATTCTGCGAAGAATTAAAAAATAGTAAGCTGTACCTGCAAATCGAGAAGGTACGCTTCGGAAATATTCTAAACCCGATATTTAAGGTGAACCATAATTGCCAGAACGCTTTCATACCCAGCATGCTGCTGCAACCTCTGTATGAAAATGCGATTAAATACAGTGTTTATGAAGCCACTGAGCCTGTTGATGTTATTACCCATGCATCATGCAGGGAAGATGTTTTGGAAATTACAATTATAAATAATTACGACCCAACCTCTATTACCAGAAAAGGAGAAGGAATCGGGCTGAGAAATATTCGGGACAGACTTCAAATTATCTATGGTAATCCCACGCTGATGAAAGTAGAAGATAATACAAAACAATATAAAGTAACTTTGGTAATTCCTCAAAAATAAACTTCTATGATCGAAAAGATACGTTCAATAATAGTCGATGATGAAGAACTGGCACGTAACCTGTTAAAATCTTTTCTGAAGAGTGCCGAAAACATAGAGATCGTAGGAGAATGTGAAAATGGATTTGAAGGGGTAAAATTGATCAATGAATTAAAACCCGACCTGATTTTTTTGGATATCCAAATGCCTAAAATCAACGGGTTCGAAATGTTGGAAGTACTTGAACATAAACCCCATATTATTTTCGCTACCGCTTACGATCAGTATGCTTTGAAAGCCTTTGAATACAATGCTGCTGATTATTTATTAAAACCTTATGCAAAAGAACGCTTGCTCGAAGCGATCCATAAAGTAGCCGAAAAAATGAATTCTGAAGGTGTTTTTTCTGACATCGCCGAAAAAATAAACAACTACCCAAGAGAAGAGTACCTGAACCGGATTGTGGTAAAAGACCGTCATAAAATACATATCATCCCGGTCGACCAGATCCGTTACATCGAATCTATGGACGACTATGTCCTGATATACTCTAAAGAGGGTCGCTACGTTAAACAAAAAACCATGAAATTCCTGGAAAAGGCTCTTGATCCAAAATATTTTGTCCGGATTCACCGCTCCTATATAGTAAAAGTAGAAGAAATCAATGAAATTCAACAGTACGAAAAAGAATCCTACGTTTTAATACTTCAAGATAAAACCAAACTAAAAGTAAGTAAAAACGGATATAAAAATCTTAAAGAGATCCTCCGTTTTTAAAAATTAGGCTACCTTTCCTGAAATATTTGAATGATGGGAATTTTCATTGCATTGGTAATTATTTTTCTATGGCTGGGACATATCGTGTTTACACTTTTATTTGTCGAACCTGATTTTCTTACATTCCAACCCTATCTGCATATTTTACTGCAAACCTTTCTTTACACCGGGCTATTCATAACCGGTCACGATGCCATGCACGGGACAGTTGCCCGAAACCGCAAGCTGAATAATTTTTTAGGAAATGTGACTACCACCCTCTTCGCTTTTCTCTCGTTCCGAATCCTGGCAAAGAAACATTATCAACACCATCTGTTTCCGGCTTCAGTAAAAGATCCTGATTATTCACCACGCAGCAATAATATTTTTATTTGGTGGTTTACCTTCATGAAAAACTATATCACCTGGTGGCAAATCTTATCCATGGCCGTTGCTTTTAACATCCTGCTAATCTGGTTTTCAGAAATTCAGCTACTGGCATTCTGGATTATTCCGGCAATTCTTTCCACATGGCAGCTTTTTTATTTCGGCACCTATATGCCTCACCACCGGCCACATAGCAGTGATATGAGTCCTCATAATTCACGCACTTTACCTAAAAATCATTTTCTGGCCATGATTTCCTGTTACTTTTTTGGATACCATTGGGAACATCATGAATCTCCCACAACACCCTGGTGGAAACTATACCAGAAAAAAAAAGAGCATGATAAGTTTTCACAAAACAATTTTAATTAAAAGTATGCGAGTTCTCCCAACAAACATCGGGATTACCATTAACAATAAACAGATAAAATAATTGGTAAAGTTTTTGTTGTTCTAAATAAAGAAATTACAATGCTCATGAACCGTGTTCATAACAGATAATGATCTGTAAAAATTAAATATTGAAAAAAAAATGATTAGCAAGTAACAATTATTTTTTATCTTTAGCCCTCTTTATTTGGGCCGGTATTGATAAACGAACAAAAAGATTAAGTATTATGGAAATCAAAAAGTCACCAAAAGCAGACCTTGAAAACAAAAGGAACCTGTTCCTGATGCTTGGGCTGGTTGTTGCACTTGGATTGGTTCTTGCAGCTTTTGAAAATAAAACATCACCCAAAAAAGCTGATTCCCTTGGACAGGTACAAATGCAGGAAGTTGAAGATGAAATTATTCCGATCACCCGGGAACAGGAGATTCCGCCGCCACCACCGCCACCACCTCAGGTTATTGAAGTACTGAATATTGTTGACGATGATGTAGAAATTGAGGATGAATTGATCATGGAAGATACTGAAGTTACCGATGACATGGTAATTGATGTAGCTCCGGTTGTTTCCACAAGAGTAGAAGAGGAGGAAGAAGACACTCAGGTATTCTTTATTGTTGAAGAAATGCCCGAATTTCCGGGAGGCGAAGCTGCTTTGAGGCAGTTCATTGCCAACGCTATTAAATATCCGGTCATTGCACAGGAAAACGGCATCCAGGGAAGAGTCTATGTCCAGTTTGTTGTAAATACCGATGGCTCAATTACCGATGCACGTATTGCCAGAGGTGTTGACCCTTCTATTGACAAGGAAGCACTGCGTGTTGTGAATACACTGCCCAAATGGAAACCAGGAAAACAACGTGGGAAACCAGTACGTGTATCTTATACGGTTCCAATCAACTTCGTACTCCAGTAAAAAATGAAAAAAATATAATTTAAGACTCCTGATCCTAATATTGGATCAGGAGTTTTTTATGCAAACACCTGATTAATCAGGAAAATAAGACAGGAAGACTATATGATTGAAACCACGCCGGAAACTGAAAAAGCAATACTTGTTGGGTTAATATTTAAAAATCAGGATGAACGTCAAGCCATGGAATACCTCGAAGAACTCGAATTCCTGGCTGACACTGCAGGAGCGGAAGTATTGAAAAAGTTCACCCAGAAATTAGACAACCCAAATGTCTCTACCTTTGTTGGACAAGGGAAACTGGAAGAAATCAAAACCTATATGGTAGCTATGGAGGTGGATACTGCTATCTTTGATGACGAGCTAACCCCTACTCAGCTAAGGAATATCGAACGATTTCTGGAATGTAAAGTATTAGATCGTACCAACCTGATTCTTGATATCTTTGCCAGAAGAGCGAAAACAGCCCACGCTAAAACACAGGTTGAACTGGCACAGTATCAATACCTCCTTCCAAGACTTACCCGAATGTGGACCCATCTTGAACGTCAAAGAGGAGGAATCGGACTTCGTGGTCCGGGAGAATCACAAATTGAAACAGACCGGCGAATCATCCTCGATAAAATAGCCCGGCTGAAAGAACAACTGAAAAAAATAGACAAGCAAAAATCGATGCAACGAAAAAACAGGGGAAAACTTGTTCGTGTTGCTCTGGTAGGATATACAAACGCAGGTAAATCAACCCTGATGAACCTGCTTTCAAAATCAAACGTTTTTGCCGAGGATAAATTATTCGCCACACTCGATACTACAGTTAGAAAAGTAATCATCGTCAATCTGCCCTTCTTGCTTGCCGATACAGTAGGATTTATCCGAAAATTGCCACACGACCTGGTGGAGTCTTTTAAATCGACACTCGATGAAGTGAGAGAAGCGGATATTCTCGTACATGTGGTTGATATTTCACACCCCGGTTTTGAAGAACAAATCGATACAGTTAACAATACCCTAAAAGAAATTGAATCAGGGGATAAACCTATTATTTATATTTTCAATAAAATAGATGCATTCAGGTATGTAAAAAAAGATGAGGACGACCTGTCACCCAAAACCAAAGAAAATTTATCTCTCGACGAATGGAAAAATTCCTGGATAGCTAAAAATAATCTGCCTGCACTGTTTATATCAGCTACCCTCAAACAAAATATCGAGGAGTTAAAAGAAGTACTGTACGATGAAGTGAAAAAAATTCATGCACAACGCTTCCCTTTTAATGAATACTTATTCGATATTTCATGGACTGAGGATGAATAGACGATCAAATCGACATGTCATCTCTCCCCCATTTCATCTGAATTACCAACCCGTCGTCTACTCTTATTATCTGTCAGACATACTGAATACAAGTCGGTTCGTCGATCTTTTAAGTTTTGTACTCCTCCAAAATTGTGCAACTCCTTTAACAAATCCAAATCAACATCAGCCACCAAAATCATCTCCGTGTTGGGTGTGGCTTCTGCTTTTATTCCTGTTGTAGGAAATGAAAAATCACAGGGTGTAAACACGACAGACTGGGCAAATTGAATGTCCATATTTTCTACTTTTGGCAGGTTCCCGACTGAACCGGCAATAGCAACATAACATTCATTCTCAATAGCTCTTGCCCGCGCGCAATATCGAACTCGGGAATAACCATTTTGTGTATCTGTTAGAAAAGGCACAAATAATATGGACATTCCCTGTTGTGCCAATATCCTGGAAAGCTCAGGAAACTCTACATCATAACAAATTAATACTCCTACAGGCCCACAATCCGTTTCAAATACTTCAACTTGATTTCCACCTGATAATCCCCAGGTTTTGATCTCATCGGGAGTAATATGAACTTTCTGATAGGTTTCAAATGTCCCATTCCTGCGACACAAAAAACCTGTATTGTAGAGCTTTTCATCTTTCATCAGCGGGAAACTACCAGTAACTATATTTATATTGTAGGTTACAGCTAAATTCATAAATCGATCTCTGATTTCTTCAGTATATTCAGCCAGCTTCCGGATAGCATCTGCATACCCCAGATGATTATAATCGGCCATTAGCGGAGCATTAAAGTACTCCGGAAAAAGTACAAAATCACCTTTATAACTGGCTACTGCATCAACAAAATACTCAACCTGAGTAAAAAGTTCAACGATGTCATGATAAAGCCTCATCTGCCACTGAATCAGCCCTAACCTCACAACTGACTTGTAACCACGAGCTTTCGACGAAATTTTTTGGTGATAAATATTATCCCATTGCAACAGTACAGCATATTCTTTCGATTCTCTGTCACCAGGCATGTATCCCTGCAGCACTTTCTTGACGTGAAAATCATTGGATAATTGAAAATTGAGTACCGGATCATCAATTTCCTGGTATTTCACTTTCTGAATATATTCCTTTGTCGATAAAGTGGAAGCATATTTATGGTACTCAGGAATCCGGCCACCAAATACAATAGCTTTTAAATTTAATTTCTCACATAATTCTTTCCGGGCATCATACAACCGGCGTCCTAAACGCATTCCACGGTATTCAGGACGGATAAAAACGTCAATACCGTATAGCGTATTCCCCTTAGGATTATGTGTGTTGAAACTATAATTACCGATGATCTCTTCATAAGAATGATCATCACCGAACATTTCATATTTTACAATGATAGATAATGCAGAACCTACAACAACATGATCAACTACCACAGCAAACTGGCCTTCAGGAAAAATCTTCACCAACTTCCGGATGTCATTTTTCTCCCAATAATCTTCAGGCCAGTTGGGATAGGCTTCCTGTAAAGATTTATACATTTCCTCATAGTCATTCATGTTTAGCTGACGAACCTCCACTTGCCCAATGGTATCCATAATCGTTCCTTTGTATGTAAAGATGTAAAAATAAAAAATGCCCGGAACTCCAGGCATCTTTTATTAAATTTTCTGCGGTATTTAGAGACTGTTTTAAATTTATCCATTTATTCTATTTTGAGTCTTTTTTCACTCATACTGCTGCAAAATTTCCTTAAATAGCTATGGCTATTCGCGTCAATTTTGCCTTGTCTGAGCAAAAAACAGATCAAATTATTTCTAAAAAACAAAATCAAAACAGTCTCTTATTTTACTTCACCTTCCTGAATTAACCATTCTGCAATTTGTACAGCATTCAGAGCAGCGCCCTTCTTTATTTGATCACCTACACACCAAAAAGTAATGTTGTTGGGGTCAGTGACATCTTTTCGAATACGTCCCACATAAACGTCATCCTTCCCGGAAACGAACAGTGGCATAGGATATTGTTTTTCAGCAGGGTTGTCTATTACTGTAATCCCTTTCGTGTTTTGAAAAGCTTCCTTCACCTGTTCAACAGAAAGGGGGTTCTCTGTTTCCACCCAAATAGCTTCAGAATGAGCCCGGGCAACAGGAATACGTACACAAGTAGCACTTACTTCTGCATCTGTATGCATGATCTTCTTGGTTTCCCAGTTCATTTTCATCTCCTCCTTGGTATAATCATTTTCAAGGAAGACATCAATGTGTGGAATAATATTCATAGCAAGCTGATAGGAAAATTTTGATACAGTTGGTTCCTTGCCTTCAGCGATCTCCTTAATCTGTTGTTCCAGTTCAGAAATACCCTGCGCACCTGCACCACTGGCTGCCTGATAAGTTGCAACACGAACACGCTTGATCCTGGAAAGTTCATCAACAGGCTTTAATGCAACAACCATCTGGATGGTTGAGCAGTTCGGATTGGCAATAATATTTCTTGGCCTTTTTTTCGCATCCTCAGGGTTCACTTCCGGAACAACTAAAGGAACATCATCATCGTAACGAAATGCACTCGAATTGTCAATCATTATAGCTCCATGCCGCGTAATTGTATCGGCAAATTCTTTAGATATACCAGCTCCTGCCGACGTGAGGGCAATGTCAATATCCCTGAAATCATCTCCATGCTTCAACTCTTTCACGGTAAGCTTCTTTCCCCTGAATTCATATTCTTTCCCGGCACTTCTTACCGACCCAAACAATACCAGTTCATCCAAAGGAAAACTTCGTTCATCCAATACACGAAGAAACTCCTGGCCGACAGCCCCGCTTACTCCTACTATCGCAATTTTCATCTCATTAAATTGTTTATTATCAATGGTATTTTCCTCATACCATCGTTTATTTTAAAGGTATCTACCTCATTATTAGTGTTTATTTAAGCGATATTCGATAGAATGCTTACGCATTTCGAAAGAATTCGCAAGCTCATTTCGATGGAACTCCCAAATTCATTATCATGCTTTTATGACATAATTTACCTTGGTCGTTTCTCATGAATAAACTTTCCCCCTTTTTTTTTTCACGTAAAATTACTATTTTGCGTGTAATTGGTATAAGATGATTCAACGTTTTCTGAAAATCTTAACAATCGTTTTTACATACCTCGTTAACCCGGCTTACACACAGGTCATCTGGCAGGAAAATTTTTCTGTTCCTGAAAAAGGTATCCAGGGTGACGAGACAGGGGGAATAATTTCCGATTTTTCAGGAATTACCCAATGGAATCTTGAATATCATGATATTAGTCTGGATAATCCGGGTGATTATGCTAAAACAATTTCCACTTCCGGAGGCCGTTTTGAAGCCTGTGATATCGATGGTGAGGTCATTTGGTACTCAGAATGGATCGATATCTCATCGTGCGAAAAAGTGATGGTTGAACTCACTGCTTCTGAAACCGGAAGCGGCGCAAATCAAACAACCAAATACCTGAAAGCTTTTTTCCAATTGGATCATAAACAGGAAGTCCCTTTTCATAAAAACCATGAAAGCAAAGGGAACTGGGGCTCAAATCCCGTTGTAGCGGAAGGACTGAAAGGAGAATCCCTTCGAATAATATGCCGCATTTCAACTCATTATTCCTCCGATAAAGTCATATTAGATAACCTTATGGTTATTTCTGATATCGGCCCGCTGCCACCGGTAAAACCTTTTGATATAGTTATCAACGAGCTGATGCCCGACCCTTACCCCCCCGTAGAACTGCCCAATGTAGAATTCATTGAACTGCTCAATAATTCCAATTACCCGGTATGTACCAAAAACTGGAAATTACGAATCAATCATATTTCAAAAAATATCCAATCCAACTGGATCGCTCCTGGTGAATGTCTCTTATTATGTGCCACAGGAGCCCTCAATGAGTTGAAACCCTATGGTCAGGCTTCAAATGTTGTTGGATTTCAAGGTCTTCCCAATCGAGGTGCACAAATAGACATTCTCGATGAGAAAGGGAATTTGATCGATCATATTGAATACTCTAGCACCTGGTATGACCATCATGAAAAAGAAAACGGAGGTTGGAGCCTGGAGCGCATCGATCCATTTCGCCATTGCCATCAAAAAGAGAACTGGCAGGCAAGCCAACACCCGGACGGCGGAACTCCCGGAACATCAAATTCAGTAATGGCCAATAATCCAGACCTGATTTCACCATGGATAAAATGGGCAGTGCCGGTATCTGATAATGAGTTAGAACTGCTTTTTTCAGAACCCCTGGATATACTAAAGTTACAAGAAAAAGAAAATTATAGCCTGGGCATATTAGGAAATCCGGATAAAATAATCCTCAGCTCAGCCACAAAAATAAATCTGCATTTTAAAAAATCATTTCAGGAAAACAAGATTTATACGCTCGAAATTTTTAACCTCACAGATGAGTGTAGCAATCCGTTGTTTCAAAACCATTGTAAAATTCAACGAAACAACATTGAACCATACGACATACTTATTAACGAACTGCTTTTCAATCCGTTTCCGGGAGGGAAAGACTATGTGGAAATATACAACCCATCAGCAAAGCTCATCGATATGAGCCGGTTATTACTGGCCACCCGAGACAAGCAACTTCAACCGGACAGGGTTTCGAAGCTAACCAACCAAAGAAAAATATGGAAACCAAAATGCTATCTCGCGTTGACTACAGACACCCATGCTGTATTCCCCTGGTTTTTCATTCCCGACACCTGCAATTTCCTTCAGCTGGAACAAATGCCTCCATTTCCAAACACAGAAGGATATGTTCTTCTGCTCAATGAAAAGATGCAAATCATTGATGAATTCTATTATCAGGAAAAAATGCATTCCCCCTTTCTGGGAGATGTTGAAGGCATTGCACTCGAGCGCGTCTCCTTCACCAGCAACACCAATGCTCCCGGAAACTGGCAATCTGCTTCCGCCTGGTCAGGATACGGAACTCCCGGTTATGAAAACTCCCAGGCAGCAAGTGAGGCGACAGGGAAACCGCAAATCACTTTTATACCAGAAGCTTTTTCCCCCAACCAGGACGGATTCAAAGACAATTACATTATCCGTTATAAATTAGGAAAATCAGGCTTCGTAGCCAACATAAAAATTTTTGATGCTTCGGGGCGATTTGTACAACACCTGGCAAAAAATGAAATTTTAGGTACTTTTGGAGAATTTGTCTGGAATGGAGAAGATGAAACGGGCAGCCGGCTGCAGCCGGGTGTATATGTGGTCACCATGGAAATCTTCCATGCCAATGGTGAGATTCACCGGTTTAAAGATGGTGTGGTGCTGACAGAAAAATGGTAACTGTTTTCATACCAGAAATAAAGTACACATACAAATTGCATGGACCGAAAAGTTGTATCACAATAGAAAATTCCGTCATTGGCCCCTTACGTTACCATGCAAACCGAACCCTGATGCGGACAGGTTGTAACCTGTATGAGCCAGGAGAAAAAATCAATGACTGGAAAAAATTACCCGAAGATAGTAATCTGTCCTTCCATTTTTTTCTTTATATTTATTGTTTGTTCCTGAATCAATTCGTAATCCATGGAAAATACAGAAAAAACAACAGAAGAAATTTTCACCAGAATGGCAACTCTTTGCAGTCATTCGGAACAGTGTTCTCCCGAGATACGAAAAAAAATAACCGCCTCAGGAGCGAGCGACAATGAAACCGATGAGATCATCAAAAAATTGATTGCAGAAAAATTCATCGATGATAAGCGGTACGTGCGCGCCTATATTGCCGACAAATTCAAATTCAATAAGTGGGGAAAGGTAAAAATGCGACACTACCTGCGAATGAAAGGACTTTCTGATGATTTGATTGAAAACGGACTGGAAGAGATTGATATGGAAGAATACCGCGAGGTATTAATAAAAACCATGAAAGAAAAAGCCCGGACAGTAAAAAAGAAAAACAAATTTGAAAAAATGGGACAAATCATCCGGTTTGCACAAAACCGCGGTTTCGAACCAGAATTGATCCACCGCTATCTGAATGAATAGATAATTCCTTACCTTTGCACCCCACAAAAATTAAAATTATGATTTTAAAAGACCAGGCAAAAGATCTCCTGGAGCGCCGGGATGCGCTAAGGAGGCATCTTTGACTACGATCAAAAAATACTTCAGCTAAAAGAAGAAGAACTAAAAACACAAGATCCTGATTTTTGGTCAAATCCTCAAAAGGCCGAAAAACAGATGAAGGTGATCAAGTCCATAAAAGAATGGACTACCGGGTTTGAAAAAGTGAACCTCTCCGTAGAAGACTTTGGGGTGATTTATGAATTCTTCGAAGCCGGGGAGGCCGGAGAAGAGGAAGCTGACAGGGCATATGCCGAAGCACTTGGACGAATTGAAACCCTGGAAACAAAAAACATGTTACGCAGTGAAGAAGACCATCTGGGAGCTGTATTAAAAATCAATGCCGGAGCCGGAGGTACGGAAAGTAATGATTGGGCTGAAATGCTTTTCCGAATGTATACACGATGGAGCGAAGACAAAGGCTACAAGATTAAAATTGCGGACATGCAACCCGGCGACGAAGCAGGTATCAAAAGCTGTACACTGGAAGTGGAAGGTGATTATGCATACGGATACCTGAAAAGCGAAAACGGTGTTCACCGACTGGTACGCCTTTCCCCATTCAATGCACAAAATAAACGGATGACTTCATTTACATCGGTGTATGTAGCTCCTCTGGTGGACGACACCATTGAAATTGAAATCAATCCTGCCGATATCACCTGGGAAACATTTCGTAGTAGCGGTGCCGGAGGGCAAAATGTGAATAAGGTGGAAACCGGAGTACGATTACGACATGCACCAACCGGCATTGTCATTGAAAACACCGAAAGCCGGTCACAGGGAGGAAACAAGGAAAATGCCCTGCGCCTTTTGAAATCACAGTTATACGAAATAGAACTCCGGAAACGACGGGAAAAAGAAGCGGTTATTGAGTCGCAAAAAAAGAAAATTGAATGGGGATCGCAAATCCGCTCCTATGTGCTACAACCCTATAAAATGGTAAAAGACCTCAGAACCAACTACGAAGCAGGAAATGTAAATGCAGTCCTCGATGGCGAACTGGATGGATTGATTAAAGCATACCTGATGGAATTTGGTGGACAATAATTTACAAAAATATTTGCCAATCAGCTTTTTTTCCTATTTTTAAAAGACTTTCAAAAAGGAAAAATTTTGTGTATCCACCTTTAAGTGCATTCAGGTATGTATTCAAATGAAAATTTCATCAACAGGGAAATCAGCTGGCTTTCGTTTAACGAAAGAGTATTGCAGGAGGCAGAAGATCCTAATACGCCACTATTTGAACGCATCCGGTTCATCGGAATTTTCTCAAATAACCTCGATGAGTTTTTTCGTGTTCGTGTGGCAACCGTCAGGCGGATGGTTGACCTGGGGAAAGATGAAGAAAATTTGTTGGGCAACTTAACCCCTTCCGAACTGCATGAAAAAATACAGATAATCGTATCAGAACAGCAAGAGAAAGTTCAGCAGATCTTTAAAGAAATCTTAAACGAGCTTGGACAAAATAACATCTTTATTATCAACGAAAAAGAGCTCAACCACCAGCAGGGTATCTATGTGAAAAAATACTTTTATGAAAAAGTATTACCCAACCTGGTACCCATCATGCTCAACAAAAAAAACAAATTCCCCTACCTCCGCGACCGATCGGTTTATCTTGCCGTAAAACTACTTAAAAAATCAAATCCGAAAGATGTAGCCTATTCTCTCATTCGAATTCCGGGAAGGACAGTTCCCCGCTTTATTGTCCTGCCAAAGGATAAAAAAAAGACATATATCATGTTTCTTGATGACGTGATCCGTTATTGCTTTGATGATCTTTTTTTCTATTTCGACTACGATATTTATGAAGCCTACACCATTAAAATTACTCGCGATGCAGAGTTGGATATCGACGATGATATTTCAAAAAGCTTCATCGAGAAAATGAGTACCAGTCTGAAAAAAAGGAAAAAAGGAAAACCTGTCCGACTGATTTACGACCGAGATATTCCCAAGGATATGTTAGACTTTATCCTGAAAAAAATGAAGCTTGACGATGAAGAAAACGCTGTCCCTGGTGGTAGATACCATAATCATAAAGATTTTATGAACTTTCCTGAAATAGGAAAGAAAAGGCATTACTACACCAAACTTCCACCTTTCCGTCATAAAGATCTGACTCCCCATACAAGTATCCTTCGTGTTCTCCGCAAGAAAGATGTCATGCTGCATTATCCCTATCAAACCTTCAATCATTTTATTGATTTTTTACGCGAAGCAGCCATTGATCCCTCTGTAAAAGAGATTGGTATTACCATTTATCGTGTTGCTCCCGCATCAAAAGTGGTGAATGCACTTTTAAATGCTGTTCGAAATGGGAAAACGGTTACAGTAGTCATCGAGTTACAGGCTCGTTTCGATGAAGAAGCCAACATCATGTGGTCAAATAAGCTTCAGGAGGAAGGGGCCGATGTGATTAATGGGATACCGGGTATGAAAGTACACAGCAAACTGGCATGGATAAAACGATACGAAGAAGGCAGGTACTTGAATTATGCCTACATCGGCACAGGAAATTTTCATGAGGAAACAGCACGGGTATATGCCGACGAAGGATTGTTGACAGCCGACCCCAGACTTGCCAATGAGGTAGAGCACATATTTAATTTCTTCAAACAAAATTACCGGCACTACAACTACAAACACCTGGTGGTTAGTCCATTTTTTATGCGCGATTTTTTCACAAAACATATTGAAAAAGAGACAGAACTAGCCAAAGAAGGAAAGGAAGCCTGGATGATGCTAAAAATGAACAGTCTGATCGATCCGGATATCATGATTAAACTTTATAAAGCAGCAAAAGCCGGAGTAAAAATCAGACTGATTGTCAGGGGAATTTACGGACTACTGTCCGATCAAAAAAAATTCAAGGAAAATATCATGGCTATCAGCATCGTTGATAAATACCTGGAACACTCACGTATCTTTCTGTTTGGTAATAACGGGGATGAAAAAATGTATATCTCTTCAGCTGACTGGATGCCCCGCAACCTTAACCGGCGCATTGAAGTCGCCTGCCCGATTTATGATGAAGAGATCAAACAGGAGTTGAAAGAAATGCTAAAAATTCAACTTCGTGATAACACAAAAGCACGGTTACTTGATGAACATTTATTGAATCAATATAACAAAATAAATATAGTTGATGTATACCGTGCTCAGGAAGATTATTATAAATTCATAAAAAACATACACCATATTGTCATGAAAATATACCACAACCCACGATGTGCAAAAAGTCGCGAAGGATTAAAATATCTCGAAGAAAAAGGATATGATCTGGAAATAAAGAAATATCTCACAGAAGGAATTTCAGAAAAAGAACTTCGTGAAATCATAGAAAAAACAGGAAAAAACCCCATTGACCTTGTTCGTTTTCAGGAGAAAGAATACAAAGAAAATTACAAAGGTAAAGAGATATCAAACGAAGAATGGATTAATATACTGGTCAATAACCCAAAATTACTACAACGGCCTATTGTTGTGAATGGCAACAAAGCGGTTTTGGCGAATCCCCCGGAATTGATCGAAACAATTGTTTAAGTTGATTCAGGGATGAGATTGGTGTAATGCAGATAATTATCAATTACACGGTTAACAAAATTGTATGCCTCTTCTCCCCTGCTATACCCCCATCGGACCACCGGATCCTTAAAATATTTTTCTGAAGATTTATTCTTCAGATAAAAATCGACATGATCGTCCCAGACCTGACTGTTTTTTCCGAATTTCTCCGCTAATCGTTGAGCATCTTTAACATGGCCCAACCCGATATTGTATGAAGCAAGCACAAATTTTATTCTTTCGGTTGAATCAGGTATAGATGAAGCAAATTGCTCATTCAGCCAATTTAAAAATAAAATCCCTCCTTCAATATTTTGCCGCGGATCTGTGATATCTTCCACTCCCAATGATTCAGCGGTAACTGGCATCAGCTGCATCAGCCCTGCTGCTCCTTCCCACGATACAGCTTCCGGATCAAAGGTTGATTCATGATAGATAATCGAAGAAATCAACCGCCAGTCCCAACCATACTTTAAGGAAAGCTCCCTTACAAGTGGATCAAAAACTGAGATTTTTCCACCGGAAATACTATGATACTCGCTATTAAACCTGCCTGCAGTTCTCGGACTTTCAAAATAACGGTGATAAATATCTTTGTATTTTTGAGTTTTTTGAAACTGTATAATCCAGTGATCAAGAAACTCTTTCCATTGTGATGCCCCCTTTCGCACAGCCCAGGCAATATTCTGGGGAAAACTAATTTTGAGTGATACATCCAGATTAGGATAATATGATTTATTCAGTAACGCAACATTTTCATCGCAAACAGTAAAATCAATTTCCCCTTGCGAAACCATGGCCACTAGTTGCTCTACCCCATAAACAGAGTCTTCCACAACTTCAATCGCATACCCAATCTCTTCCGAAAGGTGAAGTAACCTCTGATAATACGAGGTGCTTTTCTGAACATATATCTTTTTCCCAGCCAACTGTAATGTGCTGTTCAGAACAGGAGAGTCACTCGAACCAGGTGATGCTTTTCGCTGAACGATTACCTGACGGGTCTGTTTTAAAGGTTTTGTAAAACTAACCTGCTCCTTTCTATCCTTCGTAACAGTCAGGTTTTTAGCAATCAAATCGAAACGTCCACTTTTAATACCCTCAAATGTTTCCCCTAAATCATTGCTAACGGTGATTTCAGGTTTTACACCTAAGTCGGAACACAATGCAAGCACCAGTTCATACTGGTACCCCATGGGTTGGCCGCGATATATAAAATAGTTCGTAGAGTTGTAATCAATGACCACTTTTAATACTCCGCTATCCTGAATCGCTTCCATATTGGAAGGTTCTCTTTTCTCCTTTTCATTGGTTGAAATATTTTTACATCCACCCCAAAGTAAAACTATAGCTGAAGAAAAAATAGCAACCAGGAATTTTTTGATCCATCTATATTTTTGATTCAAAAGCATTAATCATAAAAAGCCCAGGCCACACCCAATCTGAATGTCATCCGGTTCATGGGATACCCAGGTGTTGTAAAATACTCTCTTTTAACAAATTCAGTACCAAAATTGATTAACTTAAAAAATACCCGGGTACGTTTTAATCTCAAACTTGCATAGGCATCCATATAAGGAAAATTGCCAATTTTTTCAGTGTTCTGTAAGTAAAACATTCCAGTGGCGGGAAAATATGCATCGGCATAATACCGGCTATTATACCGAACATCCAACCCCAGTTGGGTAAACATCACCTTAGATATTACAAATTTATAATATCCGGATAGATATGTTGAAAAATCAGGAAGATGTAAAACATTTTCATTGGATGCTTTTTGCCACAACAGCCGGGTTCTCAAATGAAAACTTCTCCATTGAAAATCTTTGTCGGCATAAGCAGAAAAAACCAGCAATTGCCCACTATATTGAGCGGGAACTGCCAGGGTATCATTATAAATAAAATTATTAATAATGGCGTAATTAGCGCTTAGCTCAAATTTTCGTGATGGAAATTTCAGGACTCCTCCAACTGTCATCCGTTGTTCCATTTTCAGGTCATTCTGCCAGCGTATACGTTTGGAGTAATACTCTTGCTGAAAGTAATCAGGTACTCTGTTTTCGATTTTCCCGGAGATTGTCAGAGCAGAAAGAGAGTCATGCAGCAACGAAAGAGGTTTGGTAATCATTCCGGATATTTCAGTCTGACCGATATTCCGACCCAACAGAAATAACCTGCCATCAAAATTCCATCGCCAGAAGCTACCCGTCTGGCGAAATATTCCACCTCCGGCATACACGTTAGAATATCGTTTAGTCAGGTTATTAATAAACAGTTCATCAGTACCAGGTGATGAAGCATGAATAAATTCCTGACCGATATATACACGTTTACCGAAACTGGTTTTTCGCTCCGGATTCTCATATTGTTTAAGTTGAATGATATTGGATAACTTCCGGAACCGGATAGAGTCTTTAATGTAATCCTCGCCATAATAATCATATGCATAAAAATCATTGAAAGAACCTTCTTCGTCAGTATATTCTTTAAAGTTCGACTGATATTCAAAAGAGTAAAGGATTCCCACAACAGGCTTAAACAGCACTGGCACAGGAATACTATCCATGGGTTCACTCACGTCAAGGGCAGAATCATTAGTGGCAATTTCAACGGTTTTACCGAACCTATATTCACCTGTAGCGAAAAAATATTTGTTCCCAAACTCAGTTTTTGCAGAAGTAAGATTAACATCCAGGAAGTCTGTTTCAGGTTCACGTAGCAAATCTGCATCATCGTGTATTCCACCGTTTTCATTATTAAAGATGTGATTACTGATGAATCCACCATGAACTGCTAACTTATCTTTATTATAATTAGCATAAAGAGTTATAAAATTATTTTTTGAATCCTGGCTTTTATATTGACCGGCTGATCGGGCCTGGTCGTAACGAAAAGTAAAATTCAGGAACGGATTTACATTTTGGGTATGTAATACATTAAATCGGGTTTCATTTTTACGTGTTCGGTGTTCACTTTGGGTATAATCCAGCAAGGTATAAGGAGTTTTAGTATCGTAATACTTCACTGAATTTGGGGTTAATAAATAGGCATTTCTGGATTGGAGGAAAAAAAAATCCATGTCAGTTTCCCGGTTAAAGAAATCATTATCGATATATGGGGTTGCATAATTCCCCAGATAAGAAGCAGAGATAGTATTTTTATCGACGGGGTGATACAGGTGAAAAAAATCCTGAATGGTATCCAGTTGGGTTGAATCTTTAAAAGCCCCGAAACCATTCAGGTGGTAAAGGCCTATTTTTGGTTTAATTTGTTTTTTAGCAAGTTGAGAAGATTCGGGTTCATTTTGCAGTTCACCTCCCCGTTGAATTTGGGTGAATCCTGTTCCTGGGAGGAGGGCGAAAACGATCCAAAAAAAACTTATAAATACTGAATTGCGCATAACAAATTTCAAAAGCAGAAGCAAAGCTAAAAAAAGGGATGGAATGCTGCTTAAATTTCAGAAAAAATAACAGGATAATTAGTAAAAAAGCCCATGCTCAAAAGAACATGGGCTTTGGATAAGATTGGCAGCGACCTACTCTCCCACTTTTACGCAGTACCATCGGCGCTGGCGGGCTTAACTTCTCTGTTCGGAATGGGAAGAGGTG
>Ga0172382_10004427_pt1 | contig 21497 bp, 20 predicted proteins | sample Leawel138RmetaG_FD_122245 | JGI IMG/M metagenome (GOLD analysis project Ga0172382, IMG submission 122245) | Leachate microbial communities from a municipal landfill in Southern Ontario, Canada - Leachate well 138R metaG | ecosystem: Engineered > Solid waste > Landfill > Unclassified | place... | reverse complement strand
TCCGTGCCCGCAGGCCCATACCCCCCGCATCGGCTGTGCGTGAACCGTGACGTATTGAATTGCCGAGTGGCCATGCAACAAACGAAAACCGGCTACTCCTGTCAACGGCATTTCAATTTTCACCACCCGTGGTATTTAATTTCCCCACACGATCCGCCCCGCAACCTGATACGTTCCTGCACGACCCATCCCACCATGACCCTTTGATCCATTCGCATCCTTGCGAATAGCTGCACATCGGTCTCTTGCCTACACTGACCTCCTGACCCCAAGCCGTTTTCGGCCACAGGAAGCCCCCCGTGTCGATCAATGACTCCTCATACAAATTGCTGTTTTCATCGCCCGAGGTCGTGCGTGATCTGATCATGGGCTTTATTCCCGACGACTGGCTGCACAGCCTGGATTACACCACCCTGGAAAAAGCCCCCGGTTCCTACATCACCGACGACCTGCGCCAGCGTGCCGACGACGTCATCTGGCGCGTCAAGGCCAACGGACAATGGGTGTATTTGTATTTGCTCATCGAATTTCAAAGCAAATCCGACCCCTGGATGCCGGTGCGCATGATGGTCTACGTCGGCCTGCTCTATCAAGACCTTATCCGGCGCGGTGAGGTCTTGCCGGGAAATCGACTTCCGCCCGTCCTGCCCATCGTGTTGTACAACGGCGCCGCCCCCTGGAAAGCCGCGACCGACATCGCCGACCTCATTCCCAAAGCCCCCGGTCTGGTGGCACACTATCTGCCACAGCTAAAATACCTGCTAATCGAACAGAACCAGTACACTGACGAAACGCTGACCACCATGCATAATCTGGTGGCCGTCATCATTCGGGTTGAACACCCGGCCAGCAGTCAGGCCTTGTTTGATCTGATTGATCTGTTAAACGACTGGCTGGCCGACAACCATGAACTGCGCCGCATCTTTGCCATCTGGATCCGTGCAGTGGTGCTGCGCCGAAGCCGGCACGCGGTGGTACTGCCCAAGATCGACGACTTGAAGGAGCTCAAAATGACACTGACCGCACGCTTTGAAACATGGGCCGAAGAATTCGAACAACGGGGAATTGAAAAAGGCATACAAAAAGGCATCGAAAAAGGCATCCAGCAAGGTGCTCATAACGGCATTGCCGAAATGCTCCACACGCTATTGCAGCAAAAATTTGGCGACCTGCCCGACTGGGTCAATCAGCGCCTGCAGCACGCCGACACCGCCGTATTGCAGCACTGGGTTGTGCGCATTATCCACGCCGAATCGTTACACGACGTGTTTGACTCCTGAGCCCATCATTTTGCATTATGCGCCCGCCCCTTCCGCTATCACCCCCCCGCGCCGGCTCTGCACAGACCCTCGCCCGTCCTCGCCACAGTCGTCGCCCCACTCTCCCTTCCCCGTATCACCACAACCCCGCCCCCAAAGAGTAAACTCACCCTTTGTTTCAAAATTATTAATGGTCTTGTTCAATGGCTGACGTTCTGTTTCCGTTCGTAGGTGGTATCGGGCTTTTTCTTATCGGCATGATGCTGCTCTCTGAAGGGCTGGTTTCATTTGCCGGCCCTGCCTTGCGAGGCGCACTGATCCGCTTTACAGGTACCCCTCTGAAGGCATTCCTGTCGGGCACCGTCACCACCGCCATCGTGCAATCGTCAAGCGCCACCAGCGTCACCATCATCGGTTTCGTCAGTGCTGGCCTGATCACCTTCTCACAAGCCGTCAGCTTCATCATCGGCACCAGCCTGGGCAACACCGCCACCGGCTGGATCGTCGCCGTCATCGGCCTTAAAATCAAATTCGGCTTCTACACCCTGCCCCTGATCGGTATCGGTGCCTTGCTCAAACTGCTTGGTCGCGGGCGCGTGCGCGAGCTAGGCGTTGCCCTGGCCGGTTTCGGCATGATCTTCCTTGGGCTTAGCACCCTGCAAGACAGCATGAGCGACCTGTCAACCTATGTCGACCTGGCCGCCCTGCCGGTTGGCAGCTACTGGGCACACATCGCCGTCATGCTGTTCGGCCTGGTGCTGACCGTTATCCTGCAATCGTCCTCGGCGGCCATTGCCACCACCCTGACCGCCCTTCACACCGGCACCATCAACTTTGAACAAGCCGGTGCACTGGTCATTGGCGCGGCCATTGGTACCACCGTTACCGGTATTCTGGTCACCATCGGCGCCACGGTATCGGCCAAACGCACCGCCGCGGCCAACATTCTGTTCAACCTGGCGGCCGGCATCATTGCCATCGTTCTGTTCCCCGCCCTGCTGACGCTTACAAAATTCCTGTCGCAAACCGATGGCCTTGAACCCGGTACGGTTGGCCTGGTCCTGTTCCACACACTGTTCATCACTCTGGGGGTCATCATCTTCATGCCCTTCGTCAACCAATTCGCGCGTTTCGTAGAACGAATCTTGCCCGAAGACAAAGACGACCTGGCTGGCAACCTGGACAACAGTACCCTGGAAGTACCCGAAGTGGCGCTGGAAGCCTCGCAGCGTTCGCTGGAGCGCATCGCAGCCCTGCTGTTTGGCAGCTATTCCCAGGTACTGCAAAACCCGCAACAGACCCTTGACCCGAAAATGCTGGACCAAACCCGCTCTGCACTTGACCGTGCCTACGACTTCATCAGCCGGGTCCCCCTTGAAGCCGACCAGAACAAACTGGCCGAACAACGTATTGCCCAGTTGCATGCCACCGACCACCTGATCCGGTTCCGCCAGCGCCTTTACGAACTGTCGGTGCAACCCATAGATTTTGCCAGCGAAGACTACCAGTGGGCCATGGACCACAACCTGCGCATGCTGGAACTGGCGCAAGACAGCGCCGTGCGCCTGGCCAGCCAGGACGCCCTGGACGAAATCAGCCGTGAAGCCAACACCCTGGAAGGGCTGTCACGCCAGTTGCGTCACGATATTTTGCAAGGCAACGGTGCGCACCGCACCGCCACAGCCAAACTGCTGACGACCACCGACAGCATCCGGTGGCTTGAACGTACCGGCCATCACATCTGGCGCGTGTGTCATTACCTTACCGAAGGTCGCACCTACGGCCACCCCATGTCTGAAATGGCCATGATGGCGGAAAATATCGAAGAAGCCCAGGAAGCCGCCGAGACCATTGACGAAGCCATGGATGCCGGCCAGCCCGCGCAAGACACAACGACAGACGCGTCTGATAAAACCAATGTGGCTGATACAGCCAATGCGTCTGATAAAGCTAATGCACCTGACGCCTCTGGTGCCACCGACACGGATAATCAGGCGGCTTCGAACGATGGCAACGCCACCACTGAAACACCGCTGCAACCCGAAAACGAAACAAAACCGGTAAAATCGGCAACCGGATACGAAAACCCGGTTATAGAACCCAAACCCGATCATCGCTAACGCACGCAGACAAAAACCATGAATCCCTCCACCCTCATCGGTATCGTTGCCAGCATTATGCTTTTAGGGGTGGTGCTGTTTTTTTCAGCCGACGACCCGACCCTGTTCATTGACCTTCCGGGCCTGGGTATTGTGGTTATCGGCACGCTGGCAGCCACCTTCATCAGCTACCCCTTGCGCGAAGTGGTACGTATTTTCGGGCTGCTGGGTACCGTCTTGCGCAACGAGCGCCTGTACAGCCAGGACGACATCGAAGAGCTGGTCGCCATTTCAAAGCTATGGGTTTCGGGCAGTATCCGCCAGGTCGAAGATGCGCTTGAAAAAGTGCACAACCCGTTCCTGAAAATGGGGGTTCAACTGATTATTGACCACACCCCCGAAGATGACGCCATCAAACTCATGCATTGGCGTATTGCGCGCCTGCGTGCCAAAGAGCATGCCGAAGCACAGCTGTTCCGTACCATGTCCGCGTTTGCACCGGCTTTTGGCATGATCGGTACACTTATCGGCCTGGTCAACCTGATGTTCATGATTGGCGACGGTGACATGGCCTCTATTGGCCAGCAAATGTCGCTGGCCCTGATGACCACGTTTTATGGCATTTTGCTGTCCAACCTGATCTTCAAGCCCGTTGCGGTCAAGCTCGAACGCCGTACAGAACAGCGCGTGGCGCTGATGAACATGGTCATGCAGGGCATTTCCATGATGAGCCAGCGGCGCGGCCCGGCTTTCATGCGCGAGACCCTCAATTCGTTCATGGCCGAATACGACGACGAACTGAACGATGAAGAAAACCGTCGCCTGTTTGGTGACAGCCCGAAATCCGGTGACCGCAAGGCGGCAGGCCAGGAAGGCGCGTAATGCCACCGCGTAACCCGAACGACCTCACGCTGGAAGAAATTGCCAAGCTGCGGCGACGCGAGGCGCGTCAACAGGCCGCAAGCGGTTCCAGTGCGGGCGGGCCTATGGGTGGCGCCCCCGGTGCAGCCAGCGGCCGATCGTTCGGGCGCTTTGACAGCCCGCCGGGCGGCCCCGGCAACGCGCCGTCAGGTTCGGGCAATACCTACGGGGCCGGCACCCTGGGCAGCATGGCAGGTGCAGCGGCAACCGGCGCAGCCTACGGTTCGGGCACCCTGGGCAGCATGGCGGGGGCGGCGAACACACCGCCACACGGGGGTAATGGCGGGCTGACAGCGGCCATTCAGGCCGCCAACCACGCCCCTGCAGTCAGCAGCGCCAGCCGTCCTGACAAATGGTATTTTGAACCCCAGTCTGACGATGACGGTGACGCCTGGCTAATGACCTACCTTGACACCATCACCCTGCTGCTGGTGTTTTTGCTGATCATGCTGATGCTGGCCGGTAAAGGCGACGGCGTTAACGTGCGTGAAAGCATCCAGCTGGGCAATCTGGGTATTTTTTCGCGCAGTCGCACCACCCCGCCACCACCGGCACCCCCCACGGCAGGCAATGTACCCATTCCCTCGCCATCGGGTGGCTCAACGCCCATACCACTGCAGCCTTCCGCCGACGACGGCACTACCACAGACCCGCTGCAAGGCCTTGAACTGGGCGACCTGGGCAGCGATATTGACGTGGTCGTCAACGAAAAGTCAGTCAGCTTCCGTATCAACAGCGAAATTCTGTTCAGCTCCGGGCAGGCCGAACTCAGCCGTGAAGGCCTGGCAGTACTGCAAAAGCTGGTTAATGTGGTCAAGCAAAGCGCGCACACCATTACCATCGAAGGCCATACTGATTCAATACCGATTCGCAGTGCGCGCTTCCCGTCAAACTGGGAACTGTCAAGCTCGCGGGCCGGCAGTGTGGTGCGCTACTTCGAGGCCAACGGCATTGCCAGCACCCGCCTGCGTGCCGTCGGTTATGCAGATACCAAGCCACTGGCACCCAACGACACCCCCGAAAACCGGGCACAAAACCGCCGGGTTGAGCTGCTGATGGAAACGGCTGAATAAGCAGGTGCTGGTCAGGCGGGTTGTTTAAGGCTTTAAGGCACCATCACCTGCCGGGTCAGCGACCTCCTTAGGGCTCGATACCATGGGGCTCGATAACAGGGGGATCGACAGCCCCAGAGCGGGTAGCCGGGCGTTCGGCGGCAAGCGGTTTGGTTGCCGGCAATTCAACGCCAGCTTGCGCCGACCCCGGCGGGGTGTACCATACCGTTACGCTGGCCCGCACGAACATGGGCGGTACCAGCGGGCCTTCGCCCATAACGGTGTGCATCAGGTAAAACGGCTGGCCGGCCGGCATACCATTAAACACCCCGGTACTGATATGGCTGCCTTGCACGACCACGCAGCGTCCTGCGCCCCCGGCCGCTGTGCACAGCGTGGTCACCAGATAACCGGCCCGACTGGCCCGGCGCTGCGCCCGCACCGAGGTAATTGTGGCGCCTGCCGGCACGGGCGACGGGCTGCGAAACACCTGCGTGGTTGACAACCCTTTCTGGTTAAGTCCCGGGCTGTTGGATTCAAGTGTCCAGACCAGACCGGCACCGGATGTTGCTGTGCCGCTGAACAACACAGCGGCCAGCGCCATGACGATACGGCCCGCCTTCAGCCCAGCCCGCACAGGTGTCGATGTCGTCAGACAACGAGGCGTAAGGGTTGCCGCTGGCACAAAAAACGCCACGCGCTGCGCGCCACGGTCAGTCAACATACATCGGCTTGTTGTCGGCCAGGCGCAGCCAGCCTTTGACAATGCGGTAGATGTACCAGACACATACCGCAACCAGCAGCACATACCCGACCATGACAAACATAAGAACAAATGACACGATAGCCCACAAGATGCCGTACCAGAAGGTACGGATCTGCCAGCGGAAATGTGATTCAAGCCAGGTGCCCCGGGTGTCGGACAACTTGACGTAATTCATGATGATGGCAACGATACTGGTGATACCCACGAAAAACGAAAGCGCATTCAACGCATAAATAACCGTTGTGACTGTTTTGAGCGACTTGATTTTTTCGGGGTCTTCTGTCGGGCCGCCCTGCTGAACCGTCGCACCTGGCGAACCTGGTGAACCGCCCGGGTTGGTAAAGTCAACCGTCATGAAATTTCCTGTCAATGGGTAATTTAACAAGTTATTTTAAACCGATCAAGGCGCTTGAGCCTGGCCCCCAACCGTGGCACCATGCCAGCAACACCAAAAAAACAGAACATACGAAGGCCAACCCCATGCATAAGTACACCCGCACCCGCCTGGCCACCCTTGGTGCCGCCCTAAGCGTTGCCCTGGCTGCCTGTGCGCAAGTTCCTGAACTGCCTGCCCGCCAGGCCCTGGCTACACCAGTGCCCGGGCAAGCATCGGCATCAAACGCTGCGGCGGTCATACAACCGTCGGCCCAGGCGGCGCCCGGCACAACCGTGCCAGGCGCCGCCCCCCTGGTAAAGCCTGCACCCACAGAACCGGTATGGTTTCTGGCCAGTGGCCACCCCAACCCCCAGGTTGCGGCTGCCCTGCAAACCTTGACCAATGCCGATACCCACGGCCTTGACCCGACCCACTACAACACCACGGCGCTTATCGAGGCCTTTACCGGGCTGGCCCAGGCCGGCAGCCAGGCGGCCACGCCGGAACAACAGCGCCACCTGAATACGCTGCTGACCACCAGCCTGGAAAACTACCTGAATGACCTGCGCAATGGCCGTGTCGACCCCCACGCCGTTCACCAGAAATTCGACGTACCGGCCAAACCCGTCTTTGACGCGCGCCAGTACATCGCGCAGGCCCTGCACGACAACCGCATCGAAAACGCCTTGCACGACGCACGCCCCAAAGTGCCCATGTACGACGCCGTCGTCAAGGCCATGGCCCATTACCGCACGCTGGCTACCGACCCGGTGTGGGACACGCCGCTGCCCCCGTTGCCCGGCCGCAAGCTTGAGCCCGGCCAAACCTATGCGGGCATGGCGCTGCTAAAACAACGACTGACTGTTCTAGGCGACCATGCTTCAGCCATGACACCCGACCGGGCAACCAATGCCGGCCCGGCAACAACCAGCAACACGAATGGCCCGGTTAGTGCCAACGCAACGAATGGCCCCGTCAGTGCCCAGGCCGAGCCTGCCTCCTACAGCCCCAACCGCCTCGACACCACCTACACCCCCGACCTTGTCGACGCCGTCAAAGCCTTCCAGGCACGCCATGGCCTGACCGTTGATGGCATCATTGGCCCGTCTACCTTTGCCCATCTGGCCATCACCCCTGCCCGGCGCGTAGAACAAATGGCCCTGACGCTTGAACGCCTGCGCTGGACGCCCTTGCTGTCGGGCCCGCGCATGATCGTGGTCAATGTTCCCGAATTCATGCTGCGCGCCTACGAAGTCAAGCCGGACGGCTCGATCGACATCAATCTGCAAATGCGCGTCATTGTGGGCCGGGCTCTGGACACCAGCACCCCCCTGTTCGACGAAGACATGCGCTTCATCGAGTTCAGCCCCTACTGGAATGTACCGCCCTCGATAGCCAGGGGCGAAACCTTGCCCCGCCTTGGTCGTGACCCCGCCTACTTCGACCGTCAGGGTTTTGAGTTTGTCATGAAAGACGGGTCGGTATCGAACGAACTGTCAGCGACCAACCTGGAAGCAGTCCGGCAAGGTGCCGCACGTATTCGCCAGCGCCCTGGCCCGCGCAACGCGCTGGGAGACATCAAATTCATCTTCCCGAACAACACCAACATTTACCTGCACCACACCCCTGCACCCCAGTTGTTTGAGCGCGCCCGCCGCGACTTCAGCCACGGGTGCATCCGCGTCGAGGCCCCTGTGGCGCTGGCGCAGTTTGTCTTGCAGAACGACCCGCGCTGGACGCAACAGCGTATTGAAGCGGCCATGCAGGCCAACAAGGCACAAACGATACGTCTGGCTGAACCCATCCCGGTGGTGCTGGCCTACAGCACTGTCGTTGTACTGGATGGCAAGGTATTCTTCTTCGAAGATATTTACGGCCACGACAAAAAGCTGGCCAATGCCTTGAAAAAAAGGGCATAATTAACCTTGGCTGACAGGGCACACGCTCTGTTCGGCATAATTCTTTACCCTGCCCCACACAAACCGGAAACCGCGCTTTTGCGGTTTCTGTGTTATTTACAGGCCGCTTTCAGCGGCCCAGTTTCAGGTATTTGCCCATGTCTTCTCCTGCACACGCGTCACGTCGCAGTTTTCTGCGTCGCGCAGCCCAACTTGTTGTTGCTTCCAGCCTTCCCGTTATTTCTGCTCCGGTGCTTGCGGGCTTAAAACCCCAGCCCCGCGATGTTGCCCTGAACCACACTCACCGCCCAGACCGCCTGTCGCTGGTGTATGCCCGGGGCGACAATTACCTGCCACCGGCCCTGGATAAGCTGAATTTCTTTCTGCGCGACCATTACACCGAAAGTGTCGGCACCATGGACCCCCAGTTGTACGACATTCTGAACCAGATCAGCCGGCTGCTGAAAACCGACATTCCGTACGACATTATTTCGGGCTACCGCGACCCGTTTACCAACGAACGGCTGCGCACCACGCGCGGGGGTGGCGTTGCCAAGCGCAGCCTGCACATGGACGGCAAGGCACTCGATATCCGCCTGCCCGGCGTTCCGCTGACTGAATTGCGCGATGCCGCACTTGAAGTCAATGCCGGTGGTGTGGGGTATTACCCGCGCTCGCAATTTGTCCACATTGACACCGGCAAGGTCAGAAACTGGTAACACCGGCGTTGCCGACCTTCCCCCGAAGCCGGCAACGCAATCACTTTTTACATAAAAAGGCCGCGAACGTCGGTCTTTTTTTACCTTCGCGCCTGAATAACAGCTGAAGATATCGTATTATTTAATGCAATAAAACAACACCTCCCCGAGGCTTGATGTCGCTGCTCCTCATTCTTGCCCTGCCTTTCATTGGAAGCCTTGTTGCGGCGCTGCTACCCGGCAACGCGCGCAACCTTGAGGCATGGCTGGCCGGCCTCATTGCCCTGGCATGCGCCGTCATGCTGGCCACGTATTATCCGGCCGTATCCACCGGCCTGGTCATCAAGGAAGTCCGTCCCTGGATTCCCTCGGCCATGGAAATCGACTTCACCCTGCGTATCGACGGCTACGCCTGGCTGTTTGCCATGCTGGTATCGGTCATGGGGGCCCTGGTGGTGCTGTATGCGCGCTATTACATGTCGCCGCAAGACCCGGTACCGCGGTTCTTTTCATTCTTCCAGCTGTTCATGGGGTCCATGCTGGGGGTGGTCATGTCGGGCAACCTGGTGCAGCTGGCCGTGTTCTGGGAACTGACCAGCCTGTCGTCATTCATGCTGATTGCCTACTGGAACCACCGGCAAGATGCCCGGCGCGGCGCCCGCATGGCCTTCACCATTACCGGTGCGGGCGGCCTGTGCCTGCTGGCCGGCATGTTGATGCTGGGCCACATTGCCGGCAGTTACGACCTTGACGATGTGTTCAAGGCCGGCGAGGTGGTGCGCAACCACCCGTGGTACACCACCATTCTGGTGCTGGTGGCGCTGGGGGCCCTGACCAAAAGCGCGCAGTTTCCGTTTCATATCTGGCTGCCCAACGCCATGGCTGCGCCCACGCCGGTATCGGCTTACCTGCACTCGGCCACCATGGTCAAGGCCGGGGTCTTTTTGCTGGCCCGTTTCTGGCCGGTGCTGGCCGGCACCGATGAATGGTTCTGGATCATCAGCTCCGCGGGGCTAATTACACTAGTCATGGGGTCGTACGCGGCCATTTTCCAGCAAGACCTGAAGGGTGTGCTGGCCTATTCCACCATCGGCCACCTTGGGCTTATTACGTTGCTTTTGGGCATGAACAGCACCATGGCATTGGTGGCAGCCATTTTCCACATGATGAACCACGCCACGTTCAAGGCGTCGCTGTTCATGGCCGCCGGCATTGTGGACCACGAAACCGGCACACGCGATATCAGGCGGCTGTCCGGCCTTCGTCATGCCATGCCCATTACGGCCACGCTGGCCATTGTGGCGTCGGCCTCCATGGCCGGGGTACCGCTGCTGAACGGCTTCTTGTCCAAGGAAATGTTCTTTGCCGAAGCCGTGGTGGCCGACCAGGACGAGTTCGTGGCTATCGTCTTGCCCTTGGCCGCGGTCATGGCCGGGGCACTGGCCGTGGCCTATTCGCTGCGCCTGGTCATGTCGGTGTTCTTTGGCCCGGTGGCCAAAGACCTGCCCAAAGCCCCCCACGAGCCCCCCTTCTGGATGCTGGTACCGGCCGGGCTGCTAGTGCTGACCTGTCTGGTTGTAGGCATATTGCCACGCTACACTCTGGGCCCGCTGCTGCATTCGGCCACCTACTCTATTCTGGGCGCGGCATCACCCGAGTTCAGCCTGAAAATCTGGCACGGCTTCAACCTGCCGCTGGTCATGAGCCTGGTAGCCCTGTTTGGCGGGGTTTTACTGTGGCACTTGCTGGGCCCACGCGACGCCAACCGCCCCGATACCGAAGACGCTGAAGGCGGCTTTTCGGTGTATCGCCTTAATGGCCGCCAGACCTTTGAAGCCTTGCTGGAAAAAATCGATGCCGGCGCCTCTTACCTGATGGACTGGCTCGCCACAACCCGCCTGCAGCGCCAGATGCTGCTGGTGGTGGTGCTGTCGATTACGGTTGCCGCCCTGCCGCTGCTGGCCAGCGGCTGGCTTGAGCCGCAGCGCTCGACACCCGTTGACCTGTTTTTCCTGACGCTGTGGCTGGCTGGCGGGGCCTGCGCTATTGGTGCCGCCGTACAAGCCAAATACCACCGTCTGGCCGCGCTGGCCATGTCGGGCGGTGCCGGGCTGACCACAGCCATGACTTTTGCCTGGCTGTCGGCCCCCGATCTGGCCCTGACACAAATTGCGGTCGAAGTGGTTACCGTGGTGCTGATCTTGCTGGGCCTGCGCTGGTTGCCACCACGCATAAAGGCCGAAGAAAACTATGTAGTGAACAAACCCAAGGCCCTGCTGCGCCGGTCACGCGATCTTTTGCTGGCGGTGCTTGGGGGCAGTGGCCTGGCCCTGCTGGCCTACGCCGTCATGACGCGCGGTTATAACAACGACATAGCCACGTTCTTCGTTGAAAACGCGTTACCTGAAGGTGACGGCAACAATGTGGTCAATGTGATTCTGGTCGATTTCCGGGCCTTCGATACGCTGGGTGAAATCATTGTTCTGGGCATTGTCGCCATGACGGTTTTTGCCCTGCTGCGACGCTTCCGTCCACCCCCGGAAACCATTAGAGACGGCCCGTTGCGGCGCCAGAAGGGGTCGAACAGCATACCTGCCGACATAGAACCGCCCGACCCGAAAGCAACGCTGGCACCACCGGGCATCATGAAGGTACCGGCCATACTTGCACGGTTGCTGCTGCCCATGGCGGCCCTGGTGTCGGTGTTCTTTTTGCTGCGCGGGCATAACCTGCCCGGTGGCGGCTTCGTGGCCGGCCTGATCTTCGCCACGGCCATTATCTTGCAATATGTGGTGGGCGGCACCCTGTGGGTCGAGGCACGCCAGAACATCAAGCCCCAGTACTGGCTGGGTCTGGGTGCCCTGATTGCCGGCGGTGCCGCCATTTCGGCCTGGTGGGTCGCCCGGCCCTTCCTGGCCGCCTTCAAGGTTGACCTGGCCTTGCCGCTGGTGGGCAGCCTGAAACTGTCTTCCGTGCTGATCTTCGATATTGGCGTTTACATGCTGGTTATTGGCTCGACCGTACTGATTCTGGTGGCGCTGGCCCACCAGTCACTGCGTTTCCGTCGCAAGCCTGCGGCCAAAGGAGCCCTCTGATGGAAATCGTACTTGCCCTGGCTATCGGGGTACTGACCGGATCTGGCATCTGGCTCATTTTGCGTCCCCGTACCTTTCAGGTCATCATGGGGCTGTCTTTGCTGGCCTATGCCGTGAATCTGTTCATTTTCTCGATGGGCCGCATCACCATCGGTGCGCCGCCTGTTATCGATGCCGCCAAGGGGTCTGACCCCGCCTTGTATGCCGACCCGGTTCCCCAGGCACTGGTACTGACGGCCATTGTTATCAGTTTTGCCACCACAGCCCTGTTTCTGGTCGTACTGCTGGCGGCCCGCGGCCTGGCCGGCAACGACCACGTTGATGGCGGGGAGGCCGACCTGTGATTGACTGGCTGGCCCATCTTCCCATTTTGCCTGTGGTCATTCCGCTGTTTGCCGGCGGCCTGCTGATTCTTGTGAAGGAATCACGCCGACGCCTGCGACTGGCCATTGCATTTGCGTCGGTCGTGGCGCAACTGCTCATTGCCATACAGCTGCTGGGTGTTACCTCGGGGTCTCACCCCGAACAGTGGCCCAACAACATTGCCGTGTATTTGCTGGGTGACTGGCCAGCACCGTTCGGTATTGTTGCCGTGGCCGACCGGCTGTCGGCCATTATGCTTACCCTTAGTGCATTTCTGGGGCTTACCACCCTGATGTACTCGACCGCCCGCTGGGAACGCGCCGGGGTGTATTTCCTGCCCATGTTCCAGTTCCTGCTCATGGGCCTGAACGGGGCATTTCTTACCGGTGACCTGTTCAACCTGTTTGTGTTCTTCGAAGTGCTGCTGGCCGCCTCGTATGGCCTGATGCTGCACGGCTCGGGCGAGAACCGTGTTACAGCAGGCATGCACTACATTGCCATCAATCTGGTGGCATCGTTATTGCTGCTGATCGCCATTGCCCTGATCTACGGGGTGACCGGCACACTGAACATGGCCGACCTGGCGGTGCGGGCCGGGCAACTGAACGATGGTGACCGCGAACTGTTCGAATCGGCGGCCGCCATCCTGGGGGTTGCCTTCCTGATCAAGGCCGGTGCCTGGCCGCTGAACTTCTGGCTGGCACCGGCCTATTCCAATGCCTGTGCGCCCGTGGCTGCCGTCTTTGCCATCATGACAAAAATCGGCATCTATGCCCTGGTGCGACTGGGTTCGCTGCTGCTGCCCACCGGTGCCCCGGCCGCCTTCGGGGGTGAATGGATGTACCCGATCGGGCTGGCCACCTTGCTGTTTGGCACGATTGGTCTGGTGGCCGCCTACCAGACAGAACGCGTGGTGTCGTACTGCGTCATTATTTCCTCGGGCACCCTGCTGTCGGCACTGGGCATGCCCGGTGTCACCATGACCGGCCCGGCCTTGTTCTACCTGGTCAATTCGGTGCTGGCCACGGCCGCCTTTTTCCTGTTGATTGAAATGGTCGAACGCACGCGCACGTTCGGGGCCGACCTGCTGGCGGTCAGTATGGAAATTTTCGATCTTGACGACCCCGAAGCCCACACTGAAGCGCAAACCGTGATCGGGGTCGCGATACCCGCGGCCATGGCATTTCTGGGCCTCAGTTTTATTGCCTGTGCCTTGTTGATTGCCGGGCTGCCTCCCTTGTCAGGCTTTGTGGCCAAGTTTTCGCTGCTGTCAGCGGCATTGCAGACATCGGAATCAACACCAGGTATTGCCGCGTGGTTATTAATGTCGGTCGTACTGTTGTCCAGCCTGGCCGGCATTGTTGCGCTGGGCCGTACGGGCATCCGCCTGTTCTGGGCAAATGAAACCACCACCCCGCGCCTGCGTATCTCAGAGGCCGCGCCGGTTGCCGCGCTCATTCTGGCTTGTGTCGGGCTGGCCATCTGGGCCGGCCCGACACTTGACTTCATGAATGACACTGCCCTGTCACTAAGCCACCCTGAAACCTATATCAGAGCGGTACTGAACCATGACACGGTACGCACACTGGGGGCCAAACCATGAAGGCGCTTGCCCGCATCGTTAACTGGCTGTTGTTGCCCGCGCTGCTGACAGGGCTGTGGCTGCTGCTGAACCAAACCCTTGAGGCCTCGCAAATTGTGGCGGGCGCCAGCATTGCCTTGCTGCTGTCGTGGGCGGCCATGAAGTTGCGCCCGCTGCGTTCAACGCCCAAAAAACCGCTGGTCATCATGAAGCTGTTTTGCCTGGTGTGCTACGACATTACCAAGTCAAATATCGATGTATTCAAAATCATCTGGTTCAAGCCCCAGACCCATACTCCGGGTTTCATCCGCATTCCGCTCGATATGCGCGACCCGCACGGGCTGGCCGCGCTGGCCTGCATCCTGACCTACACCCCGGGCACCGTCTGGTCGGGTTATTCTGAAAAAAGCGGGGTGCTGACACTGCATGTGCTGGATCTGGAAGATGCCCAGCACTGGATTGACCTGGTCAAAAACCGTTATGAACGTCCCTTGAAGGAGATCTTCGAATGATGAATACCATACTGCTATGGGCGGGCACCTTCGCCCTGTTCTGCTTTGCACTGGCCTTCGCCATTGCCACGTTCCGGCTCATGATGGGGCCCACCCCGCAAGACCGCGTACTGGCCGTAGACACCATGTTCATCAACGGCATTTCAATCGTGCTGGTACTGGGTGTTCATTTTGCGACCAGCGTTTACTTTGATATTGCCCTGCTGATGGCATTGTTCGGATTTTTAAGCTCAACCGTCATGGCAAAATTCCTGTACAAAGGCGAGGTCATCCAGCCATGAACAGCCTGCCACTCTGGGCCTCGATTCCGGCCACATTGCTACTGATCATCAGCGGTGTCCTGACCTTGTCCGGGGCACTGGGCCTGGTCCGGTTCAACCGATTTTATTCTCGCATGCATGCGCCCACGCTGGGCAACACGCTGGGCATTACGTTTGTGTTGCTGGCATCGGCGCTGGTGTCAAGCGCCCTGCAGCAACGACCGGTGGTGCACGAACTGCTGATCACTTTTTTCCTGATTGTGACATCACCCATTACCGCAATCATGCTGATGCAGGCCGGCGTACGCCGTGACCCGCGCCAGCCTGTGTCTACTGATGAATAAGCGCGCGTGTCTAACGACGAAACAACCTGATCAACGCAGGGTACTTTGGCGGCACATCAAAGCCGCGCCCGCTTCATTCGTACTACCAACCTACGATCGTACTGTGCTGGCACTGGCCCGGCCTTACTCACGGAGACTGACATGCACCGCAAACGTTTTATTCTGATGGCCTGCACTGTTATTGCCGCAACAACATCGGGTTTGGCTGGCGCACAACACCTTGACCCCCAGGCTCAGTACCGGCAAGATCTGCTGCGCTGCGAACAGGAACAGTCTGTGGTCGATATTGAGGCGTGCAAAAAAGAGGCCGAGGCCGCATTGCAGGCGGCCCGCACAAACACCCTGGGCAATGGTGCCGGCACCGACTACCAGGCCAACGAACGCGCACGCTGCATGGCCCTGCCTGAAGGGCAGCGCGCAGACTGCCTGTTGCTGATTTCAGGTGAAAACACACGGGTCAGGGGCAGCGTCAGCCAGGGTGGGGTCTTGCGTGAAACCACTATTATTATCCCGGCCCCCGAACCTGTGGCCCCCGCAACACCGCCCACGCCCTTGATACCCGAGGCGGCTGTTCCATCGCCAGTCAGGCCTTGAAAACAAGCACTGAACCCGATATGTCAAAGTTCTAGCTGCATGCCCATTTCCACCACCTGGTTGGGCGGGATGTTATAGAACAGCGTGCTGCGTGCCGCATTGCGTGCCATGAAGGCAAACAATATGCGGCGCCAGCGCCGGCGCAGCGGTTCTTTCTTGCCCACAATCAGGGTCTGACGCGACAGGAAGTACGAGGTCAACATGGGTTCAAGCCTGATTTCCGGGTGTTCACCGCGCAGCTGTTGCAATAATTGCGGCACATTGGGGTCTTGCTTGAACCCCCATTTTGCAACCACTTCCCACGACGAACGGCCCAGCCGTTTCAAGGTATAGCGTTCGTTGTAGGTCACGTAGGGCACATCGGCGCTGGCCACCGTAACGAACAGCACCTGTTCGTGCAGCACTTTGTTGTGCTTGAGGTTATGCAGCAACGCCGGCGGAACCGTGTTCACAATCATGCTCATGAACACAGCCGTACCCGGTACGCGGTTGGGCGGGTACTCTTCCAGACCCTGCATGAAATCTTCAAGCGACTGCTGATCACCGGCCAGCGTTTGATGAATCTGTTCACGACCAGTTTTCCAGGTCAGCATCATGGTCAGCAATACCAGCGCCACCCCCAGGGGCAACCACCCACCCTCATGAATTTTCTGGGTATTGGCCGAAAACAGCAAAATGTCAACCAGCAGAAACATACCCAGCAACACCAGCCACAGGATGCGGCGCACCCCCTTTTGCCTGGGTGCCAACACCGCGAAGGCCAGAAACGACGTCATCAGCATGGTCAGGGTTACCGCAAAACCATAGGCACTGGCCAGATTGGCCGACGACCCGAACCCGATCACCAGCACCAGCACGGCAATCAGCAAACCCTGGTTGACGCGCGGCAAGAAAATCTGCCCTTCCTCACGCGCCGAGGTGTGCAAGATTTCCATGCGAGGCCAGAACCCCAGCTGAATGGCTTGCCGGGTCACGGAAAACGCACCCGAAATTACTGCCTGCGACGCTATAATGGTAGCGGCAGTGGCCAGCACCACCAACGGAATCAGTGCCCACGACGGTGCCATAAGAAAGAACGGGTTACGAATGGCATCGGGCTGGGCAATCAGCAGCGCCCCCTGGCCAAAGTAGCACAACAGCAATCCGGGCAGAACCACAGCAAACCAGGCTCGCCGGATAGCCGGCCTGCCATAATGACCCATGTCGGCATACAGGGTTTCTGCCCCGGTCAGGGCCAACACTACCGCCCCCAGCAACAGGTACGTGGCCAGCGGCGCCTGACCGATCAGGTTCCAGGCATACATCGGGTTAATGGCCAGCATTATTTGCGGCGTCTGGATAATGCGCCACGCCCCCATGACGCCAAGCACCAGGAACCAGACCAGCATGACCGGACCAAAATACTTGCCAATAGCCCCGGTTCCACGCCGCTGCACGGCAAACAGCCCGACCAGCAAACCGACCGCGATTGGCACCACCCATTCGCTGAACGTGTCAGAGACCACACCAACGCCTTCCACCGCCGACAAGACTGAAATCGCAGGGGTGACGATACTGTCGCCATAAAACAGGCAGGCACCAAACAGCCCCATTATGGTCAGCACCCAGCGCCGGCGACCTGTTGCCGCCCGCACGGCCAGCTCCATCAGTGCCAGCGTGCCGCCCTCTCCGCGATTATCTGCGCGCAGCATCAGGGTGACATACTTGAGCGACACCACAAACATCAGCAACCAGAACAACAGTGATAGCACCCCCAGTACCTCGGGTGCGCCAAAGTTGTCGAACCGGGCAACGGACTCGCGAACGGTATACAACGGGCTGGTACCGATGTCCCCGTAAACCACCCCCAGCGCACCGATGATCAGGGCTTTTCCGGGGCTGTTTTTTTCAGATTGAGTGGGTTCGGTCATAAAGTGTTGGCTGGTTAGCAAAAAGCCTGGCGCTCATCTTTAGTGCCAAAGCAGCTAATCGTGGCGACTGAGCCTGGCGCCACGACGCGGCCCAGGAAAAACAATGCTGATACGGGTGCCGGCAAATTCAGGACGGCTGGCAAGCCCCCACCACGCCCCATGGGCGGTGGCAATCTGGCGCACAATCGCCAGGCCCAGCCCCGAACCATCGGTTTTGACTGCCGCCGCACGGTAAAAGGCATCAAATACCCGCACCTGATCGGGGCCGTCAATGCCCGGACCATCGTCTTCCACCGACAACGATGGCGGATTGGCCCCGACATGCAAGGTAATACAACGGGCACCAACCCCATACCGGAACGCATTATCCATCAGGTTACCCAGCAATTCCTGGAGCAACAACGGGTCACCATCTATCCAGACCGGCGTATCGGGCGCGTGCAAGTTTAGTTCAACTTTATGCTGACGCGCCATGGGAACCCATTCGGCGGCGCTTTCTCGCACCCATTCCGACAGATTAATGCGTTTGAATGCATCTTGCACGGCCAGGGTCGCGTCAGCGCGCGCCAGCACCAGCAGCTGCTGGCCCAGGCGAATCATGCGGTCGGTCACCGCCTTGATACGCTCGGCGCGCTGGCGCACATCGGCCGGCAAGTCACGCGCCAGCATGAGTTCGCACTCTAGTTTGAGCCCGCTGAGCGGGGTGCGTAACTGATGCGCGGCTGATCCGATGAACCGTTGCTGGGCCTGCATGGAACCATTCAGGCGCAGCAACAAATCGTTGATATGCTCGACGACCGGCACGATTTCTGTGGGCACCCCGTCAAGCCGCAATGGTTTGAGGTCATCGATGGAACGCTCGCGAATTTCATCAGACAATTCGTTGAACGAACGCAAGCCGCTGCGCACCCCGGAAATGAGCACCCAGGCAATCAGGGCGACAAGGACAATCTGGCCAGCCAGCATCATCCAGAAAATATCGCGCAGGACCCAGACGGCCAGATTGATACGGCTGGTGATGATCCAGGTCACGGTCAGGTCGATGGCGACCAGCACCATGACGGGCGGCAACAGACGAAAAGTAAGGTGCCGCGCCAGGGAACCGCGCGGCAAGATGCGCTGCAAGAACGTAAATTCAGCTGGCTTCAACGTCGAGCAGATAGCCGAAACCACGCACGGTCTGGATACCGACGCCGGTACCTTCCAGACGCTTGCGCAAACGATAAATGTAGACTTCAACCGCATTTTCGCTGAAATCGGCATCCCAGGCCGAGAGCGAATTGACGATCTGGCGCTTGGTAACCACCCGACCGGCCCGTGCCATCAACATTTCAAGCACCGATAACTCGCGTACCGACAGGTTGACCCGCTCGCCCCGGATACGCACCTCGCGGCCCACCATGTCGAATATCATGGGGCCCACTTCAAGCTGGGGTTGCGCCTGACCGACGCGGCGACGCGCAAACGCACGCACCCGGGCGGCCAGTTCAGCCAGTTCAAACGGCTTGGTCACATAGTCGTCGGCACCGGCATCAAGGCCGGCAACCCGGTCTTCAAGGGCATCGCGCGCGGTAAGAATCAGCACCGAAACCTGGTGCCCGCGGGCGCGCAAATCTTTGAGCAGATCGAGCCCGCTGCAGTCGGGTAGATTCAGGTCAAGCAACAGCAGGTCGTAGTCTTGCCGGTCGAGGGTTTCGGGCACGGTTGCACCGGCCGACAACCAGTCGACCGCGTAGCCCTGCCCGGCAAGAAACTCTTGCAAGGCATGCCCCAACGTAGTGTCGTCTTCAATTACCAGAACTCGCATGCGCAGATTCTAGCCTTTTTCGGCGGGCCGGGTAATAAACCCCACTTTCTGAAGGCCGGCCTGACGCGCGCTGGCCATAACCTTGGCCAGCGTTTCGTAACGAGTGTCCAGGTCGGCACGCAGGTGCAGGTTGGGCTGCGGGTTTTTTGCCGCCTGCTCGGCCATCAATTGCGGCAAAGCCTCGATCGCCACCGGAGATTCGTTCCAGAACACCTGCCCGGCGGCGTCAATCGCCAGATCGATGGCATCGGGTTGCTGTTGCACGGGCTGCGACGAGGCCTGCGGCACATTGACTGTAATGGAATGGTTAAGCAGGGGTGCCGTCACAATGAAAATAACCAGCAGTACCAACATCACATCGATAAGTGGCACCATATTGATTTCAGACAGGGTGTTGCCACCCCCTTTGTTGTCAAAACTGCCAAACGCCATGGCAAGCTCCCTGGAACATTGTTTGCTTATTTGCTGATTTGCTAATTTGCTGAAGACCGACAGGCTGCGCTGCAACAGGCACTCAGGCGGCAGGCATCGAATCAGCGACAATACGGTTATTGCGCCCCTTGCCCCGGCCCTGCTGGCCTGTCACTTGCTGGCCGGTCGACAAGAACGTGAACAGATCGTGGGCAAACGCATCCAGCTGCGCCAGGTACACGCGATTGGTGCGTACAAAGGCGTTGTACGCCAGCACGGCCGGAATCGCCACGGCCAACCCCAACCCGGTCATGACCAGCGCCTCGCCCACCGGCCCGGCGATGCGGTTCACCGACACCCCGTCTGACAAACCAATGCCGATCAGGGCATGGTAAACACCCCAGACCGTACCGAACAAACCAACAAACGGTGCTGTTGAACCGATAGAGGCCAGAATCGTCAGGCCATTTTCCAGGCGTGCCGTTTCTTCATCAATAACCTTGCGAATGGTGCGCGTTATAAACGCGCTGGTCGACCCTTTTTCTTCCAGCCGGACCGCGCCATATTTGACATGATGATTGCGGGCATGAATGGCATGGCTGGCCAAATGCGCAAATGGCTCGTTGGCGCCATGGGTGGCAATCTCGTTTTCCACCTGTTCCAGCGAACTGGCCGCCCAGAACTCGCGTAAAAACCGCGTGGATAACCGGCGAATACGCCAGTTCGACAGCGATTTCACAAAAATCAGGTACCAGCTTACCAGCGACATCAGCACCAGAATGCCAAACAGTGTCTTGCCCACCACATCGGTTTGCGCAACAAAATCGAGCATGCCGGGCTGGTGCGGTGCAGGTGCTGCCGGCATGACCGGCGCGGCAAGCTGGGCAGCTGCACCCGCACTGGCAGCCGCTTCCTGGGTGAACTGGGCAGCAGCACTGCCCGTTGCCGCCACATCCTGGGCGACCTGGGCAGCGCCACCGGCAAGGCTCGCGCTGTCTTGCGCCACCTGGGCCAGCATCATCCATGCAGTTTGCAATAAATCAGACATACACGTTCCTATAAAACGAAATCAAATGGAATATCGGCAAGCGCGGGCCGGGCCACGCCATTTTCAATGTAGGGTTTGAAACGCGCCGTTTTAGCGGCTTTAACGGCAGCAGCATCAAGGCGACTGTGGCCCGACGAGGTGCGCACACTGGCGTCTTGCACTGAGCCCGTCGGCGAAATCAGCACGCGCACCAGAACGCGGCCGGTTTCACCGCGACGTACAGACGCCCGCGGATACTCCGGCACGGGGCGGCGACCGGCATAGTCAACCTGGCTGATAAGGCGCGGCGTATTTGAACTTGCCGGGGCTGCGGGCGCTTTGGGGGTGTTGGGGGTGCTGGCCTGACCGGCTGGCGCTGCCGTGGCAGCCGATGGGCTCAGCGCCGGCGCGGCGTCAGGTCTGGATTCTGCCTTGGGTTCAGGGGCGGGTTTTGGCTCTGGCCTGGGTTTGGGTGCTGGTTTTGGTGCTGGTTTTGGTGCAGGCTTGGGTTCAGGCTTGGGTT
>Ga0172382_10004425_pt1 | contig 21504 bp, 16 predicted proteins | sample Leawel138RmetaG_FD_122245 | JGI IMG/M metagenome (GOLD analysis project Ga0172382, IMG submission 122245) | Leachate microbial communities from a municipal landfill in Southern Ontario, Canada - Leachate well 138R metaG | ecosystem: Engineered > Solid waste > Landfill > Unclassified | place... | reverse complement strand
TGTGAATGACGCAATCTTAAAAGTGCTCGATGCGTCGCTAGCGGTTGAGGCGCTCTGTTTCGTTACTGAGGATGCAAAAGAAGCTTTGACGGCCTGGGGCGAGAAGCGGACACCAGTATTCAAGGGAAAGTGAGTGTTCTCGATGCCTGGTGTTCATCGGCCATACCTTTGCGTTTCGGCGTTTACCAGTCTGAGTCGACGGGCGGGCGCAGTGCGGTAACGACGATTTACCGAGTCAGGCGCTTCGCGACGCATCGTATCGAGGAACAACGGGATACCGTTGCCGCTCGATTAGGTATGAGTGCAGGCCGGATTTTCCGTTCCGGATGCGTCAGGTATTTCGCCGAGGGGTGACCGTAATAACCGGTTGGTGCTGATGAAGGGGGGTATGCGATCGGAAAGGAATCAGTAGACACGCCGAAATCGATCGTTATCCTGTAGCGGACTTGGGAGGTGTCACGCGTAAAGGGCGCCCGAGAGTGCTAGACCGGTCGTTACCTGCACTCACGCAACGTCCTGTTAGCTATGCCGCCCTACGCAATTCGCCAGGGGTTAGCGGAAAGATCTTTTTGGAGCACGAGATATGGAGATGCACCCACCAAAAGTGGCGGCGCCAGCAGCTGCCTTGCTGCCAAAGACGGCTAAAGGGTGGAAGAAGCGCGAGCGTTTGCGGGCGGCAGCGCGCCGGGTATTCGCAAGGCGAGGCTTCCTGGAAGCTCGTGTCAGTGACATTGCACAGGAGGCGGGCGTTTCAATCGGCAACTTCTATCAATACTTCCGCGACAAGGACGAAATGCTCTGCGAGTTGCTACAGGAGTTTGGTGAAGAACTGTTCAAATCATCGCGTGCAGCCGGTGCACCTGGGGACGACCCTTATCTGGCTTTAGAGCACGTAACCCGGGGCCTATATGAGGTGTATGAGAAAAATGCCGATCTCTACAAGGTAATGATGCAGGTAGTACAGATAGACCCGAAATACACCCAACTATGGGTGAACATGCGTGAGCCGTTTATACAACGGGTTTATCGCCTGCTCACGCATGTTCCGGAGTTTCAGCGATCTGGGATAAATCCAAAGTACGCTGCAACGGCGCTTGTCAACATGGCGAGTCAGTCAGCTTATATTTGGATAGTCAGGCGTTGGGGACTCGATGGAGAGACTATCAAGCTCGACGAAGCTATAGAAACCATTACACGTCTCTGGTATCGAGCCATGTATGGAACGGATCCGGTCGCAAGAACGAGCAAACCGGCTGTTCGTGTTGGCAGGAAGAAGGTCGTTGGCGCTCCCGTCCCGGCCTCGAAGATGGTGAAGACACCGAGAGCTGGTGGTAGGAAACGAAAATGACCGTAATCATGTTTCGCGAATCGTTGGTCGAAGCGGAGAGCCAGAATCCAGCTAATTGGCGGCTGTATTTCGGCGTACATCGTTGGTCCGCGGCAACTACGGTAGCCAGGTGGACGGTCGTCAAGCGCAGTGGCGGAACCTGTGCATGAAGGGATATATCGCACCTTTGAAGGACATGCACTTCGTGCTCAACGAGCTGGCGGGTCTTGCTGACCTGTCCAAGCTTCCCACCATGCAGGAAGCGACGCCCGAGCTTGCTGAGGCCTTGTTGGAGAGTGCCGCTCGGTTCGCGACCGAGGTGCTGTCGCCTTTGAATTCGGTCGGCGATCGCGAGGGCGTTCGTTGGACCGACGGGGAGATTACGACAGCCACCGGATTCAAGCAGGCATATCGTCAGTTTGTGGACGACGGCTGGAATGCGCTGTCCGGCTCGCCGGCGTATGGCGGACAAGGTCTGCCCTATGTGATGTCCGCCTTCGTCGAGGAGATGTGGCGTGCGGCGAACATTGCGTTCGGCGGTTGCGCATCGCTGACGCGTGCCGCAGTCCGGGCCATCGAGGCGAATGCCTCGGAAGACTTGAAGCGTCTTTACCTGCCTCATCTGACTCGGGGTGACTGGACCGGCGCCATGGATCTTACCGAGCCACATGCAGGGTCCGATCTCTCGGCAATCAATATGCGAGCCGAACGCGCTTCGGATGGAACGTATCGTCTGTTTGGTCAGAAAATATTCATCAGTTGGGGACAGCACGATCTATCAGAAAACATCATTCACCTTGTGCTGGCGCGAACGGCAAATGCCCCGTCGGGAGTCAAAGGCTTATCCATGTTCCTGGTCCCAAAACGGCTTGTCAATGACGACGGGACGCTGGGTCCCGAGAATGATATCTACTGTGTATCGGCTGAGCACAAGCTTGGTCAGCATGCCGCACCCAACACCGTGCTCGCCTACGGCAGCAAAGGCGAGAACGCGTTCGGCGGGACCGGCGCGATTGGGTACCTCGTAGGGAAAGAGAATTTCGGCATTCAGTACATGTTCGTCATGATGAATGAGGCTCGCTTTTCAGTCGGCGTTGAGGGTATTGGACTCGCTGATCGCGCTTGCCAGAGCGCGATCTCCTATGCCCACGAACGTATCCAGGGTAGCGAAGCAGGGGTTCGCGGCGGCGGGAAAGTGCCGATCGTTCGACATCCCGACGTCAAGAGGATGCTGTTGTCGATGCGTGCGCATACGGAAGCGGCACGGGCTATAGCTGGAGTAGTCGCGGCGGCGATGGACGTTGCCCGCTGTCATCCGGATGACCACGAGCGCGCTCACGCGCTGGCCTTTGTCGATCTCATGACGCCGGTCTTCAAGGCCTGGAGTACAGAGAGTGCAGTTGAAGTAGCATCCACGTGCCTTCAGGTCCATGGAGGAGCAGGCTACATGGAAGATACTGGCGTTGCGCAGTATTGGCGAGACGCTCGCATCATGCCGATCTACGAGGGTACGACCGGCATCCAGGCAAGCGATCTCGCTCTTCGGAAGATTGCACGCGACGGTGCTCGCACGATTCGCAAGGTCATGGAACAAATGCGAGCCACCCAGCGCGCACTTGAGCAAAGCGGGCGGATGCCGCTAGCCGCGATAGCGGCATCCCTCGGCACCGGTTTGCAATCGTTACATGACGCGGTCGACTTCATCATGGAAACTCACGAAGCCGATATTCGCAGCGTTCTTGCTGGTGCCGTCCCATTCTTGAAATTGTTCGGTATCATGACCGGCGGGTGGCAGCTCGCTCGTAGTGCGCTTGCGGCGAACACATTGCTCGAGCGTGGAAATGGAGATGCCACCTTCTATCGCGCGAAGATCCAGACAGCGCGATTTTTTGCAGACCACGTGATGTCTCAGGCAGAGGGACTTGCGTACGCAATCATCAATGGCGCTGATTCTGTATTGGCGACGACCGAGTACGATTTATAGCCGATCTTGTTTATGAACATGAAGTCATGTTAACGTCAATCGATCGGAAGTTTCGCAATGTCTTCAAGCAGCCGAGGCGCCGACCCGATGGGAATGCTCATAAATATCGATAACGGTGGCACACTGACCGATGTCTGCGCGATCGACGGGGATCGCGTCCACTACACGAAGACCCTGACGACACCTTACGACCTGAGCCAATGCTTCTTTGCGGCTTTACGAAAGGTCTCCAGCCTGGTCTACGGTGAGGAACGTCTGGGGGACTTGCTCCAGCAGACCGACTATATCCGGTATTCTTCGACTCAAGGCACGAACGCTCTTGTCGAGAAGAAGGGTCAACGAATTGGTCTTATCCTGGACGAGCACCATACCGCCGAGTTGCTCAGGGGTGATCGATCGTCAGCCGAGATGTTCGACGCACTTGTCGGAGAGCGAGTGCAGTTCATTGCCCCATCTCTTGCCGAAGAGTCTTTCGAGGCTGCCGTTGCAGCCGCGACCAACACCTTGGCTGCTGAGGGAGCGAATCGGATTACGGTGACGTTCTCCGGTGACGACTACAAGGAACGCGAGAAGCGCTTCAAGCGAATATTTCTCATGAAGTTCCAGCGTCATAAGCTTGGAGCCATACCGCTGCTTTGCGCGTCCGAACTTGTCGATGACCATGACGATGCGCGGCGAGCCTGGTCCGCGATCTTCAACTCATTTCTCCACCCTGCGATGGAGCGATTTCTATACAGCGCGGAGCATGGATTGCGCAGCCACCGGTTTAACACCCCGTTGTTGATTTTCCGAAATGACGGCGGTTCTTCCCGTATCGCCAAGACTGTGGCAATCAAGACCTACAGCTCCGGGCCGGAGGGTGGGGCCGGAGGGGCGCGAGCGTTTGCTGAGTACTATGGTATCGGTCGGCTACTGATGATGGACATCGGCGGCACCACCACTGACGTCTGTCTGGTGGAGGATGCACGGGTTCGCGTGCAACGCTACGGTGCGATAGAGGGCGTGCCGATTTCGTTCAGTCTCAGCGACATTAGCAGTTATGGCGTAGGTGGTAGTTCGATAATCTCGGTACACGATGGAAAACTTCGCGTCGGACCGGAAAGCGTCGGCGCGGCGCCGGGCCCGGCGTGCTTTGGCCAGGGCGGGGAGGAGCCGACGATCACTGACGGATTGCTGCTGATGGGGGTACTCGATCCGGCGTCCTACTTCGGTGGAAACCTTGCACTCGACCCGGACCGTGCGGCCTCCGCGGTGAACCTCCGAATCGCCGATCCGCTCGGTGCTACCTTGGAGGATGCGCTGGACAGAATGTACTCCGCGTGGGTCGCAACGGTGGCTCGCCGTCTTGGCGATTACACCGAGATTCAGCCCGATACAACCTTGCTTGCATTCGGGGGTGCCGGCGCCGTCGCGGCTTGTGCAATCGCTGAGGCGGCGAACATTCGCACGGTTGCCATTCCGGCGAAAGCCGCAGTATTCAGCGCCTACGGTATCGGCTTCAGCGATATTACGCATCATTACGAGCAGCACCTGCAGAAGAATACCGCCGAAGAAGTTCGCAATACCTACGCAGAGATGCGCGACCGGGCAAAGCGCGACATGTATGCAGAAGGCTTCAGAATCGAAGACTGTCGACTGGATTTTTCCCTCGCCATATCGAATGGCAACGACGAAAATCTTCTCGCGATCGCTGACGATTTTACCGGTCTCCCCAGCTTGCAGGCGGATTCCAGCGTGGCGCTGCGACTAAGCGCCGTGAAGCCAATCGCCCACGCGAAAATCGGTAATCGTGATTTGGCGAAACCCTGTGCCAGCACTCGCACTGGCTTTCGCCGCGTCCTCCTGCAACGCCAATGGCACGAGTTGCCTGTATACGCGGTCGGCGATCAGGCGGCCGGTGCTACAGGCGTTGGTCCAGCAATAATCGAAGACCCGTATTATACATGCGTACTTTTGCCGGGTTGGACATTCCAGTTCACGCCGAGTAAAGACATCATGCTGACGAAGCGGAGTGAGGGGTTAGCCGCATGAAGGTCCTGATTACCGAATACTTACGCATCGATCTCGATCAGGAGCGCTGGGAATGTCGTGTCTGCGATCACGACCTGGGAACCGCCCGTGGCAACTACAAAGAGGGTTTGCTCGTCTACGACCGTGATCCACGCGAGATTCACAAGCCGTTGTTGGATCCAACGAAATACACGTTTACATTCTCGCCGAATCCGCGGTGGTGCCGGATTCTCGAGTATTACTGTCCATCCTGCGGCACGATGGTGGAAACCGAATACACCGTACCAGGGCACCCTCCTACGCATGACATCGATCTGGATATCGATGCGTTAAAAATTCAGTGGGCGTCAAGGCAGGAGGTGACGGAGCATGTAGCCGCACCGGATCTCACACCCAAGGTTTCGCCTCACCAGCATTGAGAACGCGATATGAAACGCCTGTCCGTCGACATCGGTGGCACCTTTACAGATTGCTATGTAGCGTGGAATGACAGAACACTGCAGGCCAAGGCGCTCACCACGCACCAGAATCTCGCGCTCGGGTTCAATGAAGCTTTAGACTTTGCTTGCGCGGAGTTGGGGGTCACGCGGCGCACGGTTTTGCAGGAGGTGGATTCGGTCCGGTACGCAACCACGCTAGGCACGAATGCGCTGATCGAGCGTAATGGACCGAAAATCGGCGTTCTCATGACCGCGGGTTTCGAGAGTACTATTCCGTTCAGTAGGGGCCGCGGCTACGGAGAAGGCCTCGACCTGATGCAACAGATGGATCTCGCCAATGCGGATCGCCCCGACCCGATCGTGCCGGTGACGCTGATCCAGCCGCTGCGGGAACGTGTTAACTATAGTGGCGAAGTACTGCTGCCCTTGGACGCGAACGACGTACGGGCACGTCTCCGCGACCTCGTCGATGCCGGTGCCGAAGCGCTCGTGGTCGTCCTCGTCAACAGCGTCGTCAACGAGGTGCACGAGTTGCTCGTACAGGAAATCTTCCTCGATGAGTATCCCGGCCACATGCTTGGCGCCATACCGATTTTGCTCAGCCACCAGGTGGCAGGCCGCAAGGGGGAATATGGCCGGGCAATGTCGACAATAATTGACGCGTTTCTCCATCAGGTGATGTACCACGGCCTTGGCACACTGGAACGGAATCTGCGTGAGAGCGGGTACGCCAAACCGATGCTGATTGTTCATAATTCCGGTGGCATGGCGCAGATCAACTCTACCGACGCACTGCAGACGATTCACTCCGGGCCGGTGTCGGGAATCGCCGCGGCCGAGCATCTCGCCCGTGAGAGCGGTATCGGCAACGTCGTAGCCGCCGATATGGGCGGTACGAGTTTCGATATTGGCATCGTCGTGCAGGGTGGTGTGAAGTTCTATGACTTCAACCCTGTGATCGATCGTTGGCTGGTCTCTATCCCAATGGTGCATCTTCTGACCCTTGGGGCTGGCGGCGGATCGATCGCCAGATACGACTCGGTGTACAAGACGGTCCAACTTGGTCCCAAGAGCGCGGGTTCGGACCCTGGCCCGGCTTGTTATGACCGCGGTGGGCTGGACGTAACGGTTACCGACGCCGACCTGCTCCTTGGCTACCTCGATCCTGCCAACTACGCGGGCGGTCATATCAAACTCAATCCACGCCGCGCGCGGCGAGCAATCGAGAATGGTTTATGCGAACCGCTCGAGGCGGATGTCGTGAGCATTTGCAAGATGATCAAGCAAACCGTAGACAGCGATATGGCGAACGGGATCGCCACAGAACTACGGGCTCGCGGCTATGAGCCAAGCGAGTTCACGCTGCTCACCTACGGCGGCAACGGACCGCTCCATGCATGCGGCATTGCAGATGCGTTGAGAGTCGACCGTGTGCTCGCTCCTCCATTCAGTTCCGTATTCTCGGCCCTGGGCGCGGGAAATATCGATCAGGCGCACATCCATGAGCAGTCTACTTATCTGACGCTGTTCGACGCGAATGCCGGAGCGTTCTTCGACGACTACTCACGGTTCAACGCCATCGTGGAGGAACTGGAACGGCGTGGTCGCGAGGATCTGCTTCGACAAGAGCTTCCTGCGGAATGCATCCGCCATCGCTTGGAACTCGACATGCGATATGGCAATCAGCGTGTCGAAACAGCCGTTGTCACAAGCCTCAGGCGGATTAATGGGATGCGCGACATTCTATCCCTCGCCGAGCAATTCCACCGAAGCTACGGCGTTCGCTTTGGGGCGGGCAGCCAGACTCCTGAGGCAGGTATCAAGATCAACACGGTGCGTGTCACGTCATACGTGGAACTCGAGAAGATAAAGTTCCAGGATCTAACCGGGAAGTTGCCCCGCCGCGAGCCACCGACGCCGGTCAGCACGAGGATGTGCCATTTCGTTAATCATGACGAAGCCCTTCAGACCCAGATATTCGACGAAGCTGCTCTTGCGCCTGGGACTTGCATCGTGGGACCCGCCTTGGTCGTGACACGGGCCACTACCTACCTGATCGAGCCCGGGTGGCACTATCAGGCCGGACATCAAGGCGCGATCTGGTTCGTACGACAGTGAACGGTAATCTACAGGCGAAATGTTCAACTGCCGAAGCCGAAGACGTGACGGAGTGACCACACGATGAGCGAAAGCACAGCCAAAGAGATGGATGTCTCTACCGATGACGAAGCCGCGCTGCGTGCCAGGTTTCTGCGCGACAATCAGCTGTTTTTGGGGCCGGACCCCGAGATCATGAGTGCGCATGGATATGCTCCTCGCTCGGAGCTGGAGGAGCAGCTCCTGTCCGGACCGATAGATGCGCATCGGGTCAACCTCGTGCGTGGCCGGCTTCTCTCGGCATTGTCGGAAACCTTTACGATGATCGAGCAGATGGGCACTGCACCTGGAGCCCGCTGGGGTGATCTCGTGACTGCCGTATTCACGGCGTCCGGCGACCTGGCGACGATCGGGCCGAAGGGTGTCGTCGGCTTTGCCACGATCATGCATTACGCTCTCAAGTACGTCATCAAGTACTGGAAGGACGATCCGACCGTCGGTATTCGGGACGGCGATGGATTTATCCACAACGACGCGCGCTACGGCGGAATCCACAACGCCGATCAGAGCATGATGCTGCCGGTCATACATAATGGCGAAATCGTGTGCTGGGTATCAGCAACCGTGCACGAGGGCGAGAACGGAGCATGCGAACCTGGTGGCTTGCCGGCCGCTGCGGAAAGCAAATTCGACGAAGGGCTGCAGATGTCTCCCTTCAAGGTAGTCGAGAATTTTGCGATCAAGCGGGATCTGCTCACGTATCTGCAAAACTCGGTTCGCGACCCGAAGCTGCAAATGGAGGATATGAAGGTCAAGCTACATGCTTGTCTGCGTTTACGCGAGCGAATTCTGTCGATTATCGAGCATTACGGGCGGGACGCACTAGTCATCGCAATGCGCAAGAACATCGAAGATACAGAGGAAGAAGTCCGTCGGCGTATTCGCGAACTGCCGGATGGTACAATACGGCACTCGTTTTTCATCGATGGAACGTTGCGGGAAAATGCGCTAATCAAGCTGTGCATCGCCATCACAGTGAAGGGCGATGAGATGACTTGGGACTTGAGCGGGTCATCTCCGGAGTTCGCAAATCGCTCGATCAATTGTCAGCTTGCTTCGGCGAAAACCGCCCTTCTTAACAGCTTCTTGCTCTTCGTTTGGCCCGACCTGCCGCGCAACATGGCAGTACTAGCGCCATTCACGGTAATCACCGATAAAAATTCCATAGTCGACTGCTCGAACAACGCGCCGAACGCGATGAGTCTTATCACGCTGTTCGGGTGCGCAACTCTGCCGAGCGCCGCTCTGGCAAAGATGCTGTATAGCTTGCCGACGCGGCATACCGCTATCGTGGCTCAACATTACAATCAGCCGGCGACGATGATCTACGGCGGCGTGACGCAGCACATGGAGACTGTCGGGAACTTCTGTGCAGACATCAATGGAAACGGTGGTGGGGCACGCTCCGATCGCGACGGCGAACACGCCCTTTCTCCTATTTTTGGATTCATGTGCGACACGGGCGAACAGGAGTTGGCCGAGAACGAAATACCGATCGTTCGACTAGTGTCCCAGCGATTATCCAAAGACCGCGGCAGCTTTGGTAAATTCCGCGGCGGACAAGGCTACGATCAAGTGGCTACCGTCCGAGGTTCGAAGACATGGGGTTTCATGACGGGTTGCACGGGCTCGTACCATTCGAGTGGAGGTGGGCTATTTGGCGGATACGGTTGTCCTGCATATCCCCTCATGAAGATCAAGAATATCAACGTATTCGATATGTGGAAAAACAACCCGGAGGATTTCAGCTTCGACATCATCACAATGATGAACGAACAGCGTGAGGCGGGAGCGAAGTATTCGACGCATGACATGGGCATGACTTTCGAGCTTGCACGGGAGGGTGAAATCTATGCCATGTCGCAAGGCTGTGGAGGAGCGTACGGGGATTGCCTGGAAAGGTCTCCGGATCTGGTCATGAAAGACATAGAGGAAGGAGTGATTTCACAGGAAACAGCGTGGGACATTTACCGTGTGGCGTTCGACGCGAAGAATCTCCGGGTGGATGAGGCGGCAACTTTGCGCGCAAGGAACGATGAGCGCGAGGCGCGCAAGAAACGTGGCATTCCATATAAGAGTTTTGTCGCGCAGTGGGTCACGCAGGAGCCGCCCGCGGACTTGCCCTTCTATGGCAGCTGGAGTGACAGGCAAGTTGTGTATGCCGGCAAGCCGCCGCTGCGCGAGGTGATGGGGGGAGGTGTTTTGACACCCACGGTCATGCCGAACCCAAAGGATGTCCGAATCGCCGAACTGGAAGCAGAGAACGAGAGGCTTCGGGCGAGGAAGACCGGATCCACATGAATCAGAACTTTGCATCCAACGCTCGTCGCTCAGAACTTCTAGGTTTCTGAAATGGCAAACGAAGGCGATCTACTTTGGCGGCCGAGTGCCGAGTTTTCCGAGAACTCTACCATAGCCGAGTTCCAGCGCTGGCTTAAGGCTGAACGCGATCTTGACCTCAAGGACTATCCGGCGCTTTGGGAGTGGTCCGTCGACGAGATCGAAGCATTTTGGGGAGCAATTTGGGACTACTTCCGCGTCGAGACGTCGACGCCACCGGAGTGTGTGCTTAGAAGTCGCATCATGCCTGGTGCAAAATGGTTCCCTGGCTCACGCGTTAACTTTGCCGAGCATGTGCTTCGCCGCGAGGTCGCTGGAAAGACCGCATTGCAGCACCTGTCGGAGCTTCATCCACTTCAGGAAATGAGCTGGGACGAGCTTGCCGGGCAGACGCGGAAGCTTGCGCAAGCGTTGCGTAGCTTTGGCGTCGCGCCTGGCGATCGTGTCGCGTCGTTCATGCCGAATATTCCGGAGACTGTGATTGCGTTGCTCGCAACCGCGAGTGTAGGCGCCATCTGGAGCGGTTGCTCGCCGGATTTCGGTGTGACCAGCGTCCTGGATCGATTTGGCCAGATTGGGCCAAAGGTTTTCTTCTGCGTCGATGGCTATCGCTATGGAGGCAAGGATTTCGACCGCCGCGCCGAAATCAAGACACTGCTCGCAGATCTTCCGTCCGTCGAACATGTCGTCTATTTGCCTTTGTTAAGCGCGGATGATATCGATCTTCCCAGACCCGGCACTCATTTATGGCGGGAATTGCAAGCGGGTACCGCCATTCGGCCAGAGGACTTTCGCTTCGAGCCTGTGGAGTTCGATCACCCGTTGTGGATACTCTATTCCTCAGGAACTACCGGACTGCCCAAGCCGATTGTGCACGGACACGGGGGCATTACCCTTGAGATGTTCAAGGCGATGACATTCCATCTCAATCTCAAGCCCGAGTCGCGAATGTTTTTCTACGCGACGACTGGTTGGGTTGTCTGGAACGTCGTCGTAGCCTCACTGATCACCGGTGCGCAGGCGATTCTCTATGACGGCCACCCGGCATGGCCGAATCCGGATACACTTTGGGAGCTGGCGGCGGCGACGAAGGCTACCGTATTTGGGGCCAGTCCGGCTTACATCTCGATGATGCAGAAAAATGATATCGTGCCAAAGCAACGGTACGATCTTTCTGCGATCGAATGCATTCTGATGAGCGGGTCGCCCGTCACGCCGGAATCGATGGTGTGGTGTTACGAGAACGTGAGAGATGACCTGTGGGTGACCTCTCAGAGCGGCGGGACCGACATCGGGTCCGGCTTCGTTGGTGCCTCGCCGACGCTGCCGGTCTATGCAGGAGAGATTCAAGCCCGGCTACTGGGTGTCGATGCCCAGGCGTTTAACGAGTCCGGAGAGTCGGTGATCGACGAGGTCGGCGAACTCGTGATTTGCAAACCGATGCCCTCGATGCCGCTGTATTTTTGGAACGATACGGATAATCAGCGTTATCTTTCCTCGTACTTTGAAACCTTCGTAGGAAAGTGGCGGCATGGCGACTACTTCAAGGTCAATGCGCGTGGCGGTTGCTTCATTTATGGTCGCTCCGATTCGACGCTCAACCGATATGGCGTGCGTATCGGTACGGCTGAAATCTACCGGTGTTTAGATGAAATTCCGGAAATCCTCGATAGCCTGATCGTTAATCTCGATCTTGCCGGCGGAAATTTTTTTATGCCGTTGTTCGTGAAGCTTAGGCCCGGCGCCGCGCTTGATGACGCTCTGGTGACGCGAATCAAGGATACTCTCCGTCGCCAGTATTCTCCAAGGCATGTCCCGGACCGTGTGTATGCGGTTGACGCAATTCCGTATACGCTGACGGGAAAGAAGATGGAAGTTCCCGTTCGGAGCATTTTGCTCGGGCGGCCGCTGCTTAGCGCAGCGAACCCGGATGCCATGGCAGATCCAGCTGCGCTCGATTACTACGTGCGGTTCGCCGCCGAGTCCCTCGATTATCGCCGCGGTTGATGGGCCTGAGCATATTCTTGTGTTCTTTCGCGAAACGGATCGGATAAGGTGGATGATCATCGCTGGATGAGCGTTGATTACGCATGAGCTGTCATGTTTGGCACCGGATATCGTTAGACAAGCTCGAAAGAGCGCCTGGACGGCGCAATTCCGAAGCACGTTCGTTCTCCGAACGTAACGCTCGCCTCTGTCTTCGTGAAAGGAGTGGGTTGGATGAGTGAGTTGTCGGGGATTGGTTTGGACGGCAAAGGTATGCTGTGGATCGATTTCTATCGGTACGCAGCAGCTCTGTTCGGACGGGGCTCTGTCCCGTGGTTTGATCAGGCGGAATTCGCAGCGTTCTACGGCAAGGCACAGGCGTTGTTGCGCTCGGACGTTACGATATTGTCGCTCGAACCGCTCGCCGGGGCATGGATCGCGCAGGAGTCGAGCGTGCGAGACGTAATGCGCTCCAAACGGCGTCCCGGGTTTCCGCTGCGATCCCTGCTTCAGGACGCCGGATTGCGTACGCACATCCAACAGGCGATTCAACCGCTGCGTTTGTCCCATCCGCGGCAACCCCTGGTTCTCACCCTGCCATCGCCCCGTCGATGGCTTTCGTGTGCCTATCGTGCGGCGTATGGCGAGGATCTGGACGCAGCAGTTGCGGGTGACGCCGATGAGATCGATGAAGCCTCGATGTTTGTCGCCGATTTTCTGAGAACGTTCGGTGAGTCGGGGATCGCCGCGGTACTGCTTATCGAGAGCCCGGCTGGTGCTCCTGCTACCGAGGAGGAACTGGCGCTTTATGGGCCGCTCGTCAATCAGGCTAGACATTATCGGTGGCAGATCGGGCTGCTGGATCCGGCGCCGGCTGCCCCGCTGTCGATGATCCCAGGGCTGGACTTCTGGGTCGCTCCGTCCCTCAGTAAGGACATGCGCGGGGGCGTTTTGATCGCTGATGAATTCTGGGCAGGTGGTGATCCACCGCCGGTAGCGGAGGGGCATTTTCGTTATGCGACGCTTGCCGAAAATCTCAAACCCGAAATCGTGATTCGCCAGCTCGCGAAGTTGCGTGGTGGAGATCCGAGACCCTGAACATTCGTGAATTCGCGGCAAACAGGCTCTCATCCGTGCAGATTTCTCGCTGCTTGAATCGAACCTTATCATCGTTTTTTTGTTGCCCCGAAAGATGATGACTCGCGCATCTCGTTTGTCTTGGCAACTATAATTTCAATTGGAGGACCCATGACTTTTAGCGAAATTGCCCATGTCGCGCTGAGCGTCAGTAATATCGAAAGGTCGATCAGGTTTTACGAGGAAATTCTCGGCTTCCACAAAGTCCTTGACGTAGCATTCGGGAGTGCGCTTCAGCCGATACTGAAATTGAGGCCTGACGTCGGTGAGAACGCCCGTGCGGTGATGTTGGCGCAAGGGGAAAGTTCGGTCGGTCGAATCGAATTAATTGAGTTCTCCCCATCGGGCCCGGCGACTAAACCAAAGCTTCCCGGAGATCCTGGTGTCTTCCTTCTATCGTTTCGGCTTGTTAGCGACGACCTCGACGCGGTCTGTGATCGGTTACGAACGAAGGGTATCAGCTTCTACCATGAGACCCCGACGACGCTGGAATTGAAGGGATATGGCGCCGTTCGCGTAATGATTCTAGAAGATCCGGACGGTGTGATGATCGAACTCGTAGAACTCCCGACGGCGGTTGGCTGAACGCAGGAATGAGAAGCGTCGTCGCTCTGATCCATACGTAGGCGCGTCGAAGGGGTATGCGGCGGAGTCGATGCCGCTGGCGTTCATGTGAGAAGTAGTCATGAGTTTTAAACGATTCACAACAGCGCGCTGTCTGCTCGCAGCGATTGCGCTGATTGGCGCGGGTATCCTTGTGTTATTTGCCGGCAGCGATAAAACATTGGCACAGCGGCTCGATACGCCGCGGATTGCGCCGGTGACGAAGGCAACATGGACGCCGGAGCAGGAAAATCTATTGAAACCGCTCGAAAGGGACGGTGTGATCTACAATATGTATGCCACTATGGCAAATCATCCTGAGCTCGCGCGGGATTGGTTGGTATTTGCGTCACACGTGCTGCAGAAGAACACGTTGCCAGAGCGCGATCGCGAAATTCTTGTTCTGCGGACCGCCTGGTTACGCAAGGCCGAGTACGCGTGGGCTCAACATGTGCGGATCGGCAAAGCAGTCGGTCTGAGTGATGAAGACATCAATCGTATCATGGAAGGTTCGAACGCCGGTGGGCTCGGCAAGGGCGATCACTTGTTGCTGAAGGCGGCGGAAGAATTGCACAAGGATGCGTTCGTTTCGGATGCGACGTGGGCGGCGTTGTCCACGACATACGACACGAAGCAAATGATGGATATGGTATTTACAGTCGGTATCTACAATCTCGTCTCGATGGCACTCAACAGCTTCGGCGTACAACTCGACGAAGGTCTGGAGGGATTCCAAAAATAGAACCGCGCCGAGTAGTATCGAGCGACCGGGGGCGGGCTATGCGTTCGCGTGAGATCCCACAGCCGGCAAGTCGTACCCGGCTTTTTTCGCGCGGTGAGCGAGCAGCGCGATCATCACGTACGACCAGCCATTGACCATCATCTCGATGGCGATGAACAGGCCGATAACCCAGAAGGCCGATGACGGTCATTGGGATCATGATCATGAATCCCAGCAGGATGGAGATCAGCCCACCCACCCGTGGCCACCGCCAGCCCGCCATATCCCTGAGCTGGAATGCCATGACGATGCGCAGCGCACCTGTCGCAAGGAATGCGGCGGGTCTTCTTGCTGTCACACATCAGCGCGCGTGGGTCACGGCTCGGAGGGCGGCGTCGCGGAGGGTGTCGGTGTCTGATGAAGGTGGACGATGCGGTTGTTACGGTATTCGGCGGGCACCGGTCGGAGGGCTCGGCTAACATCGGCACCCATGGGTACGGAACGGAGGGGCAAAACGGTGAGGTCGGTGACGACGCTCATCCTTCTGTTATTGGTCCTGGTGGCAACGGGCGTCGCGATTCGCATGTTCGCCAGGCTGCCTTCGCTGGACGGCCGTACCGATTCCCGCGCATTTGTCGATACCGGCGACACCCGGATCGGGCGAGCGATCGCGTCCAGTACCGCTGCCCATCCGGGTCTGACCGGAGTCCATCTGCTTGCTGATGGTCGCGATGCCTTCACGGCCCGAGCTCTTCTGGCGCGAGCATCCCAACGCAGTATCGATGTTCAATACTATATATGGCATGACGATATTACCGGCACGCTGCTGTTCAACGAACTTCGCGCTGCAGCTGAGCGGGGTGTGCGAGTTCGCCTGCTTCAGGACGACAATACGACGTACGGCCTGGACGAGACTCTTGCCGCGCTCGATGCGCATCCGAATATTGAGGTGCGCCTGTTCAATCCCTTCGTGATACGGTCACCGCGCTGGATCGGCTACGTTACGGACTTCTTCCGACTCAACCGGCGCATGCACAATAAGTCATTCACGGTCGATAATCAGGTAACGATCATCGGTGGGCGCAACATCGGTGACGAGTATTTCGGCGCTGGTGACGGTGGGTTTTTCGTTGATCTCGACGTTCTAGCGATCGGCCCAGTGGTGCATGTCGTGTCAAGCGACTTCGATCGTTATTGGGCGAGTGCGTCGTCTTATCCGGCCAACCGCATCCTTCCGCGCGTTCCGGCGGCGCGGCTCGACGAGATCGAGATCGCGGCGAGACGCATCGAGAACGGCCCGGCAGCGCAACGCTATGTCGAAGCCTTGCATGGTACGCCGATCGTCGTCCGGCTCGCTGAATCGAGTCTGCCGCTTTATTGGTCACCTGTCCGTATGGTGAGCGATGATCCCGCCAAGGCGTTGGGCCAGGCGCCGCGCGAAGACCTGCTCATCTCGAGACTCGACCAACTCCTGGAGTACCCGGAGCGGCAACTGCATCTGGTTTCCGGGTATTTTGTTCCGACGGCGAAAGGAGTCGATGCGTTGAGGACAATGGCTGGTCGGGGCGTCCACCTCAGTGTCATTACCAATGCGCTGGAAGCGACCGACGTGCCGATCGTCCATGCGGGCTATGCGAAATACCGAAAGTCGCTCCTGGAAGGGGGCGTCAGGCTTTGGGAATTACGCAGCGAGGCCGGCGCCGTTACGCGGCGCGATGTCGTCGGCAGCGGCAGCATGGGCTCCACCATTGGCGACTCGGCCACGGCGCTTCACGCCAAGACTTTCACTATCGATGGCGATCGTGTGTTCATCGGGTCGTTCAACTTCGATCCGCGCTCGGCACACCTGAACACCGAACTCGGCTTTGTCATCCGCAATCCCGAACTCGCGCACCGGATAGATGCCAAGCTCGAACGGGCGATCCCGCTGATCGCTTACGAGGTCCGGCTTTCCGGCGAGGGGGAAACGATCTGGATCGAGCGGCGCACTGGCAAGACGGTAATGCGCCACGATACCGAGCCTGGCACGACGTTATGGCAACGCGCCGCGGTTTCGGTGCTCTCCGTGCTGCCGATCGAATGGTTGTTGTGAGCCGACGCTCAGCGGGCCATTACCCCCACGATGAGCGCATTGGCCAGGTCGATGAAGAAGCCGCATACCAGCGGCACGATTACGAACGCGCGAGGCGCAGCGCCGTATTCACGGGTCACCGCAGTCATGTTGGCCATGGCTGTGGCGGTGGACCCAAGGGCAATGCCGCCGAACGCGGAACTGACGACCGCCGCCTCATAGTCGCTCCCCATCGCTCTGAATACCACGAACACGGAGAACACCACCACCAGAGTAATCTGTACCGCCATCGCCACGGTGATGAAGCCCAGCAGCGGCTCCAGCACCCAGAACTGCAGGCCCATCAGCGCCATCACCAGGAACAGTCCCAGGCTGATGTCGGAGATCAGGGCGATGCCCGGCTGCATGATTTCCAGCTTCCACATACGCCTGCCGTTGGGTGCGAACAGATCGCCCAGCAGGCGCAGCAGGATGCCCGCGATCAGGCAGCCGACAAAGTCCGGCAGCAGCATTCCGGCCTCACCAATCAGATAGCTGATACCCTGGCCGAGCATCAGTGCCAGGTTGAGCCAGAACATGGCCAGCAGCACGCCGCTGTAATCAAGCTGTGTGCGCGAATCGTCACCGTACAGGGTGCCGACTTCAAGATCGGCGTCGGCCGAGGGCCTCACCTGGTGGCGGCGGATCAGCCAGCCGGCGATCGGTCCGCCGACGACGCAGGCGGCGATCATGCCGACCATGTTGGCGGCCAGGCCGATTTCGCCGGCGCTGTCGATGCCCAGCACGTCGACGAAGTGCGGCGTCCATGCCACGGTAGTGCCAACCCCTCCGGTCAGCGACACCGAGCCGACCATCATCCCGGCGCGCGGGTCCATACCGAAAGTGCCGGCCAGGCCCATGCCCACTGTATTTTGCAGCAGGATGTAGCCACCGGACAGCGCCGCTAGAATTCCCAGTTTCCAGCCTCCATCGGCCAGCGAGCGCATATTCGAGTTCAGGCCCAGTGCGGCGAAGAAGTACAGCAACAGAATGTCGCGCATCTCCAGGTCGAACGTCACCTGGGTCCCTGCGCCGTAGTACAGCGCGCACACCACCACCGCGCACAGCACGCCGCCGATCACCGGTTCGGGGATGCCGTAGCGGCGCAGGAGGACGATCCGCACCGACAGGCCCTTGCCGATGAACAGCAGCAGGATCGCCAGGGTCAGGCTGGGCAGTGCCTCGATCGTGGTCATCCGGGAGTTTTGGAGGACGAGGCTTGAAAGAGGCGGCAGCGGCGAGGGAGCGGAGCGGGCGAATAGAGCTGATTTTGCCCGCCGCAGTAAATGCGTCGGTTATTCATTGCGGCTGTGCGAAAGATCGCCGCCAAGGGCGCCCAGGTCCGGGCCGACCGGCACGATGCCCGTGGGGTTGAGCGCTTTGATCGAATAGTAACCACGCTTGATGTGGTCGATATTGACGGTGCTGCGCACGCCCGGAATTTCCAGCACACGCAACATCCAGGCGGTGAGCGCTGGGTAGTCGACGATTCGACGAAGGTTGCACTTGAATAACCCATGATAGACGGCATCGAAGCGCACGACCGTGACGAACAGGCGGATATCGGCTTCGGTGAATGGTTCGCCAAGCAGGAATGGACCCGCCTGTACCAGGTGTTCCTCCAACTCATCGAGTTGAGCGAAGACTTCGGCAAAGGCTTCCTCATAGGCGATCTGGGTCGTGGCGAAACCAGATCGATAGACACCGTTATTGAGTCGTGGATAGATACGATCGTTCAGAGCGTCGATCCTGGCGCGCAATTGTATGGGATAGAGATCATCACCCGTCGCCAGTCCTCCGAAGCCCGAGTTGAACATCCGAAGGATTTCGGCGGACTCATTATTGACGATGGTACGGCGTTGCTTGTCCCATAGTACCGGAATCGTAGCGCGGCCCGAGTAATGCGGATCGACGCGTGTATAGAGTTCATGCAGGTAGGTTGCGCCGTTGATAGTATCCTGGTCCGATCCGGGGTAATCGCCAAAGCGCCAGCCTTGTTCGGTCATCGTCGGCTCTACCACCGAAACCGAAACGATATGCTCCAACCCTTTGAGTTTGCGCCCAATCAGCGTGCGCGAAGCCCACGGGCAGATCAGCGCGACATAAAGATGATAACGTCCGGCCTCGGCCTTGAAGCCGCTTTCACCTGTCGGACCGGCACACCCGTCCGGCGTCACCCAGCTACGAAATCCTGAGATCTGGCGAACGAAACCGCCTTTTGCATCCTTAGCCTGAACTGGTTGCCAGTTCTCGATCCATTTGCCATCGACAAGCATCTTTGCACCTTTTCATTTCACGCGACATTCGGGCTCGCGGACGGCTGCAAGGGCCGTTGAACGTGATCTGATCTCACGAGTGTACACGTCGGCGGTGCCGTGAACTCAGCTGATGGTTTCGACGATGCCTCCCTCGACTCTCAACGCAGCGCCAGTGGTGGCGCTGGCCTGTGGAGAAGCGGCATAAACGCAAAGGTTGGCGACCTCTTCTGGATTGATGAACCGCCGAAGCAAGCTCGACGACCGGTTTTCAGCCAGAAACAGCGCTTCCATTTCGCTTCCGCTCACGCCGCGCTCGATGGCGAGGTCGGCCATCATCTGCACGGCGCCCTCGGTGCGGGTCGGGCCGGGCAGAATACTATTGACGGTAACGCCGGTACCGGCCAGTACTTTGGCCAAGCCACGCGACAGTGCCTGCAGCGCGGCCTTGCTGACGCCGTAGTGCACCATCTCCGTGGGAATGTTGAGCGCCGATTCACTGGAGACGAACTGGATCCGTCCCCAGCCGCGACCGCGCATGCCGCGGGCGTACTGGCGGGCCAGGCGCACGCCACTCATCACATTGGTCTCGTAGAACTTTCTCCAGAGTGCATCATCGATGTCGAAAAACTCGCGTGCGCCATAGATGCCCAGATTATTGACCAGGATGTCGGTCTCGGGGCGCGCAGCGGCCAGCGTGGCGCAGCCCTCGAGGGTGCTCACGTCGGCGATCACCCCATCAGCATCATCGCGCTCGCAGTCCTTGCGCAACCTTGCCAGCGCCTCCTCCATGCGAGCTTGCGTACGTCCGACGAGCGTGACCATGGCCCCGGACCTGGCCAGGCCCGTAGCGATGGCGAGGCCAATCCCGCCGGTGGAGCCGGTGATGATGGCAGACTTGCCGGAGAGATCGATCTTCATGGGAAATCTCCTGTGGCCAGGCACTTCAGCTTTCGGGAATATCAGCTTCAGCGGGATGGATGTGCCGTGGTCAAACCCGCGCGCTGTCAATACGCGACGACACGCCGCCCTGTTCCACCAACGGCGTAATGCGGCCAGCCAGAGCCAGCTCGTGTTAGATTTGTCAGAATGAGAAGCGCAGGTGGTTGCGCTGCCAGGCTGCCGGATCTCCGTAACGCACATTCGCTCGACTGGCGGTGCATGCGGGTCGTATTCTCCAAGGGCAGATTTCCAAGGATCGATTTTCCTACTACCGCGCTGATTTCCCGGCTACCGTGGGAGTGCATATCATGATCATCAAAGCTTACGGCGCTCATGCGAGTGATCGGCCCCTCGAGTCGATGGATATCATGCGACGGGCGCCAGGTCCGTACGATGTGCAGATCGACATTGCCTATTGCGGCATATGCCACTCCGACCTCCATCAGGTCCGCTCGGAGTGGGCGGGCACGATTTTCCCTTGTGTGCCGGGGCATGAGATCGTTGGTCGCGTATCGGCTGTGGGCGCGTGTGTGTCGGGATTCAAAAAGGGGGATCTGGTTGGCATCGGGTGCATCGTCGATAGCTGCAAGCGATGCGCCGACTGTGTCGAAGGATTGGAGAACTATTGCGACCAGATCGTCGGTACCTATAATGGTACGACATCGGATGCCCCCGGGCATACGCTGGGCGGTTATTCTCAGCAGATCGTCGTGCACGAACGCTATGTGCTGCGTATTCGTCATCCCGAGGAACAACTGGCCGCTGTAGCGCCTCTACTGTGCGCGGGTATCACCACTTATTCTCCGCTGCGCCACTGGAAGGTGGGTCCAGGTCAGAAGGTCGGCATTGTCGGTATTGGGGGCCTGGGCCACATGGGCATCAAGTTGGCGAGCGCCATGGGCGCTCACGTGGTGGCATTCACGACGTCTGTATCCAAGCAGGAAGCAGCGAAGTCACTCGGCGCAGATGAAGTTGTCGTATCAATAAATCCTGATGAAATGGCAGCGCATGAAAAGAAATTGGATTTTATCCTCAATACCGTTGCTGCACCGCACGATCTGGATGCCTTTCTGGCCCTGCTCAGGCGTGAGGGCACGATGGTTCTGGCCGGCGGTCCGGCTACGCCGCATCCGTCGCCGAACGTGTTCAGCCTGATCATGAAGCGCCGTAGCCTGGCGGGTTCGATGATCGGCGGTATTCCAGAGACGCAGGAGATGCTGGATTTCTGCGCCGAACGCGGTATCACCGCGGACATCGAGCTGATCCGCGTTGCTCAGATCAATGATGCCTACGAGCGGATGACGAAAGGTGACGTGAAGTACCGGTTCGTGATCGACAACGCCACGTTGTCTGAATAAACACGCAATCGAAAAAAACTTTGTCGGGGCAGGCGCCTCCGCCGCTTCATTTTCACTCCTGTGAAGGCTCAAGGTATCCGAGGGGATAGCGAGTGACGGTAGAAATCGGGCTGGTGCTGAGCATCGCAGCTGCG
>Ga0172382_10004424_pt1 | contig 21509 bp, 19 predicted proteins | sample Leawel138RmetaG_FD_122245 | JGI IMG/M metagenome (GOLD analysis project Ga0172382, IMG submission 122245) | Leachate microbial communities from a municipal landfill in Southern Ontario, Canada - Leachate well 138R metaG | ecosystem: Engineered > Solid waste > Landfill > Unclassified | place... | reverse complement strand
TCGAAGAAGGCGATGAGGAAGGGCTTGGCCTCGGCGTCCTCGTTGCCGGCGTCGGCCCAGTGCTTGGAAAACGCCAGGGCGCGGGATTTGATTTCATTCCATGACAGCGGCATGTCTTCCCCGATTGTTGCGGGCCTTGGGGGCCTTGTTGTTATGGTAAGCGCGGGCTATGGGCGGGTAGTCCGCAACATTCAGTCATACCAGTCAATCACCTGGAGCTGCGGCACGCGGCGGAATTCGCGCAGATTGCGGGTGACCAAAGTCGCACCGTTGGCCAGGGCGGTTCCGGCGATCAGGGTATCGATGGGGCCGATGGGCTGCCCCGATGCTTCCAGCGCAGCACGGATGGCCGCTGCCTGCGAGGCTGCCGGGTGATCGAAGGGCAGGATGGTGACCAATTCGAGCAGCGCATCGAATTGGGCACGCCGCCGGGCCGGCTCCGCCGACTTGGCGATGCCGGTTTCGATCTCATAGACCGTGATGGCGGGGATGGCGATTTCGGCCGGGGCGGTAGCCAACAGGTGTTCGGCCACCCGGCCCTGGCCCTTGAAGAAATAGATCAGGGTGTTGGTGTCGAGGGCCAGCATCAGAACGTTTCCCGCGGTACGTCCGCGGCCGTCTCCCGGCGCAGGGCCTGCGGCTCCGGGAAATCGCGCCACGCCCCGGCCAGGGCCCGCATCGACTCCGGCCATTGCGTGCGCGTCTTGTCCTGCACCAGCTGCGCCACCCAACGGCTCACCGGCATGCCGGCGGCCGCCGCCGCCGACTTGAGCCGGCGCTCGCTTTCGTCATCGAGATAGATGGTGACCTGTCCCATTCCACGCCTCCGGGCACAAATAATTATATGTGCAATTATATGCCCCTATCGGGTGGCGTCAAACCCAGCCTGCCTTTGCTCCCCCGCCGGACGAGGGAGTGATGCGGACGGATCAGCGTTCGTAGCCGAGGATCGGCGCCAGCCAGTATTCGGCCTCCTCGAGGCTCATTCCTTTGCGTTCTGCATAGTCCTCCACCTGATCCTTCTGGATCTTGCCGACGGTGAAGTAGCTGCTGTCGGGATGGCTGAAGTACCAGCCGCTCACTGCGGCGGTGGGGACCATGGCCTTGCTTTCGGTGAGGCACACGCCGGTGTTGCTCTCGACATCGAGCAGCTGCCACAGCAGGTCCTTCTCGGTGTGTTCCGGGCAGGCAGGATAGCCGGGCGCCGGGCGGATGCCCTGGTAGGTTTCGTTCACCAGCGCGTCGCCGTCGAAGTGCTTGTTGTCGAGGCCGTTGCGCGGCGTCCAGCGCCCCTTGCCGTCGCCGCCCTTGACGCGGCTGCGCGCGGTGGTCATCTGGCCGCTGATCTCGTAGCCCCAGTTGAGGTGGCGCACGCGGTCGTGCATGTGCTCGGCAAAGGCCTCGGCCAGGCGATCGGCCAGGGCCTTGAGCATGATGGCATGGTAATCGTCGTGGGCCTGCTCGAAGCGCTTGACGTGCGCGTCGATGCCGATGCCGGCGGTGACCACGAAGGCGCCGATGTAATCCTTCTTGCCGCTCGCCTTGGGCGCGACGAAGTCGGCCAGGCACAGGTTGGGCTTGCCGGCCGGCTTCTGCGTCTGCTGACGCAGGTGGTGCAGGGTGGTGCGCACCTTCTTGCGGCTGTTGTCGGTGTAGACCTCGATGTCGTCGTCGTTGACGCTGTTGGCCGGGAACAGGCCGACCACGGCGCGGGCGCCGAGCCACTTCTCGCTGATGGTCTGCGCCAGCATGGCCTGCGCATCATGGAACAGCTTGCGCGCCTCCTCGCCCTTGTCGGCGTCGTCGAGGATCTTGGGATAGCTGCCCTTCATCTCCCAGGCATGGAAAAACGGCGTCCAGTCGATGTAGGGGACGAGGAATTCCAGCGGCATGTCGTCGAACACCTGCACCAGCAGGTCATTGGGTTTGGGCGGCGTGTAGTGCTCCCAATCCAGTTGCAGCTTGTTGGCGCGCGCCTCGGCCAGGGAGAGGAATTTCTGCTCCTTCTGCCGACCCAGATAGTCGTCGCGCACCTGGGCGTATTCGGCGCGCAGCTGCGCCACGTAGGCGTCGCGGCCGCCGCTGGCGGAAATGAGATTTTGCGGCACGCCGACGGCGCGGCTGGCGTCCTTCACCCACACCACGGCGCCGTCGTAGTTGGGTTCGATCTTCACCGCGGTATGGGCCTTCGAGGTGGTCGCGCCGCCGATGAGCAGCGGCTGCTTCAGCCCCAGGCGTTGCATCTCCTTGGCCACGTGCGCCATCTCTTCCAGCGACGGCGTGATGAGACCGGACAGGCCGATGATGTCGACCTGGTGCTTCTGCGCCTCCTCCAGGATGGTCGCCGTGGGCACCATCACGCCGAGGTCGATGACCTCGAAGTTGTTGCACTGCAGCACCACGCCGACGATGTTCTTGCCGATGTCGTGCACGTCGCCCTTCACCGTGGCCATCAGGATACGGCCGGCGGCGCGGCTGTCGGCGTGTTTCTCTGCCTCGATGTAGGGCAACAGGTAGGCCACGGCCTTCTTCATCACGCGCGCCGACTTCACCACCTGGGGCAGGAACATCTTGCCGTCGCCGAACAGGTCGCCGACCACGTTCATGCCGTCCATCAGCGGGCCTTCGATCACCTCGATGGGACGGGCGAACTGTAGCCTTGCCTCTTCGGTGTCCTGCTCCACGTAGGCATCGATGCCCTTCACCAGGGCATGCTCCAGGCGCTTGGTGACCGGCCAGCCGCGCCATTCCTCGGTCTGCTTCTCCACCGCGGCGGTGCCGACGTTGTATTTGGGCGCGATCTCCAGCAGGCGGTCGGTGGCGCCGTGGTCATGGTTGAGCACCACGTCCTCCACCGCCTTGCGCAGCTCTTCCGGCAGGTCCTGATACACGGCCAGCATGCCGGCGTTGACGATGCCCATGGTCATGCCGGCGTGGATGGCGTGATAGAGGAACACCGAGTGGATCGCCTCGCGCACCGGGTTGTTGCCGCGGAAGGAGAACGACACGTTGGACACGCCACCGGACACCATGGCGTGGGGCAGGTTCTGCTTGATCCAGCGCGTGGCCTCGATGAAATCGACGGCGTAGTTGTTGTGCTCGTCGATGCCGGTGGCGACGGCAAAGATGTTCGGATCGAAGATGATGTCTTCCGCCGGGAAACCGACGCGCTTGACCAGGATGTCGTAGGAGCGCTTGCAGATGTCGATCTTGCGCTGGTAGGTGTCGGCCTGGCCCTTTTCGTCGAAGGCCATCACCACCACCGCGGCGCCGTACTTGCGCAGCTTTTTGGCGTGCTCGATGAAGGCCGCCTCGCCTTCCTTGATGGAGATGGAGTTGACGATGCCCTTGCCCTGCACGCACTTGAGGCCGGCCTCGATGATCTCCCACTTGGAGGAGTCGATCATCACCGGCACCTTGGCGATGTCCGGCTCGGAGGCGATGAGGTTGAGGAAGGTGACCATGGCGTTCTTGCCGTCGAGCATGGCGTCGTCCATGTTGATGTCGATCACCTGGGCGCCGCTCTCCACCTGCTCGCGGCACACGTCCAGCGCCTCGCTGTACTTGCCGTCCAGCACCAGCTTCTTGAACTTGGCGGAACCGGCCACGTTGGCGCGCTCGCCGACGTTGACGAACAACGAGTCCTTGGTGATGTTGCACGGCTCCAGCCCGGACAGGCGGCAGGCCGGCTCGATGACCGGCAAGGCGCGCGGCCTCATGCCCTGCATCGCGGCGGCGATGGCCTGGATGTGCGGCGGCGTAGTACCGCAGCAGCCGCCGATGATGTTGAGGAAACCGGAGCGGCCCCACTCGTCGATCTCCGCGGCGATCTGCTCGGGCGTTTCGTCGTAGCCGGTGGGTGAGAGCGGATTGGGCAGACCGGCGTTGGGATGGGCGCTCACGCCGCACTCGGCGATGCGCGCCATCTCCTCCACGTACTGGCGCAGCTCCTTGGCGCCCAGGGCGCAGTTGAGACCGATGGTGATCGGCCTGGCGTGGCGCAGCGAGTTGTAGAAGGCCTCGGTCACCTGGCCGGTGAGGGTGCGGCCGGAGGCGTCGGTGATGGTGCCGGAGATCATCACCGGCAGGCGGATGCCCTTCTGCTCGAAGTAGGTCTCGACGGCGTAGATGGCGGCCTTGGCGTTGAGGGTGTCAAAGATGGTTTCAATCAGGATGATATCGGCGCCGCCCTCCACCAGGCCGTGGGTGGCCTCCAGGTAGGCATCCACCAACTGGTCGAAGCTGACGCCGCGAAAGCCTGGATTGTTCACGTCGGGGGAGATGGAGGCGGTCTTGCCGGTGGGGCCGAGCACGCCGGCCACATAGCGCGGCTTGCCGTCCTGGCGCTCGAACTCGTCGGCGATCTCGCGCGCCAGGCGCGCGCCTTCAACGTTCAGCTCATGCACCAGGGCCTGCATGCCGTAGTCGGCCATGGAGATGGCGTTGGCGTTGAAGCTGTTGGTCTCGACGATGTCGGCGCCGGCCTCGAAATAGGCGCGGTGGATGGCCTGCACGATGTCCGGCCGGGTCAGCACCAGCAGGTCGTTGTTGCCCTTGAGATCGGAAGGCCAGTCCTTGAAGCGCGCGCCGCGATAATCGGCCTCGCCCAGCTTGTAGGTCTGGATCATGGTGCCGGTGGCGCCATCCAGGATCAGGATGCGTTCCCTGAGGGATTGGACGAGCTGGGCGCTGCGTACGCCGGAATAGGTATGGGACATGGGGAATTCGCGCTATATCTTACTGAAAGGATGCGTGATTCTATCACGGGGCGGCGGCGGCACGGGGTGCAAGTTTGACCGTGTCGGCAGTATGCTTGAGTATCCGTCGCTAGACTTTGTGCCCCTGCTGAAAGGAAGGAATCGTGCCGCACATGGATAACAGTCCCATCTATCGCGTTGTTTTTTCCGGTCGCCTGCTCGATGGTTTCGAGCCTGCCGAGGTCAAGCGCGGGCTTGCCAGCCAGCTCAACCTGAGTCCGGAGAAGATCGAGGCCTTTTTCTCCGGCGAAAAACAGGTGCTGAAACGTGCCGATACGCCGGAAAAGGCCCAGCGCTATGTAGAGGCCTTCGCCCGGGCCGGGCTGGTAACCCTGGTCGAGGCGCGGCAAGAAGCAACCCCGGCCAAACCAGACCATGCGGCCACACCCAAGGCGGCGCCCCGTGCACTGCCGCCACTCAACCCCTGGAAAATACGTTGGCTGTACCGTCCCGCACTGGTGTGTGTCGCACTGTTCGAACTGGGTACGGTACTGGCCTGGCTGGCACTGACACTGCTCCTGCTGGTGGTGCTGGTCCATCCGGAAATGCTTGCCGGGCAAATGTTTGCCCTGATCCCCTTCGCGCCTGTCGCAGCCGCCGCCTATGCCTTGGTCCTGATTGTCGGCCTGTTGCTGGCGGTCTTGCTGCTCAAGCCGTTGCTGGCGCTGCGTGTCACCCGCTATCCGACAGTGGCCCTGCCACCGGCCCATGAACCGGACATCTACGCCTTCGTGGAAGACATTTGCGAGACCATCGATGTCCCGCCACCCGTGACAATCATGCTCGGCCACGACGCCACAGTCGAGGCACGGTTTGACGACGACATCCGCCGCGGCCTGCTCAAGGGCCAAACCGTGCTGACACTGGGTATGCCGCTGCTGGCCAGCCTCAATGTGCGCCAACTGGCAGCGGCCATCGTCCAGACCATGCATGGCTGGGCACCGCGCGAGGCGCCACGCACCGTCCGCCTCATCGAACACATTGCCAGCTGGATGCATCGTGCCCTGCACCAGGACGACATCATCGACCGTCGACTGGCACGCTGGCGGGATCGATCGGAGCGTGCCGCCCCACTGTACGCGGCTGCCATGCAGGCTATTGCCCGGTCGCGCCTGCCCCTGCGCATGAATCTGTACCTCAGTCACTTGCTGGCGGGACGGTTGCTGCAGCGCCGCATTACCGAGGCCGACGCCGCCGCCCGCCACCTGGCCGGCAACGCCGACTTCCGCCATATGCTGGAGCAAAGCCGTGCGCTGGCCTATGCGGCACAAAAGACCATGCCCACCCTCACGCGCATGTGGCGTGACCGGGGCGAACTGCCGAACAATATCGCCATGGCTGTTGTGGCCCAGGCCTCGCACCTGCCTTCCGACGTGCATGAGCAGCTGCGCCAGCGCCAGGCACAGCACATTGCCGACACCCATGCCCTGCAGGCCAGCGATGGTCAGCGCCTGACCTGGCTCGACACCCGGCAGGAAACAGGCGACTATCGCTGCACTTCCGACAGCGCATTGCTGTTTCGCCGCTTCGGCAAGCTGATGCACCGCATCACCATGCGCTATTACCACCAGCACCTGCGCCTGCCGGTCACCACCAAGCACCTGATCCGCATCCCGCCCAAGGGCAGCCAGGAATATGAGGCCAACCACGTCATCGCCTGTTATTTCGGTACGCTCTATGCCGACTTTGCCCCGCTCGGCTTCGAAACGCGCTTCAGCCAGATGCCGGCCGACATCGACACGGCGATACAACATTGGACCCTGTCCCTGGCGCTGATGGACAAGGAGCGCGGCAAGGCACGCGCTGCGATGACGGCACTACATCAGTGTGATGATGACCTGATTACCGTCAGCAACCGCGAGGTGATGCACCGCGCCGGCTACGGCAGCTATCTGGGTGAAATGCCCCTGCTGAAGAAACAGCAGGATGAAATCCATGAAACCTGCCGTGAATACGAGGCCAAATATGAGACAGCCCTGGCGGACGCGGCCAAGGCGGTAACCCCCTATATCGGCAGGCTTGCCGCCACCTTGGCACTGCTCACCATCCCCCAGGGCCAGGCCCGCATCGAAAACGGCGTCCAACTGCACACCGAGGCCGAGGCCCTGGTGATCAAGGCCGGTGCGAGTATCGAACACATCTACCCGCAACTGCGCGAGTTGCGCCTGCACACCCTGCTGCTGGAGTCTCTGCTCAGCCATGATTCACCACGTGCCAAACGCAAACTGCGCGACCTCATCACCGAAAAGACCGACGACGTCAACCGCACACTGCAAGGCATCGAGGTGGCGCTGCGCAGGGTGGCCTTCCCCTTCCCGTCGAAACGGCCATACCACAACCTGATGGAGTGGGCATTGCGCAACGCCCTGCCTGAAGGCGGCGCCACCGCGGCGCTGGATCGCGGCACCGATACCGTTCAAAACCTGGCGCTGCTCCAGCGCCTCATCGTCGGCCGCCTTTGCGCCATCGCCCTGCAGGTCGAAAAGGCCTTCAACCTCAAGGCACCTGCACCGTAGCCCCCATGCAGGTCGGACTTCCGTCCGACCTGCATGCCGCCCGTCGCACGGCTCCTGCCGCAACCTTTGCGGCATTTCCCGCACCCTCCTCCGTGCCGCCACAGCCAAGTACATGATTTGACATAGATCAATTCTTGGCACGACATCTGCTCTGTAACGGGGGTTCGACCCACACCTATGTGAGGAAACACCCATGTTCAAGCGATTGATGTTTGTCCTGCTGCTCCTGCTGGCAGCCCCCTTGCAGGCTGCACCCCGCGTGGTGGTCAGTGTGCCGCCACTGCACTCGCTGGTGACGGCACTGATGGAAGGCGTAGCCGTCCCGGACCTGCTGCTGCACAGCGACGAGGAACTGCAGGCTAGCCAACTGACCCGCGCACAGATGCGTCTGGTGCTGCAGGCCGATCTGCTGCTGTGGAGTGGTCCGGAATTCGAGACGGCCCTGGCGTCGGCACTGGAACAAACCCCGGTCGCGGCGCGGCAGGCCATGATGATGGCCCACCACCTGCCCCTGCTCGCCGCCCTCCCCGGCAGCCCGCTGGCCGGGCACGGTGCCCATCGCCATGCCGACGGCATCGCCCGCGACCCGCGCTTCTGGCTCGACCCACGCCTCGCCGTGATTGCCGTGCATCACCTGACACCACACCTGGTACGGCTCGACCCGGACAACACCGAACGCTACCTGGACAACGAGATTCGCCTGATCGCACGCCTGAAGCAGATGGAGGCCGGGCTGCACCAGCGCCTGACCGCACTGGCCGGCGCCACCGTCCATATCGATTCCGATGCCTCGCCCTATTTCTACCACCGCTTCGGGCTGACGGTACAAGCCGCGCAACACGCCGGACCGGCAACCGGGGGCTGCTTCATCGCCAGACAGGATGTACTGGGTGGCAACCTGCCTGCGGATGTCGACCTCTATTTCCAGCTGCTCGATCGCCAGGCTGCGGCCGTGCTCGCATGCCTGCCGGTGCGGCAGGCGGCCACTAGCGCCACCACCCAGCTCTGATTCCCCGCTTTTGCCGCCCCCAAGGGGGCGGTTTTTTTTACCGCAACGGGCCGTAACCGGCCTGCCCTTGCAATATCTCCCGTTCACGTTAGATTTACCCGTGTACCCATCCACGGAGGACACGGTCATGACCAGTGAAACCATGCTGCATATCGATGAGAGCCTCGATCCGGCCCAGCGGGCCGAACTCCTCACCTGGCTCGGCAACCGCCCGGAAGGATTGCAGCCTCGCATGCAATCGGACAGGGAGCATCTGCTGTTCGTCGCCTACAACCCGGAAGAAATGTGTCCGCACGACTTGGTCGCCATCGTTGGTGAACGCGGACTGCACGCCCAGCTCATCGACCTCTGACGACTTCATGAAGATAGGCCACATCGCCGCACGGCTCGGCACCACGGTACGTACCCTGCGCTTCTATGAGGAACAGGGCCTGGTCACGCCGCGGCGCTCGCCGGGAGGCACACGCCGCTACGACGAAGGGGATGTGGCGCGCTTCGCTGCCATCCTCCAGCTGGCGGGCCTCGGTATCCCGATTGCGGAGATCCGCACCCTGGCCGGAATACGCCCAACCGCCAGCAATGGCGCCGAGGCAAGCCGCCGTGTGGAATCACACCTAGCCGGTTTGGCTGCTGAATTGGCGCGTCAACGCAAACACATCGAACAACTGGAACGGGACATCGCCCGGGCCCGTCGCCATCTGCCGCAGTGCCACCCCTGCCTGGTCAAGCCACAACGGGACAACTGCGCAAGCTGCGAGATCACCCCGCATTTGCTGCAAAGCAAAGTGATGCACATCGTATGGGATTGATGATTCACGCGGGGACGACATCCGCTCCGTCCCATCCGCCAGGTCACGACGTGACAAGGCCATGCCACACGCCATCCAAGTCAATGGACCGGTCGCGGAACCGAGACCTTCCGGATGGACACCCGCCACATGCAACCATCATCACGCCCGCAGCAGCACATCATTCGTGGGCGAGGAACTTGAGCCCGGCGATGGACGCAATCAGCGTGCAGAGAAAGAAGACACGCCAGAAATCGAGCGGGTCCTTGAAGAATAAAATGCCAATGATCGCCGTGCCGAAGGCGCCTATGCCGGTCCATACGGCATAGGCCGTCCCCAGCGAGATGGTTTGCATGGCCTTGGACAACAACCAGAAGCTGATGGCGCCAAACAGCAGGGTCAGCAGCGTCGGCCCGAGGCGGGTAAACTGCTCCGACAACTTGAGGCTGGTGGTAAAGCCCAGTTCAAAAAGCCCGGCCAGCAGCAGGTACTGCCAGCCGGTCACTGAATCACTTCCACCTGCAGCACCGTACCGTCCACCCCGGTCACCTTCACCCGGCTGCCCGCAACACAATCAACGCCGTTGATCTTCCAGCTGGAATCGTCGACACGAATCTTGCCCTGGCCGTTGACGATGGGCTCATCGAGGGTGAAGGTGCGGCCGACATACTGGGCGCCGCGGCGGTTGAGATTGGGCCGATCCGTATGGATCGGACGCTTTTTCAGGTAACTGCGCCCCAGCACCGTGGCAACGACCGCCAGCACGGCAAAGCCGAGCACCTGATATTCCCAGCCCAGTCCCGGCATGATGAGCACCACGCCGCCGATGACCACGGCGGAGACACCCATGAACAGGAAGTAGGTGCCGGGAGTGAACACCTCCAGCACCACAAACAGCACCACAAACAGCACCGCCAGTATCCACCAGTGCCAGTGATTCAACTGCTGAAACATATCGTCCACGGCGTCAGCCCTGCCGGCCCTGTTGCACCAGGGCATTCTTGGCCAGCTCCGCAATGCCGCCGATGGCACCAATCACACCCGAAGCCTCCAGCGGCATGAATACCAGCTTCTGGTTGTCGGCCGAGGCGATCTGCTGCAAGGCATCGATGTACTTGGTGGCGACGAAATAATTGATGGCGTTGATGTCGCCCTTGGCGATGGCCTGGGACACCATGTGCGTTGCCTTGGCCTCGGCCTCGGCCAGACGTTCACGCGCCTCCGCCTCCCGCCAGGCCGCCTCACGCTTGCCTTCAGCCTCCAGGATGGCCGACTGCTTCTCGCCTTCGGCACGCAGTATCGCCGCAGCGCGGTGACCTTCCGCCTCCAGGATTGACGCACGCTTCTCACGTTCGGCCTTCATCTGCCGTGCCATGGCGTCGACCAGATCACGCGGCGGCGAGATATCCTTGATCTCGATGCGCGTCACCTTCACCCCCCAGGGCGTGGTGGCATCGTCCACCACGGTGAGCAGTTGGGCGTTGATCTTGTCGCGCTGCGACAGCAGCTCGTCCAGATCCATGGAACCCATCACGGTACGGATGTTGGTCATGGTGAGATTGAGGATGGCCAGCTGCAACTGGTTCACCTCGTAGGCCGCCTTGGCGGCATCGAGCACCTGGAAGAACACCACGCCATCCACCCGCACCATGGCGTTGTCCTTGGTGATGACTTCCTGCGACGGCACGTCCAGCACCGTCTCCATCATGTTCATCTTGGAACCGATGCGATCCACCACCGGGAGGATGAAGTGCAGCCCCGGCTCCAGCGTGCGCGTGTAGCGGCCGAAGCGCTCCACCGTGTACTCGATACCCTGTGGCACCGATTTGACGCCGAGAAACACCAGCACCACGGCCAGCGCGAGCAGGAACACAACGAATGTGGCGAAACCTTCCATGGGACCTCCTTGGTTATTGTTGGATGCCGCCCATCTTAGCCCGAATATTCTACCAATGGCACATTTGCCTAGGTCGGACTTCCGATGGTACGCGGCGCTGACCGGCGCCGCTGTCGGGTTGAAACCCGACCTACAGATTCTTGTGTTCCTTGTAGGTCGGACTTCAGTCCGACGATACCCGGCGTCGACCGGCGCCGCCGTCGGGTTGCAACCCTACCTACTTGAGGTGTCTGATCAACACGCGGCGTCCGGCCCACATGCGGCGCCTGGCCCGCATTTGATCCGCCCCGGAGGGGAATGGCGTAAAATCCGCGCCATGAACGTCAAGCCCCCGAAATCCCTGTTGCGCCTGGTCGGCCAGGCCATCGCCCACTACGGCATGATCAAGGAGGGCGATCGCATCCTGCTCGGCCTGTCCGGCGGCAAGGACTCCCTGTCGCTGCTGCATGTGCTGCGCCATCTGCAGCGTGCCGCACCGATCTGGTTCGAGGTGGGCGCCATCACCGTCGACCCACAGATCCCCGCCTTCGACCCGTCACCACTCAAGGCCTATCTGGCTGGGCTCGGCGTGCCCTACTTCTATCAGGAACAGCCGATCATGGACGATGCGACCAGGCACGCGACGGAGCCTGGCTTTTCCTTCTGCGCCTTCTGCGCGCGCATGAAGCGGGGCATCATCTACAGCACGGCGCGGCGCGAGGGCTATAACGTCATCGCCCTGGGCCAGCACCTGGACGACCTGGCACAGAGCTTCCTGATGTCGGCCATGCACCGTGGCCAGCTGCGTACCATGAAGGCCCACTACACCGTCGACGCGGGCGACCTGCGCGTGATCCGGCCGCTGGTGTATGTGCGCGAACGTCAGACGGCGGCCTTCGCCGAAGCGGCGGCGTTGCCGCTCATTCCGGAGAACTGCCCGGCCTGTTTCGATATGCCCACCGAGCGGGAACATATGAAGCAACTGTTGCTGGATGAAGAGGCGCGTTTCAAACACCTGTTCCGCAATCTGCTGCACACCATGCGCCCGCTCATGGGTGAGCAAGTCGATGGCAGCGATGCGACCGACGACAGCGACGCGGACGGCATGTAGTGCATCCACTGACCCTGCTACTGCTGCACCTCGCCGCACGCGTGCCGCTGCCGTTGCTGCACGGGTGTGGTGTTGCACTGGGCTGGCTGGGCTGGCTTATCCCCAATCGCAACAAAACCATTGCACGACGCAATCTGGAACTGGCCTTTCCCGACCTGGCGCCTGCAGCACGCCGTGCGCTGCTGCGGCGCACATTGATCGAAACCGCCAAGGCGGTGCTGGAAACCCCGCGGCTATGGTTGTTGCCGTGCGCACAGGCACTGAAGTTGATACGAGAGGTACACGGGCAGGAGGTGCTCGACCAGGCAATGGCCAGCGGCAGAGGCGTAATCGTGGCATCGCCCCACCTTGGCAACTGGGAGCTGTGGGGCCTGTACTTGGCAAGGCACCAACTCACCGCCTTGTACCGCCCGCCGCGCAAACGCGCCTTTGAGGACCTGATCCGTACGGCGCGGGAGCGCTGTGGCTCGATCCTGGTCCCCACCGACGCGCGCGGCGTACGCGCCCTGTATCAGGCGCTGGGACGTGGCGGCATCATCGGCATCCTGCCGGATCAGGACCCCCGCGGCGAGGCCGGTGTCTTTGCCCCCTTCTTCGGCGTACCGGCCATGACCATGACCCTGTTGCCGCGACTGGCGCACAAAAGCGGCGCCCAGGTGATCTTCACCTATGCCGAACGCCTGCCCTGGGGGCGTGGTTTCCATGTCCACTTCCTGCCGGCCCCAGACGCCATCAACAGCGCGGACATGGCCACGGCCGCGGCCGCCCTCAACCAGGGCCTGGAGCAATGCGTGCGCCGGGTGCCGGAACAGTATCAGTAGATCTACAAGCGCTTCCGTACCCGCCCGCAAGGCGAGGCGCCGCGCTACCGCAAGACCAAACGCCGCACCAAACGCCGGCCGTCCTAGCAAAACTGCGCCTCGGTGGCGATGCGTGGTTGCGCGCCGGGCTTCCGCCCGACACCGGCGCCCAATCAGGCGCAACCGTTGGAATAAACCGGCACCTCGTTTCGCTGCCCACCAACCAAATAGCTGTTCCGAAATGGTGACCCGATCAGCCTAGGCGAATTCGTGGGTCGGACTTCGGTCCGACGGCATTTGCACCGGTTGAGCGCCGCTGTTGGGCTGAAGCACGACCCACAATAAACTGGATACTATTTCGGAACACTCATTTAGTACGGCCGCGGCGCTCCACCCGGCCGCGTCTGGAAGAGGCGCTGGCCCCACATGTATTGCTCCGGCGCCAGCATGATCAGTTCCTCAAAGGCGGCGTTGAGCCGGTGCGCATCGACTTCGTGATCGCCGCTCGGCACCCCGTCCAGCGGCGGCAGCAGATGCACCACGTAACGCTGGTCGCTGACGCGGAAATAGGTAGTGCAGGGAATCAGGCGCGCCTGACACAGGCGCGCCAGACGGAACGGTGCGGTAAGTGTGGCCTTGGGCACGCCGAAGAACGGCGCGAACACCGCCTCGCCGCCGTGGCCATCCTCGTCCACCGGGTAGAAAAACACCCGCCCCGCCTTCACCTCGCGCACCACCGGCCGCATCCCCTCCTCACGGGTATAGAGCAGGCAACCGAAGCGGGTGCGGCGATGGGCCATCACCCACTCGACGAGCGGATTGCGCATGCGGTTGGCGTAGGTCACCATCGGCCAGCGACTGGACAGCGCCATGCCGCCGAAATCCATGCCATGGGAGTGCACCGTCACCAGGATGGCGCGCTCACCGGCCTCGCGTACCGCGGCCAGATGCTGTTCGCCTTCAATGGCGATACGGGAAAGAAAACGCTGCCGGCCAGCCCACCAGAACAGGCCGAAATCGGCCAGCGCCGCGCCCAGGGAGCGAAAACTCTCGCGCAGCACCGTTTCGCGCCGTGTCTCGTCCCAGTGCGGGAAACACCAAGCCAGATTGAGCAGGCCGATGCGCCGGCGCTTGGCGTTGCGGCGATAGTTCTGCCCCCCCACCCAGGCACCGACGCCGCGGCGCAGCAGGGCCGGCAGAACGCCGAGCACGGCGTGCAAGCCCAGGGCCAGCCACACACCCCAGTAGCACGGCGCCAGGAAGCGGCGCGGCAATGGCGGTGGATAGGGACGGGAAGGAGCCTCAGCCATGGGTCAGCGCAGTTCGGCGAGCAGTTGGTCGATCATGCGTTCGGCCTGGCCGCCGTAGCCGCCGCCGAACATGTGGTAGTGATTGAGCACGTGATACAGGTTGTACAGGGTCTTGCGCACGCGGTAGCCGGCATCCAGCGGCCAGGCCTCGTTGTAGGCGGCGTAAAAACCGGCGCCGAAACCGCCGAACAACTCGGTCATGGCCAGGTCCGCCTCACGGTCGCCATAGTACACCGCCGGGTCGAAGATCACCGGCTCGGCGTCCGCCGTCACCGCGTAATTGCCCGACCACAGATCGCCGTGCAGCAGCGAGGCGGCCGGCGTGTAGTCGCGAAACAGGTCCGGCATGCGATCGAGCAACTCCTCGCCACGCTGGCGCAACCGCCGGTTGCCGCCCTGGACCGCCAGGTCGAGTTGATGGCCGATGCGCCGCTCGCACATGAATTCCATCCAGTCCATGGTTTCCTCGTTGGGCTGGAGCGTGGCGCCAATGGTGTTGTCGCGCGACCAGCCATACGCCGCGCGCACCACGCGGTGCATCGCGGCCAGCTGCCGCCCCAGCAGCTCCTCGGCGCCACTACCGGCAAGGTCCAGCCACTCCAGCACCAGAAAGGCCTGCCCCGCGGCAACACCGTGACACAATGGCTGCGGCACGCGCACCGTCTGGCTGGCGGCTATTTCGTTCAACCCGTCCGCCTCGGCCGCAAACATGTCGAGCCGATCGGCGCCATTGAGCTTGACGAACCAGCGCCGCCCACCATCCTCCACCACGTGTGTGCCGTTAATGCAGCCGCCACCGACGCTATGCTGTGCATGCACGCTGAACGGCTCGCCGCCGGCGCGGGAAATCTCTGCAGCGATGGTGGTCCAGAGCGTGCTCGCCATGGCTGGAGCCTAGTGCCTGTGGTGGAAAGGAGGCGATTATAGCGGCCTATCCCTACGCACCGATAACCTCGTCTCACTACAACCGCTACAATGCCGCCACGTTTCCTGCCGGAGTAATCCGCCCATGGCCAAGGTACTGCCCAAAATAGACGCCGAACTGGCCGCCTGGATGGCGGCGCAGCCGCTGTTCTTCAACGCCACCGCGCCACTGGCCGCCGACGGCCACGTCAACCTGTCGCCGCGCGGGCTGGACACCTTCCGCGTACTCGGCCCCCATGAAGTGGCCTGGCTCGATCTCACCGGCAGCGGCAACGAGAGCGCCGCCCACCTGGCAGAGAACGGCCGCCTGACGGTAATGTTCTGTGCCTTCGCCGGGCCGCCGCGCATCCTGCGCCTGTATGGGCACGGCGAGATAGTGCTGCCGGGCAGCCCGGCCTGGGCGGAACTGCGCCCCCGCTTTCCGGACCTTCCTGGCGTACGCCAGATCGTGCGCATGGCCGTGCAGCGGGTGCAGACCTCCTGCGGCGCCGCTGTGCCACTGCTGGACTACCGCGGCCAGCGTGATGAACTGCTGGCCTGGGCTCGCGACAAGGGCGAGGAGGGTATCGCGGAGTACCGCCGGCAGAAGAACGCCATCAGCATCGACGGCCTGCCAGCGCCGGGGCAGGTTCCTGAATGAACCACGGGGGGGGTTGCTTGCCCGCTCCTGACAGGTTTGGCCTTGTGTATACTGCACGACAATTATCAACAACCCGGACACCCCCTTGAACACCTCCAAACGCAGCTCCCTGGACGACTGGGTCCGCCGCATCAGCGAAGAGGAGATGCCCATCTTCGGCCACACCGTGCAGCAGGTGGTGAGCGTGGCCGAGGACGAAAACGCGTCCACCGCCGAACTGGCCCGCGTCATCCTGCAGGACGCCTCCATGACGGCGCGCGTGCTGAAACTGGCCAACAGCGTCTACTACAACCCCCACGCACAACAGATCAGCACCATCAGCCGCGCCGTGGTGGTCTTGGGCTTCACCACCGTGCGCAGCATGTGCCTGTCCATCGCCCTGGTGGACTCCTTCGTGCAGGGCGCGCCGCGCGACCGCCTCACCCGGGAACTGGCCCGCGCCATCCATGCCGCCGTGCAGGCGCGCACCATCGCCATGGTGCAGGGCGACGAGTCACCGGAAGAGATATTCATTGCCACCCTGCTCTACCACCTGGGCGATCTGGCCTTCTGGTGCTTCAGCGGTGAGGCCGGCGATCGCCTCGACACCCTGCTGCGCCAGCCCGGCACCACGCCGGAACAGGCGGAGATGGAGGTGCTCGGCTTCCGCCTGCGCCAGCTCACCGCCAACCTGGTGAAGGAGTGGCGCATCAACGACCTGCTCAGCGCCACTCTGAAAAACCCCGACATCCGGGATATCCGCAGCCGCAACATCACCCTCTGCCACCAGCTGGCGCGGGCGGCGGAAAAGGGCTGGGAGGGGCACAGGGTCCAGCAGCTGACCCTGGAGTTGGCGGAGATGACCGGCCAGAGCGACAAGGCCGTCAGCACCAGCCTGCACCAGAACGCCCGCGATGCGGCCCGTATCGCCGGCTATTACGGCGCAGCGGCGGCAGCGGCGGTGATCCCGCTGCCGCGCGGCGAGCAGGTGGTCAGTGAGGATGAGCTCAACGTACCGGAGTTCCCACAGCCGGATGGCATGCTGCAGCTGCGCATCCTGCGCGAGCTGGCCCTGCTGCTGGACGACCCCAAATCGGACTTCAACCTGGTGCTGGAACTGGTGCTGGAGGGGATCTACCGTGGCACCGGGATGGATCGCACCCTGTTTGCCCTGCTCACCCCGGACCGGCGCGGCCTGCGCGCCAAGTTCGCCCTGGGCGGCGAACGCGACGCCCTCACTGGGGCCTTCCACTTCACCCGCCACCCACAGGAGGAAAATCTCTTTTTCCAACTGCTGGACAAGCCGGCAGCCCTCTGGTTCGACCCGGCCAGGCGGGCCGAGCAGCGTCGCTGGCAGACGCCCCAGGTGGCCGATGCGGTGGGACGGGCCCCCTTTTTCGTCGCCCCCATCATGGTCAACGGCAACGCCATCGGCCTGTTCTATTGCGACCGCGCCCTCAGCGAACGCCCCCTGGACGAGGAAAGTTACGAGAGTTTCAAACACTTCGCCCAGCAGGCCGGACTGGGCCTCGGCCACTTGGCGCTGCGGCGCCGATAGCACAGCCGCAGGCCGTCAGGCAAGACCTTCTGCGGGTGATGCAGAATTTTTATACACAGTCAACAACCTGGCGGCACGGCCCACCCATGCGCCTCACCGACCTGTCAACAAGACTGCGGCAATATTTTTCAACCAATTGAATTTAAATGATTTTATATTGCGGTCAAATTCTCGCCAGTTTAACAAAACTGTAGCAGTGACGGGGCTTAGGGGCGATTGATCCCAATTCATCCACAAAGTTATCCACAGGTTTTGTGGATAATCCGGCTTCCGTAGGCGGTACAAGGAGTTAGGTGACATACCCCATATTTCCCTTCAAATTGTCATGTTTCCCACGACAACCTCCCGCACCACGACAGTGCAAATTCGGACGGCTATCACCCTCGTCCAGACACCAGGAAACCCGAACACCTGCCGCAGACGACTACATGGATAGTCGGCCGGAAATATATTTCCCAGACGTGGAGGCCGCAGAGGACAGGCACGCTTTACCTCGGTGCGCTCTGCAGCACTGCGCCAGAGGGTTTTCACCGCCTCCCGAACAAGGATTCATGGCGTTTTTCAGGATCAGTTGAGCCGCCACTTTCTGTACACTCCGCCCATGTCCCGCGCCGTGCTCCATATCGCCATCCCCTCGCCCCTGCGACGCCGCTTCGATTACCTGGCGCCAGCGCAGCCGGTGGCGCCCGGCAGCCGGGTACGCGTCAGCTTCGGCCGCCGCCCCGTGGTAGGCATCGTGTTGGGAGGGTCCGGCAGCAGCGAGGTGGCGCCGGAGAAGCTCCGCGCGGTGGAAGCGGTGCTGGACGCCGAACCGCTGCTGCCTCCCGAACTGCTCGAACTGCTGAACTGGGCGAGCGCTTACTATCAACATCCCATCGGCGAGGTCTATGCAACCGCCCTGCCGGTGGCCCTGCGCCAGGGCCAGCCGGCGCAGCCGCGCGGCCTGCGCCGCTACCGCCTCACCGAGGCCGGCCGCGCCGCCGACCCCGGTCAGCTCAAGCGCGCCCCACGCCAGGCGGCCCTGCTCGCCCACCTGCAACGGCTGGCCGCCCCGGCCGGCGCCGACGACTTGAGCGCAGTGGACGGCTGGCAGGGGGCCATGCCGCGACTGCTGGAAAAGGGCTGGGTGGAGACGGAGGAGACCCCGGAGCTGCCGGTGGCGGCCGCGGCGGCCGACATCCCGCCGCCGCTGGGGGCGGCGCAACAGGCGGCGGTGGATGCGGTCCGTGCCGCCTTCGGCCGCTTTGCCGGCTTCCTGCTCGACGGCGTCACCGGCAGCGGCAAGACCGAGGTCTACCTGCGCCTCATCGAGCAGGCCCTCGCCGCCGGCCGCCAGACCCTGGTGCTGGTGCCGGAGATCGGCCTGACGCCGCAGCTGCTGGAGCGCTTCCGCCGCCGTTTTCCGGTGCCCATCGCCGTGCTGCACTCGGGCCTCGCCGACGGCGAGCGACTCAACACCTGGGTCGCCGCCCGCGCCGGCCTCGCCCCCATCGTCATCGGCACCCGCTCGGCGGTGTTCACCCCGCTGCCCCGCCTCGGCCTCATCGTGGTGGACGAGGAACACGACCCCTCGTTCAAGCAGCAGGACGGTTTTCGCTATTCGGCCCGCGACGTGGCGGTGGTGCGGGCGCAGAAGGCCGGCGTACCGGTGGTGCTGGGCTCCGCCACCCCGGCGCTGGAGAGCCTGGCCAACGCGGCGGCCGGACGCTACACCCGGCTGGAGCTGCCGGAGCGCGCCGGCAGCGCCATCCATCCGCAGCTGCGCCTGCTCGACATCCGCCACCAGCGCCTGGACGGCGGCATCAGCGAACCGCTGTACGGCCTCATGAGCCGCCACCTGGAACGCGGCGGTCAGGTGCTGCTGTTCCTCAACCGCCGCGGCTACGCCCCGGTGCTGCTGTGCCATGACTGCGGCTGGGTGGCGAGCTGCCGCCGCTGCGACGCCCACCTCACCTACCACGCCGGGCAGAGACGCATCCGCTGCCACCACTGCGGCACCGAACGCCCGGTGCCGCAGCAGTGCGGCGGCTGCGGCAGCCATGATCTGCGCCCCATCGGCCACGGCACCGAGCGGGTGGAGGAGGCCCTGCGCGTCCGCTTCCCCGACACCGGCATCGAGCGCATCGACCGCGACGCCACCCGCCGCAAGGGCAGCCTGGAAGCCAAGCTGGAACGGGTGCACAGCGGCGCGGCGCGCATCCTCATCGGCACCCAGATGCTGGCCAAGGGCCACCACTTTCCCGACGTCACCCTGGTGGGCATCCTCGACGCCGATCAGGGGCTGTTTTCCGCCGACTTCCGTGCCGGTGAGCGCATGGCCCAGCTCATATTGCAGGTGGCCGGGCGCGCCGGCCGCGCCGAGCGCCCCGGCGAGGTGCTGATCCAGACCCATCACCCGGATCACCCGCTGCTGCGCCTGCTCATCGAGCAGGGCTACGGCGCCTTCGCCGCCGCGGCGCTGGACGAACGCCGCCAGGCCGAGCTGCCGCCCTATTCCTTCCTCGCCCTGCTGCGCGCCGAGGCCCCGGCCGCCGCCGTGCCGCTGGCCTTTCTGGAGCTGGCGCGGCAGCTGGCCGAAGGCCTTCAACCCGAAGGCGTGCTGCTGCTCGGCCCGGTGCCGGCGCCGATGGAAAAACGTGCCGGCCGCTTCCGCGCCCAGCTGCTGTTGCAGGCCGCCAGCCGCGCCGCTCTCCACCGCCTGCTGGACCGCTGGCTGCCGCTGCTGGAGGAGTCGAAGGAGGGACGCAAGGTGCGCTGGTCGCTGGATGTGGACCCCGGGGAAATGTTTTAGATTGGCGGGACAGGCGACGCAGGAGAGCATACCGATGCCCGAGCAACAGACTAATTCGTCCACCCCCGTCATGCTGCGCGTATACGACAGCGACAAAATCGGCTCAACCGCCTTTTTCCGCAACCCCCCCCTGCTGGCGGCGCTCGTCAAGCAGTTCCGGGCGAGTGGAAAGGACGTACTCAATGTCCTGTTCCATGCCTGCTCGATAGGTGCCGAGCCATATTCCTTGGCGGCGTATGCCGCTATGACCGGACTCGATGCCCATGTCCGCCTCAACATCCATGCCACGGACATCAATCCAAACTTTGTCGCCCACGCCCGCGCCGCCATCTATCCGGAGGGCGTGTTGGCCGGGATGTCGGAGGCGGAGCGCGCCTGCTTCGAACCGCATGCCCCCGGCCTGGTCCGGGTCCGTCCCGACATTGCCGCGCGGGTGAATTTTCTGCCGGCGGCCTCGTTCGTGGATTTCCTCTCCGACCAGGAGTTCGATGTCGTTTGCGTACTCAACGCACTGACCTACGTCTCTGCGGAACAGCAATCCACGACGCTGCACAATATTGCCGCTTACAACTCCTGGCTGCTGGTCGCCTCAGCCTTTCACCCGGACAGCATCGAGTCCGACGTGGTCGCTTGCGGCTACGAGCCCGTCACCGACGACATTCAGGCCATACACGACGCGTGGGTGGAGCGCATCCGCCACAACATGACCGCACAACCGGGCAGCCCCGAGTACAGCTGGATGCTGCCGCCGTTTGCGCCGGTGGAGGGTCACGAATACAAATACTGCGCCCTGTTCCAAAAACGTCTGGATGGGAAAACATAATGAAGGGAGTCGGAGTCTACATGGACACCCACCCAAAACTTGCCATCGAAACTCGCCTCTGCCAAGCTCTCGTGGTCACCCCCGATGTCAAGGACCGATGTCATGCCCAAGCCAAGGAAGACTCTCGTCTCGCTCGAAGCCACCCCCTACTACCACTGCGTCTCCCGCTGCGTCCGCCGCGCATTTTTATGCGGCAAAGACGACCACTCCGGCCAAAGCTTCGAGCATCGAAGACAATGGATTCAGGACAAGATGAAAGCACTGGCCGAGGTATTCGCCCTGGATGTCTGCGCTTACGCCATCATGTCGAATCACTACCACCTGGTTCTGCATATCGACCGCGAGCAAGCGGAGTCGTGGGAGACGGCCGAAGTCGTCCGGCGCTGGCACGGCCTTTTCACCGGCCATTCAGTCACTCTGCGTTTCTTGGCCGGCGAGTCGCTGTTGACCGCCGAACGGGAACTGGTCAGCGTGCTGACCGAAACTTGGCGTTCCCGCCTGATGGAGGGTGTCCGGAATTTTGTGTAAACGGGTTTTTGTTTAACGTTGCGGCATCCGCTCCTCGAACTGGATGGTAAACCGGTTGAGAGCGGCCTTCCAGTCGCGGATCGGCATCGTCCACTTCTG
>Ga0172382_10004422_pt1 | contig 21516 bp, 21 predicted proteins | sample Leawel138RmetaG_FD_122245 | JGI IMG/M metagenome (GOLD analysis project Ga0172382, IMG submission 122245) | Leachate microbial communities from a municipal landfill in Southern Ontario, Canada - Leachate well 138R metaG | ecosystem: Engineered > Solid waste > Landfill > Unclassified | place... | reverse complement strand
TCGATGGTTGCCGGCGGTTTGCTGGAGATGTCGTAGACCACCCGGTTGATCCCTTTGACCTCGTTGATGATGCGGTTGCTGATGCGGGCGAGATCGACATAGGGCAGTGGATACCAGCCGGCGGTCATGAAGTCGCGGGTCTCCACCGCCCGCAAGGCGACGACGTATTCGTAGGTGCGGCCGTCGCCCATCACGCCGACGCTCTTCACCGGCAAAAAGACGGCGAACGCCTGACTGATTTTGTGGTAGTGACCAGTGGCGTAAAGCTCTTCGATGTAAATGGCGTCGGCCTGGCGCAGAATATCGGCATACTCCTTCTTCACCTCGCCGAGAATGCGCACCCCGAGTCCCGGCCCCGGGAAGGGGTGCCGCCAGACCATCGCATGCGGCAGGCCGAGTTCCTCGCCGATCGCCCGCACCTCATCCTTGAACAGTTCGCGTAGCGGCTCCAGTAATTTCAGCTTCATATATTCGGGCAGCCCGCCGACATTGTGGTGACTTTTGATATTGTGCGCCTTGCCGGTCTTCGCACCGGCCGATTCGATGACGTCCGGATAGATCGTCCCCTGCGCCAACCAGCAGGCATCCTCGATATGGGCCGATTCTTCCTCGAAGACATCGATGAACAGAGCGCCGATGATCTTGCGCTTGCGTTCCGGATCGGTGACCCCGGCCAGAGCGTTGAGAAAGCGCTCCTGGGCATTCACCCGCAGGACCTTGACGCCCATGTTCTGGGCGAAAGTGTCCATTACCTGGTCCCCCTCGCCGAGGCGCAGCAAACCATTGTCGACAAAAACGCAGGTCAACTGATCGCCGATGGCCCGATGGATGAGGGCGGCCGCCACCGAAGAATCGACACCGCCGGAAAGACCGAGGATGACCCGTTCCCGCCCCACCTTTTCGCGGATTTGATCGACGGCGTTTTCGATAATTTTCCCCGGCGTCCACAGGCCACCGCAGCCGCAGATCTGGCGCACGAAGGTGTCGATCAGGATCTCGCCGCGCGGGGTATGGTTGACCTCCGGGTGGAACTGCACCCCGTACAGATGCCGGTCGCGGTCCTGAATCGCCGCCACCGGGGCGTTTTCCGTGCCCGCCACGATCTCGAAACCAGGCGGGATCACCTCCACATGATCGCCGTGGCTCATCCATACAGCGCTTTTGCCATCGAGAAAAAATCCCTGGAAGAGCGGTCCCGGCTCTTTGCGCAGATGCAGATCGGCGTGACCGAATTCCCGTTTTCCGGAAGGAATAACCGAGCCGCCGAAATGCCGGCTCATCACCTGCATGCCGTAGCAGATGCCGAGCACCGGCACTCCCAGTTCGAACAGTTCCTCATCGATTTCCGGCGCGCCTGCCTCATACACCGATTTCGGGCCGCCGGAAAGAATGATCCCTTTGGGCGCGAATGCCCGGATCGCATCGAGGGTCATGTCAAAGGAATGCAGCTCGCAGTAGACGTGCGCCTCGCGCACCCGCCGGGCGATCAACTGGGTGTATTGCGAACCGAAATCGAGAATAAGGATTTTTTCGGCATGAATTTCGGACATGGATGCGGGTCTCCGTAGGGGGCGTGATTTATCACGCCAGGGGGACGCAACGAATTGCGTGCCTGCCGTTCATTATTACGCCGGCCGTTCCAGACGATAATTCGGCGCCTCGTGGGTAATGGTCACGTCGTGCACGTGCGATTCGCGCAAGCCGGCGTTGGTGATGCGCATGAAACGCCCGTTCTCCTGCAATTCCTTCAGCGTCCGGCAGCCGGTATACCCCATTCCCGCGCGCAGGCCGCCCATGAGCTGATGGATATTCTGCGACAGGGGGCCGCGGAAGGGGACGCGCCCCTCGATCCCTTCCGGAACCAGCTTGATCTCGCTTTCCACTTCCTCCTGAAAATAGCGATCCTTGCTCCCCTTCTTCATCGCGCCGAGGCTGCCCATGCCGCGGTAGGACTTGTAGGTGCGCCCCTGATAAAGAATCGTTTCGCCGGGCGATTCCTCAGTGCCGGCGAACAGCGAACCGATCATGATCACGTCGGCGCCGGCGGCAACGGCCTTCGGCAGATCGCCGGAAAATTTAACGCCGCCGTCGGCGATGATCGGAATCCCCGCCTTTTTAGCCGTCCTGGACACTTCCATGATGGCGGTGATCTGCGGCACCCCGACCCCGGCGACCACCCGGGTAGTGCAGATGGAACCCGGACCTATGCCGACCTTGACCGCATCGACGCCAGCCGCGATGAGTGCTTCCGCCGCCTGGGCGGTGGCAATATTACCGGCGACCAACTGCAGATCGGGGTACTCGCGACGAATATCGCAAACGACGTCAATGACCCCTTGCGAATGGCCATGGGCGGTATCGATGATTAACAAATCGACACCGGCCTTCACCAAGACATCGATGCGCTCCTCGCGGTCCGGCCCGACGCCGACCGCAGCTCCCGCGCGCAGTCGGCCGAAGTCGTCCTTGCAGGCGAAGGGGTATTTGCGCACCTTTTCGATATCCTTGATGGTGATCAGCCCCTTCAGGGCGAAATTGTCGTCCACCACCAACAACTTCTCGATGCGATGCTTGTGCAGATGATATTTGGCTTCTTCAAGGGTGGTGCCGGGAGGCACGGTGACCAGGTTTTCCTTGGTCATCACCGCCGAAATCGGCTGATCGAGCTGGGTTTCGAAACGCAGGTCGCGGTTGGTGAGAATTCCCACCAGACGGCCTTCCTTGGTGATCGGCACCCCGGAAATGCGGTATTTTTTCATCAGTTCCAAGGCTTCGTAAATCTTCTGCTCGGGATGCATGGTGATCGGGTCGACGATCATCCCGCTTTCCGATTTTTTAACCTGATCGACCTCCAGCGCCTGCTCGGCCGGGGTCATGTTTTTATGGATGATCCCCAACCCGCCTTCGCGCGCCATACAGATCGCCGTGCGCGATTCGGTGACGGTGTCCATGGCGGCGGACAGCAGGGGGATATTGAGTTTGATTTTGGGTGTAAGCCAGGTTGTCAGGTCGGTTTCTCGGGGCAGTACGGTCGAGTGGGCGGGGACAAGCAGAACGTCGTCAAAGGTTAAACCTTCGCGGATCTCGTGATCCTGCATTTACCATCTCCTTAGCTGGGGGTCGGGGCAAAATATTAATCGAAAAGTCTATAGGAAATAATCGATATGAGTCAAGATTAAAACTGAATGAATTTAGATGATTCGCCCCCCCTACTCCCTCCCGGCCAATGAGACTCCGCAACTGCCATCGCAAAAAGGTTGATCCCCGGACAAACCGCAACCGCAGATATAGACTTTCTGCCGTGTTTTGACCTCAAAAGCGATGGGCGGCTGCCCCGAACCGCTGTGCGACTCATCGCAAAAAGGCAGGTTTTGCGATTTTCCGCAGGTGCAACGGTAGTAGACGCCTGGCTCCAAGGTCAGGGCGATGGGCATGCCATCGGGATCAATTTTGAGCATATTGCATATTCCTTCCTCGGTTACGAAAATCGAAAAATCCTCTCGGCAATCATTTTATCTCATCAGGATTCTCACCAAGCCCATGAGAGATGGGACAGCCGTGGAAATAGCCGCCGATCCAGGCCGGATTGTTATCTTCCTCCGCATCGGCTTCCTCTTCCCGCAGCGTCCCAATGACCTTGGCCGCCAATGGAATTGTGCTCGCCGCGCCGGCCAAAAACAGCGCCCAGCCGGCGGTCTGGCGTTGTCGTGGACTGAGGTGGTCAGCCAGTAGCAGTCCCACCCCGGCCCCAAGCATCCCCCGGGTGACGGCGATCAAGCTGATCAGCGGCAGGGTGGTTGTAATTTTGCGCATGTTCCGGCTCCTTTTGTGACGAAATCTCAGATAAATTTCAGGCTTAAATTTCCCATCTCACTCAAAATATGTTGCCGTACTGCCGTGATCTGTAATCCTTCTTACCCGTTCCACCACCGATACGCCGCCGTCCCAATCGCCCCCAGAACAATTACTTCAATTATAAACAGCCAGAGGACAAACTTCTTCTTTCCCTCGCGCTGACGAAGATTCTCGGGCATCAGCCTATTGAAATCCGCGGACATGTTGTCCCAGGCTTCCTTGAATACGCTGTCGGGTTTTTTCTTCTGTCTGGCCATGAAAACAACCTTGAGCGGAGACAGCTCGGATTAATAGAACCTGAGACGTGTCGGGTAGCTTACCCCTGGTAAAGCGCCCCGAACAGTTCGAGGTGGGTCAAGTAGAGGCGCAGATCGAATTCCAATTGGTGATAGGCGGGTTCCATGTGTTCGCAAAGGCTGTAAAAGGCCTTGTTGTGTTCCTTCTCCTTGAGATGGGCCAGCTCGTGGACGACAATCATCCGCAGGTACTCCAGGGGAGCGGTTTTGAACACCGCGCCGATGCGGATCTCGCTTTTTGCCTTGAGCCTGCCCCCCTGCACGCGGGAGATGAAGCTGTGGATGCCCAGCGCGTTGTGGATTACATCGATTTTGCTGTCGAAAGCCACCTTGCTCAGCGGTGGGGCTTTGCGCAGGAACCGGTTCTTCAGTTCGACGGTAAAATCGTAGAGCGCCTTGTCGGTCTTGATTTCATGGGTAAGCGGATAGCGCTTAAGCAGCATCTGGCCCAGTCGCTGGTCGGCGATGAGTTGTCGCACCTGACCGGTGATCTGCTCCGAATAGCCCGCCAGATAGCGTAATTCCTGCATCCGTTCTCGATCTTTTTGTTTAATTGTAACGGAGAACTACCGCGATTTGAAGCTCACCTTCCGGTAAATCCCCGAGAGCGCGGCCATAGCGGGCGTAATAAGCGGCGGGTCCGCCCCCTCCCCTTCCGGCACGCACCGTCTCGACCAAAGCACCGACGCGGGTAAAAAATTCGGCGCCATAGACCTGCGCCTCCTCGTCGTCCGGAGCGGCTTTCGATTTTTACCTATAAATAACACGCACCTTTTCGAGGCACAAAGAAAAACGTGAAAAACGTAAAATCCAAAGATCAACACCGAGATGCAGAATGTCCCCTCTTCCCCCATGGCTAGGGTGACTCTTCGATTGGCAAGGTAAAATGGACGCGGGTGCCCCGCCCCGGCTCGCTTTCCACCCAGATGCGGCCGCCGTGCACCTCGATGACGCTCCGGACAATACTCATCCCCAGACCGAGACCGCTGACGGCGGTGGTGGAAACGTCAACCCGATAGAATTTTTCAAACATTCTGGCGACCTGCTCCGGTCGCATGCCGATCCCCTCATCGGCGACAACAACCTGGAAGTCGCCGTTGTTGCGGCGGCCGCTGACGGTAACGGCGCCTCCCGCAGGGGAAAATTTTATGGCATTGCTGAGAAGGTTCTCCATGACCTGGCCGATTTTTCCGGCATCGAGAGAGAGATAAACCGGCGCCGCCGGGAGGTCGAGAACGAAGGTGTGCTTTTGGGTGATCTTCCGGTAAGCGTCGACCGCCCGGCCGACCAGTGCGACGAGATCCTCCCGGGATCTCTGCAAGGTGATCAGATGTCCCGAACGGATGCGGCTGAGGTCGAGCAGGTCATCGATAATATGCGCCAAGACCTCGGACCGTTCGTAGACCGTCTGCAGGAATTCCGCTTGTTCTTCGGGGTTGAAAATATGGTTGCTCCGCCGCAGCAGCAGCTCGACAAAACCCATGATAGTCGCCAGTGGGGTGCGCAGTTCGTGGGCGGCGGTGGAGATGAAATCGTCTTTCATCCGGTCGATTTCGCGCTCGCGGGTGAGATCGCGCAACAGGGTAATGGTTCCGGTCAGCCGCCCCGTCGCCGTTCGCACCGGCATCGATCGCGCCTGCAGGATCTTCCCCCCGACCCCGTTCTCCGGCGCCATTTCCCACTCGAAAAGACCCTGCTCCGATTCTGTCTCGCGGGTGGCGACGATCTGCTCGCGTAGGCCTTTTTCCGCCAGCAGATAGTCGATGTGTCGCAGGGAGAATGGGGAAGGGGATAAATGCAGATGGCGCTCCGCCGCCTGATTCATCAGGACGATCCGGTCGGACAGATCGGTGACGACCAGCCCATCGGGGACCGACTTGAGGATGGCGTCGATCTTCTCCCGTGCCATCTCCGCCTCCTTCAGCGCCTGCTTCAGCCGCCACTCAGCCTGTTTGCGCTCGCTGATGTCCCGGGTCAGGCAGAGGACCGCCGACTGGCCCAGCAGATCGACCCGGCGCCCGCTGATCTCCACCGGCAGCAAGGAGCCGTCTTTGCGCACCTGCACCGTTTCCAGCCGGGCACTGCCGTCCCGCATAACCTGAGCGACATACTCGGCGATGCGCTCGCGCTCGGCCGGGGCGTGAATGTCCCGCTTGTTCAGGCGCAGCAACTCCTCCATTGTATAGCCCAGGTTGATGGTCGCCTGGGCGTTGGCTTCCAGCACAGCGCCGGTCGGCGCCAGCAGAATGATAGAATCGAGGGCGCCCTCGAAAATCGAGCGGAATTTCTTTTCCGACGCCTCCAACAGGCGCAGCGATTCCACCTGCCGCAATTGCGCGCTGGCCATCTTCTCCAACAATTTGGCAAAGCCGGCATAGAAGCCGAGGACCTGTTCAACACGCTGGCGGCTGATGATCGGCACTTCTTGGATCGCCGCCAGATAGGGACCTTCCTCGAAACCGAATTCGTTCGCCTGGCGGCGGAAATGGTCAAGCTCGGGCGGTTGGTAGAAAAATTGGGAGAGGAAGAGGGTGGCCAGATGCTCGCCCTGGACGACGATGGGAAACCCGATGTGAACCAGGCCGTTTCGGCACCGGGACTCGAAAAAATCGCCGGAGGCGGGGGGCCGGTCATGGCCGCTGAAGCTGGAGAAATCGGTGTCGCTTTCGACGCAGCGCTGCACGGTGAGAGGGAAGCGGCGGTGGAAAAAGGTACAGACCCGCTGCCAGCCGGAGTTGGCCAGAACCTTCCCCTCGCAGTCGATGACGGCCATCGGTAGCCCCGAGGTCCGGGAAAAGGTTTCCATCAGCGGACGCACGACAGAAAGATCGATCAATTGTGCAAAGGGTGGCGGCATAGAAGAACTCGGCCCCTTGTCCTTGAACAGGCGTCGATTTCATTCTAACCTTCGATCCTCGGGCCGCAAGCGCCAAGCCAGACTCTTACGGTTTTTCCTATGGATTTTCCTGAACTTATGGTTTATCCCCGGCCAGCCGTGTTGCGGGCTCTGTGCCTGCCGCATGATTTCAGGGAGTGAGCAAAACCTTTTCTTTAAACCTGACCCGCAAGAACAGATAACCGCAGACCGAAGACGCCAGCGAACCGAGCAGAACGCCTAAACGTGCATTCGTCCCCAGTGCATCGCCACCCCCTTCGAGCGCCAGCGAGGCGATAAACAAACTCATGGTGAAACCGATGCCGCAGAGAATCGCCATGCCGTAAAACTCCGGCCAGCGGATTCCGTCCGGCAAACTGGCCAGACGCAGTTTAACCGCCAGCCAGGAAAAACCGACGATGCCGATCTGTTTGCCGATAAACAGTCCAGCGGCGATCCCCAGGGTCAGCGGCTCCAGCAGGTTGGTTAAGGACATGCCGATGAGGGGAACTCCGGCATTGGCAAAGGCAAAGACCGGCAAGATGGCGAATCCCACCCATGGATGCAGGTTGTGCTCCAACTCCCGCAGGGGCGAATGGCCGTAGCTGTCCTCCCCGCGCAAGGGGATGGCAAAGGCGAGCACCACGCCGGCCAGTGTGGCATGCACCCCCGACTTGAGGACGCAAATCCAGAGGAAGGCGCCAACCAGCATATACGCGGCCAAACGGGTGACACCCAGAAGGTTCATGACGACCAGGGTCAGGATCGCCGCAGCCGCCAGGCCGAGGGAGAGCAGCGACAGATCGTTGGTAAAGAAAATAGCGATGATGACGATTGCACCGAGATCGTCGAGAATCGCGAGGGTCAACAGGAACAGCTTCAGGTTATTCGGCACGCCCTTGCCGAGAAGGGCGAGAATCCCGAGGGCAAAGGCAATGTCGGTCGCCGCCGGAATCGCCCAGCCCTGCATGGCGATCTCGTCTGCTCGGTTGAAACCGATATAGATAAGCGCCGGCGCCAGCATACCGCCAACGGCTGCATATGCCGGGAGGGCAATCTTCGACCAACTGGAGAGCTCGCCGTCGAGAATCTCCCGCTTGACCTCAAGCCCGACCAGCAGAAAAAAAATCGCCATCAGGCCGTCGTTGATCCAGAGCAGCAACGGTTTGCCAAGGGTCATGGCGCCGATCTCGACGGCGACCCTGGTCTGCAGAAACAGATCGTAATACTCGGCCAGCATGGTATTGGCGCAGATCAGGGCGAGGACCATGGCGCCGATGAGGAGAATGCCGCTGGCCGCCTCCAATTTCAAAAAATCACGAATGGGCATAGGGTCCCTTTAATCGTGTCCGGGCGCCGGTGAAATCAAGCGCCGCTGTCATATCGATACCGGTGCGGATGTCCGCTCTTCTACCTTGAGCCCATCTCTACTGTCAAACATAATCGGTGCGCAGAAGGATCGAATTCCGCGTGCCTCCAGGGACAATTTGCCGCGACCCCATTCGCATTCTCCTGGCTCACACCTTCCCCACCGGCGCCAGATACACCGTCAACTCCTCGTCCCCATCCGCCCCGAGCAGCGCATCCATCAGGTCCTGCCGGTAGGCGGCGATGGCGCAGGCGAGATAGAGGTTCTGGCAAAATAACAAAGGGCAGGACCGTCTCCGATCCTGCCCTTTGCTCTTTCAACTGCGACGATGGCCGCTCGGCTACGCCGTGATTATTTGGCGATGATCGCCCAAGCCGGCAGGGTGTCGATGACCACCCCAAAGACCGGCAGCACCAGCAGGTAGGTCAGCGCCACAGTCAGCACGATGCCGATGATGTTCAGGCCGAAGCCGCTGCGCACCATCTGCGGGATAGTGACATAGCCGGTCCCGAAAACAATGGCGTTGGGCGGCGTCGCCACCGGCAGCATGAAAGCGCAGGAAGCGGCGATAGCCGCCGGCACCACCAGAAGCAGCGGGTTCTGGCCCAGTCCGATGGCCATCGCCGACAACAGCGGCATGACCATGGCGGCGGTGGCGGTATTGGAGGTCAGTTCGGTCAGAAAAATGATCAGCGTCGCCACCGCGATCACCAGCACGATGACCGGGGCGTGCGCCAGCAGGGAGACCTGTGCGCCGATCCATTCGGCCAGACCGGTCTCCTTGAAGCCGCCGGCCAGGGCCAGACCACCGCCGAAGAGGATCAAGACCCCCCAAGGCATTTTGGAGGCCCAGTGCCAGTCCATGACGAACTGGTTTTTTCTCATATTGACCGGAATCAGGAAAAGCAACAGACCGCCGGCCATGGCGATGGTCGCGTCGGTGATAAATTTGGGGTCGGGAAAGAGGCTGGCAAGAGGCTTGGCAAAGATCCAGGCCAGGGCGGTCAGGGTGAAAATCAGGGCCGTCCAGCGCTCGCCGGCGCTCATCGTGCCCATCTCCCGCAATTCCTGGTTGATCAACTCCCGCCCGCCCGGCACCTTTTTCAGCAGCATCGGATTGGCCACTCGGGTCAACCACAGCCAGCAAAGAGGCAGCATAATGACCACCAAAGGAACCCCCACCATCATCCATCGGGCAAAAGTAATTTCAAAACCGTAAGTCTTCTGCAGATAACCGGCGAGAACCGTATTCGGTGGCGTGCCGATGAGAGTAGCCATGCCGCCGATGGAGGCGGCGTAGGCGATGCCAAGCATCAGGTTCAGGCCGAAAGCGAATTTCTCCGGCGAAAAGTCGATGTGCTTGTCGAGGCCTTCCTTTTTTCCCTCTTCGATAACGTGGGTGATGATGGCCAGGCCGATGGGCATCATCATGACCGCCGTGGCGGTATTGGAAACAAAGGCGGAGAGCGCGGCGGTGGCGACCATGAAGCCCAGGATCAGACGACTTGGGGAGAACCCGACGACCTTGACGATGTTCATGGCGAGGCGGCGGTGCAGATTCCAGCGCTGCATGGACAAGGCGATGATGAAGCCTCCCATGAAGAGAAAGATTATGTGATTTGCGTAAGGCGCGGTGGCCTTGGCAGTCGTTTGAATCGCCAGCAGGGGAAAAAGAATGATCGGCAGCAGACTGGTCGCCGGAATGGGAATGGACTCGCACATCCACCAAGTGGCCATGAGCAGCGCCACCGCCGCCATCTTCTGTGCCGCCGGCGCCATGCCTGCCGGAAGCGGCAGCAGCAGCATCAGCACAAAAAGGAGGGGTCCAAGCCAAAGACCAATCATCTGGCGCTGGGTGTATTCTTGCGGGTCGCCCTCCTCGATCCCCGATGGGCTGGACATCACCCGACGGGTATGCTCGGCCGGCGCCTGTTCCAGTGCATCGGCCAGATCGATCTGGTCTTCCTGTTGGTCCTGGCCCGGATTCAGGTTGGAACCGCGCAACCGCTTGCTCATGGCCTTGGGCGTAAAAAGAAATAAAGATTTAGTCTCGTGGTGCATGTGCCATAGGCGGTTCCAAAAAGCTGTCAGCATTCTCTCTCCTCCGTCAGTCATGAATTGGTCGAGGCTCGGCCCCAGCCAGGTTGGATCCGTACTGTCCGGCGGAAGAAGGTAGCAACGGCGGTGCCAAGGAGGGTGCGTGCCCGTGAAATGTTCGGCCAAACGACTGTAGGCAATTGAATTAATTGGGAGATTTATTGTCTACAGCAAAAGTTTCCTGCCGTCTTCCGGCAAGAAAACAGCGTTGCTGCGCAAAGTTCGAGGCGACTGTCGGCCACCCTGCCCCGCCCGAACGCCGGCGGCGGAAAGGTTGCCTTGAAACGCGGATGCGTCCTGAAAGCACCTGAATTACCTCGGGGTTTCTCCCGGTGGATAGGGCGAAAGGCGGAGTTTGGGATTGCGGGGGAAATGCGGTTTTAGGCGGGCTCGGGACAAATGGAAATTCATTTGCCGATTGTGGCGAAAAATCGCCACACGTTCAGGTTTTCCGGTCCACAGGATCTTGGCCAAAAGACCCATCTCCCCCGAGCGCAACGAAACGGTCGCGCCTCTTCCAGCGCAAGCCCGTTACTGCGGCGTAAAATCCTCCCGGTCGCCGATCCGATAAAGAACGGCGGCAAGCAGACGGATGGCGTTTTCCAGATCGGTGAGGGAGAGGACCTCGACTGGGGTGTGCATGTAGCGCAGCGGGACGCGCACCAGAGCGGTGGCGACGCCGCGGCGGGAGATCTGCACGACGTTGGCGTCGGTGCCGGTGGCCCGCGGTTCGCCGATAATCTGGAAGGGGATGTTTTCTTCGCGGGCGGTGCGGGCGAGCAATTCGAACAGGGCCGGATTGATGTTCGCCCCGCGCGACAGAATCGGCCCGCCGCCGACCTTGAATTCGCCAATCTCCTTCTTCTCCATCCCAGGAAAATCAGTGGCAAAGCCGACTTCGACCACCAAGGCCAGATCGGGGCGCACCTCGTAAGCGCTGGTCACCGCACCACGCAGCCCCAACTCCTCCTGCACAGTGGAGACGCCGTACAGATTCACCGGCAGCTCACCGCGCCGCTGGACCTCTTGCAACACCTGGGCGACGACGAAGGCGCCCATCTTGTCGTCGAAAGCGCGGCCGGTGACCCGGTCCCCCTGCAACCGCTCCAGGCCGACGGCGAAGGTGGCCGGATCGCCGATGGCCACCTTCGCCTGCGCCTCTTCGCGGCTCTGGAAGCCAAGATCGATGAACAGGTCCTTGAATTTAGCGACGCTCTCCTTGTCCTTCGCCTCCATCATATGGATTGGCTTTTTGCCGATCACTCCGAGGAGCGGCCCCTCGGCTGTATGCACCCGCACCCGCTGACCGGGCACAAGGTGCGCGTCGATGCCGCCGATGGGCGTGAAATAAACAAAGCCCTGTTCGTCGATGTAGCGCACCATGAATCCGATTTCATCGCAATGCCCGGTCAGCATGACCCGCGCCGCGCTCTCCCCCGGTCCGGCCAGCCGGGCAATCAGGTTGCCCATCATGTCGGTGTGGATTGCCTCGGCCACCCCTTCGAGCTTTCGCCGGATCAGACGCTGCACCGGCTGCTCATGCCCGGACGGGCTGGGGGTTTCGATCAGTTCGGCAAGAAAGGCATAATCTTTATCGTCCATGGGAAATCTCCTATTTCCTTTTCTCCACCAGTTCTTCCGCATTACGCCGGCATTGCGCGAACTGCTCCTCGCTGAGACCGGCGCCGAGAGCGATCTTTTTGGCGCCGGCCAAGGAGGTGAGGTCGCCGGGGGAGTGAGTGTCGGTATTGACGGTCAGCTTCGCGCCGGCGGCGAGAGCGGTTTTAGCGACGTGGCCATTGGTCAGGGCGTGGCTGCGGCGGGTGGTGATCTCCAGCAGGATGCCGTGCTTCGCCGCCAGCGCCGCCTCTTCGGCGGTGATCAGGCCGGGATGGGAGAGGATGTCGATGTCTGCTTCGAGCGCCGCCCGGTTGGTGCCGGGGGCGACCGGCTCGGCAATCGTTTCGCCGTGGCAGACGATGATGCGGGCGCCAAGCCGACGCGCCTCGCGCGCCGCCTCGGCGATGCGCGCCGGGGCGATGTGGGTGAGTTCGACTCCCGGCAACACGGTCAGGCCCCAGTCCTTACCGAGATCGTCGGCGACCTGCACGATCCGGGGGATGACCAGTTCGAGATTGGAAAAATCGCCGTGATCGGTCAGGGCGATGACCCGATAGCCGATCACCGCCGCCCGCCGGGTCAACTCCGCCGGCAGCAGCTCGCCATCGCTGAACAGGGTGTGGGTGTGCAGATCGATCATGTTGTGCCTCCGGCAAATATTTAGTGGGCAGGCCTCGCGCCCGTCCTTTTCAAGAATGTATCGCGCGACAAGGGCCGGCCCTTACGTCCGTTCCCCCAACTGGCTGTTTTTGTAGGCGCGGGTGATGCGCACATCGACAATCCGGCCGATCAACTCCGCATCGCCGGCGAAGTTGACGATGCGGTTCCAGGTGGTGCGGCCGAAGAGCTGCCCGCCCTTTTGCCGGCTTTCTCCTTCAACGAGCACCGGCAGCACCTGGCCGACGTCCTGCGCCCAGCTTTCCCGGCTGATCCCTTCCTGAAGTTTCAGCAAGCGGTCGAAACGCTCCTGCCGCACCGCCGCCGGCGTCGCATCGTCGAGCTCGGCCGCCGCCGTGCCGGGCCGCCGCGAATAGAGAAAGGTAAAGGCGTCGGTGAAGCGCACCTCCTCCACCAGTTCCAGCGTCTGGACGAAATCCTCCTCTGTTTCGCCGGGGAAGCCGACGATGATATCGGTGGTCAGACGCAGCTCAGGACAGGCCCGACGCAACCGGCGCACCAGGTCGAGGTAGTGCCGGCGCGTGTAACCGCGGTTCATCGCCTGCAGCAGGCGATCGGAGCCGCACTGCACCGGCAGGTGCAGATGATGGCAGAGCTTGCCCAGCGTGCCGAAGGCGTCGATGAGCTCATCCGACAGATCCTTCGGGTGCGAGGTGGTGAAGCGGATCCGCTCGATGCCGGGGATGTCGCCGACCCGGTGCAGCAGGCGGGCAAAGCTCAATTCCCCCGTATCGCGGCCGCCGTAAGAATTGACGTTCTGCCCGATAAGGGTGACTTCGCGCACGCCGGTGGCGGCAAGTTTCTCGATCTCGGCCAGAACCTCGCCACTCGGCCGGCTGATTTCCCGGCCCCGCACGTGCGGCACGATGCAGAAGGAGCAGAAATTGTCGCACCCCTGCATGACGGTGACGAAGCGGCCAATCCCCTTCCCTTCCGAGCGGCGTGGAAACAGATTCAGACGGGTCTCGCGGTCGAGGAAATCGGTCTCCCGGCAGCGCCGCCGCTTCTTTTCCACCTGGCGCACCATCTCCGGCAGCTTGTGCACGTTGTGGGTGCCGAAAACGATATCGAGATAGCGCACCTTTTCGAGCAGACGCTCGCCTTCCTGCTGCGCCACGCAGCCGCCGACGCCGAGGATAAGGGAAGGGTTTTTGTCCTTCAGCGGTTTGAAGCGGCCGAGGTGGCCGTAGACCTTGCGCTCCGCCTTGTCCCGCACCGAACAGGTGTTGAGCAGGATGAGCTGGGCCTCCTCGGCGACGCTGCTCTGCTCGAAGCCGATCCCTTGCAGCAGATCGACAATCCTTTCGGAATCGACGACATTCATCTGACAGCCGAATGTTTCAAGATAGAATTTTTTGTTCCTATGCACGCAGCATTATCCTTTGAAAAACGGGAATTTCAACCAGGGAAGAGTAAGCAATGGGGGAAGGAAATGTCAAATGGATTACAGTCACCGATCTCCTACACCTCACCACAGCGTTTTCAACCCTTTCACCGCCAGCAACCGTTCGTCGCAGGTCAGGAGGCTTGCACTGTGGTGCAGGGCCGTCGCCGCGATCAGGCGATCGGCGGGGTCATGGTGACCGAATTCCGGGTGATTGGCGGAAAGACAGGCAATTTCCGGATTTACGGGAAGAACGCGCACGGCACGGGCGGCCAGCAGGAGATCGACGAAGGAGCGGCAGTCGGTGCCGGGGTCGAGGCGGCCTTTGGCGATCAGCATGGCTACTTCCCAGAGGGAGATATCGGCACAGGCGAGCTTTCCTTTTTCTTCGCCCTCGTCGAGGACACGGCGCGCCTTGGGGCTGAGCCGCTCGGGATTCAAGGCATCATAAATCAGAATACACGTATCAAGAATCAGCACGCTCCGCCTCCCACTCCGCCTCGACGGGGGAGACTACGTCGCCGATGCGGGCTTTGTCGCGCAAAGCGGCAAGCCGCTCCCGTGCCAGACGGCGACTATCGACGCTGGGGACGATGCGGGCGATGACCTTCCCCCGGGACCTCACCAGCAACTCGTCCCCTTTCTGCACCTGCCCCAGGTAAGCCTGTAGATGATTGCGCAATTCGGTCACGCTGACTTCCTTCATTCCGCTCTCCTTCAAAAAACGTACGTTTCAAATGTACATTTTGTTCAAGATTATGTCAATCAAGCAGGACAGGGGCAAAGGTCCATCAGCATTCGGCCACCCTGCGCAACGCCTCCAGAATCAGCATCATCCCCCAAGTATCGAGGTGACAGTAATCGAGCAGGTGGCGGCGCAGTACCGCCGCCTCGGTCGGGTCAGCAATTCCACGCATCCGTAACCAGGCCTGCGATGCCGATGCGCCGTCGGCGATCGGCAGATCCTCGTAGGAGATGCCGGATACCATGGCCGGCAGCACCCGCTTGATCGAATAGGAGCCTGCCATCTGCCAGCGGTAGACCTCCTTGCGGCGGAAGGGGAGCATCAAGTCGCGTACGTTGGGGAGGATCGCCTCGATTGCCGAGCGCCAGTGCGGCAGCCGCTGCGCCGACTCATTCAATCTGCCGATTTCGAAGACCTGATTGTAGGTGAGGATGCATCCTTTCGACGGCAGTGCCTTGGTCAAGGCCTGCATGAACGGCTCCTGCGGGTCGCCGGTGGGTTCGGCCAGAAATGCGACATGCCGGGCCTCGGCTCCGGGCGAGTCCTGGATGTGAAGAGAGAACTGGAAGGGAATCAGCTCGTAGGGACGGGTCCCGTCGAAGAGGGGGACAGGGGTCATGTAAGTGGTTTCGAAGTCCAGGAAGCAGAGGGGGTACCAGAGGGAGTCGAGAAAGGATCGGACGGCTTCCGGGTCGATGCGGTCTTCGAGGCGCAGCGTCCCGGCCACCTGCAGCTGCTGCCGCCAGCCCAGTTCCTCGGCGGGAATTTCTTCCATCCTCAGAATGCCTCGCTGGTAGAGCGCGAAGGGGTCCGGACGGCCGATGTCGCGCAGGTCGAAGACGGAATTCTCCGGGATGTGTGACCAGCAGGTTCCGCGGAAGTCGCAGTCGTAGGGGTTGAAACAGTACGGGCCGATATCGGTTATGCTTTCGCCATCAACCAAGGCGGCACGAATACGCTCCAGGTTGGCTGCCACCGCAGGCTGGCGGGCGAGGACCGCCTCCGTCAGGTCCACGGTCGCAAAGAGCCGTTGCGGATCCACCAGTCCGTGCCGGACGTAGCCGGAATCGATGTGGACCAACGCCGCCCGGGTCACGGGGATGCCGGCGCCCGTCAGGACGTGATATTGGACAGCGATGTCATCGAGGTAAACGTCCTTGAACCCGGTGGAGCTTTTCACCTCGTACAACTCCCAGCCGTCGGCCGCACGGCGCAAGATGTCGGTTTTGACGAGGACGCCATCGTGCCGGAAAGTCGCCTCGTAAAGCACCTGCACTCCGGCGGCCAACATCTCGCCCGTCCGCGTGATCTGCTCTTCCAGCGTCCCCTCCTCGAACGCAATCTCCACTCCTCCCGGAAACAGCTCCTGGGCCAGCCTGCCGACATCGGTCCCCGAGTCGAAGGCCGCCTGCTGCGATTCGCCAACCGGGTCGCGCAGCTCCGGACGGAATTTATGCAGCCAGAGGGACTTGGGGCATTGCAGTCCGCGGATGTATTGGGATTTGCTGAGGGATACGGGAGGATATTCCGTAAACATAACTCCGCCCTTTCACTACATACAAATGTGGGTAGCCCTTGGGTATGCCCCTACTTATCGACGAATAATTTCAAATAGATGCCGTGTGTCTTTCATAAATCCGGCGAAAAGGTCGACCAACAAGGGGGCATCATTCAGAACCATCCGATTGGCATCCCTCAATTCGCTCACCTTTGTGCCAGGGTAAAGAACTTCAAGTGTAATATCCAACTGTTTGGTTAACGAAACAAGCTTTCCCATTACGACTAGAAGTTCGCTTAAATCGCTTTTTTTTGCCGCAATTTCGGAAAGTAGAAGCGAAAAATTGAAGGTTGTTTGCTTGTCTCCGCGAATCTGTCCCGGGCGGTGATCCAACAATCGAAATGTTGTCAGGGAGAGGCGTAGACGCTTTTTAACAACAGGGTCATCGTTTTGGAGATAGCTTTCCAGAAATTCCTGCATTGCTTCATTTCCCAACAGCTTTCTCATCTGGGCCGGATTTTTTGTAGTCAAGCTGATACCGGACTGGACAGAATTAAAGAAGATTGAATAATGGGGGTCCTGCCTGGGAACTTCGCTGCCATTCAAGGGCAGGCCATAGTAGTCCCAAACTCCATCCAAGTGGCGCCTGCATCGCTTGAGGGCAGGCCATTGCACAGCCACCTTATCATCCAGACGATTCAGGAAAAGGGGAAATTGGTTTTTCATAATCTCTTGGTTATAACCCTCTTTACCTTTGGAAATAAATGACAAGTCGAGCACCTCTCCACACATGATCAGATACTCCTTAAAATATTTGATGAAATCCATAGCTACGGGATGGTTCACAGAAAAACGATGAAAAATATCGAAAACCTGCTGCCAAGTCACAGATACAATCTTATAATCAGTACATGCAGCGCCTTTCCCTACCTTCTTTTCCGCCAACCTGAACCCCATTTTATCGGTAAGATGACGGTAGACCTGATTCGGCGAATGTGGATTGATGCCAATTTTCGATTCGACGAGAATGGCAAAATCTTCTGAGCATATCCATCCATCGGGACGACACCCGTGAATAAGGTCGAAATAAGCGGATATTTCCTCAGCGCTTAACGCATGCCCAAGTACGTCAACCACCCCAAGCCCATTATTTTTTACCATCTGTACATAAGCGCTCTTTAGCCTTTCGGCTACCGCACTCTTTTCGTGCGCAATTAGCTCTAGAAATTTCCTGTCCAAAGCGTCGCTACAAAAATCATTCGCGCATATATCAGATTTCTTCCTCCCCAAAAGCAAAATAATCTTCGTCTTTGCCTTTTGTGCTTTTCTTAGTTCCTCATCATCATTCATGTTCTGTAGATCAAGGCGAAGGGGACCTTTTGACTGGCACTCAATGCTCGTCAATCCCTCGACAACTTGATATTGTTCGGAAATCGGGAGTTTTCCTAAGGTAATCATCAGTGCCCTAGTCACATTGTCTTCCAATCTTCGGGCACCTGAAAGAGAGTCGGCGTCACCTCTCTGATAGGAGTAAAAAATATTAAAGTGGGGATCCATGAAGTCTCCTGATTGAAATTGATTCAAAAATTCGGCGGCGGATCAGCGCGTTTGCTCCGCCTCCGGCCTCAGGTCCAAAATAAAAAACAATAGATTAAACTTCCTCGCGACCCGGATCATGTCCGCAGTGCCGCGGCTTTTGCCGTCCCAAATGGCGATAAGAGCATCCGCCGCACCAGCCATACTTCGATTTCGTTGCGGCCCCGCCGCACGTTTGAGCCTTTTCCATTCCGGACAAAAGCGCCGGACGGGGATACCGTGACTGGCCGCCCATTCCTCGCCCAAGCGGTCCACACCCTTGGCACCGCCGGAAATCACCTCGGTGATATGAAACCCCGAAGCCTCAACAGCTTTCTCCACAACTCCCGCATCCACGATCGCTCTCGATCCCGCGATGATGACCCGCATTCAGCACCTCCTGGCTACATTGTTAGCCAGCAGTGCGACAGGTCATGTCGTTTTTGGAGGAAGAACTGTTCAACACATTTCTTTGTGGATCTGGTGAATATTGCGGACATTCCCCTGCTTGTCGATTAGGTGAAATCCTTCAACCGTCTCAATCCCACAGCCGTAGGGATCGCAGACAGGGCAGATGACATAGGTCTCGCGGTCCGACTTCAGGTAGACCATCGGGACGGAATGAATCACGGGCCGAAGTGCCAATACTGCGTCCCTTGTCCCTTTCGTTATCTCGTATAGCTCGTTTTGGCATCTCGGGCAGAGATCCCCGGCTTGCATTCTCTCAACGGTCCCGGACCGTCCGGCAGTTGTGGAAACCTTGCCCGCCCCTTTAATCGTTCGTCCTTCTTGCCTCTTGAAAATAATTGATCTTAAAAAAGTGGCAAAAATTTCCTCCAGAAGACTCATTTCCTCAGTCAGCGCATGTCCGGCTTGCAAGAGGTGCAACTCTGCAGAATGCAAACGGGAAAAACGAAAGGCATTCTCCGGAGGAACCACCTCGTCTCTCCATCCATGAACTATGACCGTTTTCCCGGCGTGGGGCACTGGGTCCTGCTCTTGGTAACCGGTGAGATAAAAAGCTGGGGCCATGAGGAAGAGACCCGCCGGCCGAAGCTGTTTCGAGGCAACCGTCACCACGTATCCTCCCATGCTGGAACCGACCAGGATCAATTCCCCCCCCTGAACAGCTGCCCTTCCGAGCAGCTTCTTGACGCGAAAATCGGGGTCTGGCGACTCGGTGAAATCGATACTCTCGGACGAGAGCCCCAAAGTCTTTGCGATCCTGCTCAGGCCGACAATTTTCCTGCCAGCAGGGCCACTTTCTTTCCCGTGTGCGAAATAGACGTGCATTTTTCCCTCCTCATCAGATTTCCCGCAGAACGATGGAATGCCCGGAACAAGCAACAGGGCCGGTAAAAGCGACGACATAGGTTCCCAGGGGGGTGAAGGTGAAAGAGACCGTTACTTCATCCAGAATCTCGTTTTCGACGGCATACCTCTTCGAAAGCTCCCGCGCCCAACGGAAATATGCGGCCTCTTCTCCAGGTGTGAGCCCCATGTCGAGTGCGTCCGGGGTTGCGCTCATTGTAATTGCTCCATCCAGGGCATTGTTCACGACCGCTTCTTTTTATCTGGTTGCCACAGGGCGACATTCATGGCAACAATAACGACCCTCGACGACAGACCACGTCGCATTATGTCCGACGTGGAAGCCGGACTACAAGGAAAATGCGCCAGGGAAAAGCCTTCCATGAGTCTGGTGCAATTCACAAAGGTGCGTGCCATGGATACGATTCTCCGACAGATCCAGATGTTGACATTGATTCCGCGCTATCCCAGAAAAATATGCGCGTCCGATTTGCGTAGCGCACTCCTGGGCAGAGGGTTCGACATTCACATCCGGACCATCCAGCGCGACCTCCAGAGTCTTTCGGGGACCTTACCCCTGGGGTCGGATGCCAATAAGCCGATGGGATGGTTCTGGCCCGAGGACGCCGACCCGTTCGATATCCCCGGGCTAGATGCCCCCGGCGCGCTAACTTTGCAGATGGTTCGAGAGTTTTTCTCCCACACCTTTCCCCCTTCCTGCCTTTCCTCCATGCAGCCTCACTTTCGAAAAGCCCGCAAACTCCTCGATGCCCTAGACAAAAACGGAATTGCGGCCTGGCCCGACAAGATCCGGATCATCTCCCGTACCCAGCCGCTCATAGCCCCTTTCATCGACCCGGAAGTTCTCTCTGTCGCTTATGAGGCGCTCCTGAACGATCGCCGGTTCCGAGGGACCTACCGCCGCCGTGGAGATGCCGAACCAAAGGAGTACGAAGTCAGCCCCTTGGGATTGGTCTTCGCCGATCAGCTCATTTATCTGGTCGCCACCCTATGGGATTACGGAAACGTGTGCATTTTTGCGCTTCACCGTTTTTCTTCAGCTTGCCTGTTGGAAACCACGGGTTACCGTCCGGAAGCATTCAATCTGCAGGAATCCATGGATCGTGGAATGTTGCGGTTTCCTCGCCCGGAGGCAACCATACGCCTCAAGGCTCTCTTCGGCAAAGAAACGGCCCAGCACTTAGTGGAGAGTCCGTTGAGTCAAGATCAGATAATCAAGGAGAGCGGTGACGTGGTTCGGATCGAGGCCACCGTCGGCAACACGGCCCAGTTGCGCTGGTGGCTGCTCGGTTTCGGCGACCAGGTGGAGGTGCTGGAGCCGACGGAATTACGAGAGGAGATGGCGGCGACATGCCGGGCGATGGCCAAAAAATATGGCCTCAGGTGAGATTCTGAGCAATATGAAGAGGAGGTTTGCTTGCGATGCCTTGCGGGGTGACTTCATTCCAGCACAGGCTGTTGTTCTCTCTCGCTCTCCTGCCGCGCCAGCCGGTTGTTGTCCGAGAGGGCCGATTCGAGCAGGGCGGTGAGACGGCGCGGGTGCTCAATGCAGGAAAGGGTGATGCTCTGTTCCGGCTCGCCGCCGACGATCTTGAAGGAGGCGAGTTCCTCAGCCATCGATTTGACCCGGAAGAAATTCAGCTCCCGCAGATCCATAACCTGCAGCCGCGGGCGGAAATAACCGCGCCGAGCGAGAATGCGTCGATCGGTCACGGCATAAAAAACCTTTTCCCATTCGAGGCGGGCGAGGAGAACATGGCCGACGGCGAGATAGAGGGCGATCAGGACGAAAGGCAGCGGAATCCAGACCAGCAGCGAAGAATGGTAGACCGCTTGCAACTGAAAGCCAACAATCTGCCAGAAAATCGCAAGCAACAAAATCAGGATGCCGAAAAAAGAATGTCGCCAGTTGCGAAAAGTGAAGCAGGTGGGGGCCGGCCGGCCTTCCCATTGTACGGTTTCTTCCGGATGCAGATCGTTGCTCCAGTCCATCACATCCCCGTGAGATCCCGAATGCGGTCGGCGGCGGCACGCCCCAGCTTGCCGGAGGGTTCGCCTTCGGCCACCTCCCGATAAAGAGCGATCGCTTGTTGTCGGCTGCCCGTTTTCTCGTAGGCCTCGGCCAACAGAAATTTCCCCTGAATCGTCGCACGGAGCCGAAGCGCCGCCTCCAGCTGTTGCACGGCCCGCTT
>Ga0172382_10004421_pt1 | contig 21518 bp, 17 predicted proteins | sample Leawel138RmetaG_FD_122245 | JGI IMG/M metagenome (GOLD analysis project Ga0172382, IMG submission 122245) | Leachate microbial communities from a municipal landfill in Southern Ontario, Canada - Leachate well 138R metaG | ecosystem: Engineered > Solid waste > Landfill > Unclassified | place... | reverse complement strand
CTAAAAAAACATAATATCTTTGGCAGAAGATACTTTTATCCTTTAATCAGTCAATTTCCTACTTATAAAAACCTCAGCTCTGCTGATAAAACTAACCTCACAGTTTCCCATAAAATCACTCAGCAAGTATTGTGCCTGCCAATTTCTCCTGCTTTAAGTAAGGTTGATCAAGTAAAAATATTGAAACTATTAATTGAGAAATGATTTTTTATTTGCTGAGGTAGCAGTAAAACAAGAACTCAGCCAGCCCCCTAATGAGTAATTGATAAATAAAGACATTTTAATAATTGTCGCCACTGCTTACGGTTTTTAAAATAATACATTATAAATGAGCAATCATCTTACTAATACTTTTATTGATTATTTGTTTGAATTATCTCGGAGCTCTTTTGAGCAATCAGTAAATTTGCAAGCAAAAAAATGCCTTCTTGATTTTTTAGGAGCAAGTTTGGCTGGATCAAAAATTATAAAGAAAAAAACCAACAAGTTTTTAAACAAACTTGATACAGGCTCTGGTAATATTACTGTTATAGGACTGGGCAGAAAAGCACATCTTTTTAACGCACTCTTGATTAATAGTGTCAATGCTCATGTGACTGAGCTTGATGACGGCTCTCGGTTCGGTATGATACATCCAGGAGCTGTGATTATTCCAGCCCTACTAGCGATTGGAGAAAAAGAAAAAATTTCTGGAAAAAAAATTTTGGCAGGAATTATTGTTGGCTATGAAGCAACCATTCGATTAGCTACAACCATTCAGCCCTCACATAAAGAGTTAGGATTTCATGCCACTGGGACATGTGGTGCGATCGGGACTTCGATAGGAGTGGCGACCGCACTAAATTTTACTAAATCTCAGTTTAAAAATTCTCTTTCCGCCTCAGCTTCTGGCTCATCAGGACTGTTAAAGGCAATTGAGGGCAATTCAGAACTCAAGCCTTTCAATGCCGGTCGAGCCACACTTTGTGGTGTAATGTCAGCTTATATGGCTCAAGCTGGATTTAATGGCCCAGATAATATTTTAGATGGAAAGCATGGCTTTATCTCAATGATGGCTAAACAGTATGATTTGAAACAGTTAAATGATAAAAAGAATTCAGCCTTGACTATTGAGCAAACATATTTCAAACCTTATGCTTCATGTCGACATTCTCATTCTGCAATCGAGGCAGTTTTGATGATTAACCAAGCGCATAAAATTAAGGTTAAAGATATAAAAAAAGTGAACATTAAAACATATCAGCAGGCAATTTATCGACATGATCACAAAAAGATTACTAGTATTAATTCTGCCAAGATGAGTATTCCCTACAGTGTGGCTGTGGCCCTAAAAACCGGTCAAGTAGGTCTTGAGGAGTTTAACTTAAAACACATCCAAGATCCTGATCTCAGTCATTTAATTACAAGAATCAATCTGTCAGAAAGTCGCGCATTAACTAGACTTGTACCTAATAAACGTTCGGCTATTGTTGAGATTGAAACAGTAAACAATAAATCTTATAGTAAAAGAGTTGACTTACCCAAAGGTGAGCCTGAAAGACCTCTTTCAGAACAAGAACTAGAAGAGAAATTTATTTCTTTAGCTAGATATGGAGGAAAATCAAAGCAAGATTCACTTAAAATAATAGAGCACGTCTATGATCTAGAAAATCAATTAGATAAAATATATAAATTACTATAATTCATTAACCAAAATGAAGAAAACTAGATTGTTCCTAAAAAAAATGATGTTACCAGAGGGAGATGCTTATGATCTGCCAACCTCAAAAAAAAGATTTCCTGATGGAGCTCAATACAGATTCGAGGTACCAGGAATTCAGGGACCGACTGCAATGAGAGCTTTACTTGAAGCAGTAAAATCATACAGTCTTATCATTCACAGAGTAACTCAAACTAAGGGAATTATGTTGCTCACTGATGATGAGATAAAAGAGATGGTTGGTTTAGCCAAAAAAAGTTGCGTGGATCTTGTTTTAGCGATCGGCCCTCGGGCAACTTATGACACCAGTGCATCAGTGCATACCAAAGAAGGTCAACGCATGGGCTATAGGTTACGCGGGCAAGATCAAATTGTGAGAGCTATTGAGGATGTGAAAAGAGCTGTGTCTTTTGGCTGTCGTTCTTTTTTAATTTATGACGAAGGATGTTTGTGGATTTTAAACAAAATGCGCAAAGACAGAGAAATTCCCAGTAACTGTAAGTTCAAGGTTTCGGCTCACTGTGGGCATGGTAATCCTTGCTCAGCAAAACTTTTAGAAGAAATTGGGGCAAACTCAATTAATCCAGTGAGGGATATCCAGCTTCAAATGTTGGCTTCTATGAGACAAGCCATTGATATTCCGATCGATGTGCATACAGAAAACCCAGCTTCCTCGGGCGGGTTTATTAGACACTATGAAGTTCCTGAAATGATTCGGGTGGCCAGTCCAATTTATCTCAAAACAGGTGGTTCGGTTGCAAAAACCCATAGTTGGGAGACGACAGAGGCGGATGCAAGAAAAAGAGCAAAACAGGTGAGTTTGGTAAAAAGGGTAATTGAAACATATTTTTCAGAAGAAGTCAGATCAAAGTGATAAATCTAGTTATGAATTAATATGATTAATAAAACCACAATTAATATTAATGAATTGAAAAATATATCAGAAAAAATTCTTGAGAATTGCGGAGTTTCAAAAAAGGACTCAAGAATTGTTTCAGATTCTATAATATATGCTCATCAAGCAGGACAGCATGCTCACGGTGTTACTAGGATACCAATTTATGTAAAAAAAATTAAGAATGGACTCATGAATCCTAATGCAAAAATGCCCAAAATTTTAGATACTGGAGCAGTGGTTGTTCTTGATGCAGAAAATGGGTTGGGTCAAGTAGCCGGCGTAAAGGGCATGAGAATGGCAGTAGATAAAGCTAAAAAGTATGGCATTGGAGCTGTGGGTGTAAAAAATAGTAACAATTTTGGAACAGCTGGCTTCATTGCTGGATTAGCAACTCAAAAAGAAATGATCGGAATTGTTTTTGCAAATTCTTCGCCGGCAATGGCAGTTTGGAAAGGCAAAAAACCGATTCTTGGAACTAATCCAATGGCCTTTGCTTTTCCAGGTAGCAACAATATGCAACCAATAATTTTTGATATGGCTACTACTATTGTTGCGAGAGGAAAAATTAGGTCGGCTGTTAAATTAAGAGAAAAAATTTCTCCTAATTGGGCGTTAGATCGCTATGGAAATCCTACAGATGATCCTATCGAGGCATTAAAAGGCTCTATGGTTCCGATTGGGGAACATAAGGGTTTTGGTTTATCATTGGTGGTAGATATATTAGCTGGGTTACTCACTGGAGCTGCCTTTGGTGGAAAAGTGAAACAATTAAATAATTTTGCTGGATTTTCGAATAATGGTCATTTTATTATCGCTATCAATATTAAGGTTTTTATGGAAACCTCTGTCTATGAGAAAAAGATTGTTGAGCTGGTGAAAAGACTTAAAAAAAGTGCAGGTACTGCTCAAATTCATATTCCCGGACATAGAAATTCCTCAGGATTTTCAAGAAATAATCAAAAAGTTATATTAAAGAAATATTTTGTTGATGAAATTAATGCAGTTGCAAAACAATTAAAGATTAAAAAATATTTAATTTATGAATAACAATAAAAATAATAAACCAATAGCCTTAGTACTTGGTGGCACTGGTCCCCACAAAGCTTTATTAAGCAACCTTAAAAATCGAGGTTATTACACAGTTTTAATTGATTATCTAGAACATCCTTTAGCTGTAAATGAAGCTGATGAACATATCCGCGAAAGCACTCTAGATCAGGAAAAGGTTCTGGCTATTGCAAAAAAATTGAAAGCTCAGTTAGTAATAAGTACATGTGTTGATCAAGCAAACTTGACAGCATGTTACGTAGCTGAAAAACTTAATCTTCCTGCTCCATATAGTTATGATATTGCTTTAACCGTAACTGACAAGGAGTTGATGAAGGAGAAAATGATGCATTATGGTATTCCAACTTCAAAGTATGTTTGTACTAACAGCCTTGACACGAAAAGATTAAAAAGTCTTCAATTTCCAGTTGTAGTTAAGCCAGTTGATAGTTGTGGGTCTAAGGGAGTAAAAAAAGCTGATAACATTATTGAGTTAAAAGAATTTTTTAATTACGCTCTAGAAAACAGCAGAAGCAAAAAGGTTATTGTTGAGGAATATGTTAAAGGAGTTGAGATTTCAATTGATTGCTTTATTCAAAATAAGAAGGCTCATTTAATTTTGTTAAAACAGAAGGAAAAAATTATTGATAAAGATAAGCTTATTATGCAAATGCAGTTTGCAATAATGCCCGCGATGGTTTCGCGCGCAATCAAACAACAAATTTTATCAATAGTTAATGAAATTGCAAGTTGTTTTAAGCTAAATAACACATCTCTGCTTGTTCAAGTAATTATCGAAAATGATAAAGTCAATGTCATTGAGTTTGCGCCACGAGTTGGAGGCGGTCTTGGTTATAGATACATCAAGCTCGCGACTGGATTTGATATTATAGACGCCACCATTGAATCATATTTTGGAAACAAGGTGGAATTACAATATCACCCAAGTAAATTTTTTTATTCTTCAAACATTATTTATGCAGAACCCGGAGAGTTTGGATCAGTTAAAGGACAAGAATTTCTTATCAAAGAAAAGATTGTTAAAGAGTTTTATTTATTTAAAAGCAAGGGCATGATGATAGGCAAAGATATTACAAGTAGTAACAGGGTTGGGGCTTATTTAATTGAGGCAAAAACAAAAAAAGAATTATTTAAAAAAATGGTAAAGGCTCAAGAAACGCTTGAAGTGTTTAATCTTGAAAATCACCCTATCATGAAAAAAAATTTTTTCCCTAAACAATTAATTTATTAGGATCAGATTTAGCTGATTTTTGTTTATTATGATTTTAAACTCACAAAAATATTAATGTCAGTAATCTTATTAACAAATCATTATGGTAGAAAGCCACGGGAAATACTTAAAAAAGTTGTTCCAAAAGGGTTTGAATTAATTACTCTTAAGAAATCAACAAAAACCGAGCTATTAAATGAAGCTCATAAGGCAAATTATTTTTTAGTTAGTGGTAGATTGCCTATCGATGAAGAAGTATTGAACAAGGCAGTTAATTTAAAGATGATCCAACGAACAGGAGTTGGAACAGACATGCTTGATGAAAAAGTTATTAGACAAAAAAATATTCCAGTTTATGTTAATCATGGGGTTAATGCCAGAAGTGTTGCAGAACACACCATTATGTTGATGCTTTCAGTATTAAGACAATTACCTACTGCTCATGCTACTGTTAAATCAGGGAAATGGAAAAGACATGAACTCGGTTTAAAGAGTAATGAGTTGTGTAAAAAAAATATTGGTCTAGTTGGTTTAGGAAACATTGGTCTAAATGTTGTTAAAATGCTTCAACCATTTGATGTAAAAATTTTTTATTTTAAACCATCTAGACTGAGCATAAAACAAGAAAATCTTTTGAATATTACTTATTGTGAGCTCCATGAATTATTAAAAAAAGTCGATATACTTAGCCTGCATTGCCCCTTGAACTCAGAAACTCAAGAACTGATTGGTAAAGACGAGATAGCCATGGTGAAAAGAGGGGCAGTCATTATCAACACTGCCAGGGGAGGGCTAATTAATGAAGACGCATTGGTTGAGGCACTGCAAACAGGCCATCTTAAAGGTGCTGGCATAGATGTATATAAAACTGAACCACTGCAAGGAGTTACTCAACTCACAGCTTTAAACAATGTTGTTTTAACACCTCATCAAGGAGGAATCACCGCTGAAGCTTTTCAAAGAATGATGCAAGAAGCAATGGAAAACATTAGACTTTTTGAAAAAGGACTTTTTAAACAGATTGAGCAGAATAAAATAAAGATTTAGCCTGAATTAGCAAAGTAACAATATATGAAAAATATTAAAACGCCTGTTTCAATTAATGATGTTAGCAAACTCAAGATTTTAGACAAAATCTTAATTACGGGTTATATTTACGCAGGTCGCGACGTTGTGTTGCCTAAGTTGGTCACTTTAATAAAAAAGAACAAGCTTTCATCATTAGGAATTAATCTCGACGGCTCTGCAATTTTTCACACCGCAGTTAGCCCAGCAGGAGTAGGTCCTACGTCTAGTAATAAGCCAGAAATTGAAAACAGTATTCCAGCCCTGTCTCAAGCAGGCGTTAAACTTCATTTGGGAAAAGGTGCTTTAAGCGAGTCAACAGTTGAAGCTCTTAATGCCAACAACTCAATCTTCGCCATCGTTCCTCCTTTATCAGCGTTATTGTCTGAAAAAATCATTAAAAAAAAGGTTGTTGCATTTGCTGAAGAAGGAGTTGAAGCTCTGCACCTGCTTAAGGTTAACTCCTTTCCTGCAATAATAGCAGTGGCTCATGGCAAATCAATCTTTAAACTAGAATGAAAGACGAACAACATGTCATCTCAAAAATAAAAGATACCTTAATCAAGGCATCAACTACCTTTTCTGACGATAAAAAGAAGGTTCTGAGTAAGCTAATTAAACAAAATAAGAGTCATGAGAACGGCTGGATTATTAAAAGTATCTTAGCTAACGCTCTTGTTGCTGAAAAAAATAAAATCCCGTTATGTGACGATACAGGCATACCGCACGTAATCTTAGAGTTAGGGAAAAATAGTAATCTAACTTATGACCTTATTAAAGCTATTCAGCAAGGCGTTAAACAGGGTTTGAAGGAATTACCAGGAAGACCAATGGCGGTAAAGGGTGATGATACTCAACGACTTGAACAGTCACAGGGTTTATATAAAAGCTCTGGCGCGATAGCAATCGCTCCAATTCAGGTTATAAAAATGAAAGGCCCAGGAATAAAAGTACACATTTTAATGCAGGGAGGAGGCCCTGAGATTAGAGCGAAAACATCAAAAATTTTTCATGAACACAAAATATCTGTTATTATTGAGGAGATTGTTAACTGGGCTACTGAGGGCGCAAGATTACTTGGTTGTACTCCTTGCACGCCCACAATAGGTTTGGGCAGGACTCATTATGAGGCCACCTCTTTAATGCTTGAGGCCATGATAAAAGGAAACTTTACTGTTCAAAACAATCTTGAGAAAGAAATCACCAGTAAATTAAACAAAACTAATATTGGTCCACTTGGACTATCTGGCTGGCCAACCGCTTTAGCAACTTTTTTACAGATTGGACCACAAAGAGCAAGTGGCATTAGAGTGGCAAGCCTTCGCTTATGCTGTTTGGCTGAGCCGAGAAAAGCTTGTTGTACTTTATAAGACAAGTTTTTCATAATCAATTAACACAACCATTTAATGAGACATCATCAATATAACTCCAGCTTTAAATTTGTAAAAAATCCCATTGAGTTTAATAAGTACACGAAAAAAGAAATCTTGCAATATTGCCTAGGTTCAACCTTATATATGCCTGGAACTAAAGATATTGCAGATAAAATAATTAACAAAAAACTTCAGGGCCTAACATCAATGGTAATGTGCTTTGAGGATGCGATCTCTGAAGAATCTTTACCCAAGGCTGAGGCTAATGTCATTAAAACTTTAGAAAAGCTTATTAGGGCATTAAATAAACATGAAATTTCAGAAATGGATCTACCTCTTATTTTTTTAAGAGTCAGAAATTTATCACAATTCAAACAGTTTACAAAAAAATTAACTCATAAGCAGGTAAAAATTTTAGCAGGCTTTGTTTTCCCTAAATTTAATTCTAAAAATGGAACACTATATTTAGATCATCTACACAAACTTAATGATGAACATACCGAGATTCTATATGGAATGCCAATCTTAGAAAGTGTGGAGTTGGCATTAAAAGAAACAAGACTCAGTGAGTTAAAAACCTTGAAAAAGTTACTATTTTCCTACAAATCTTTGATCCTTAATATTAGAGTTGGCACGACTGATTTATCTTCAATATTTGGCGTTAGAAGGGGAATTGATTACTCAATCTATGATATTTTACCTGTCAGAGACTGCTTATCAGATATTATTAATTTTTTTACTAGAGAAGGTGATGATTACATCCTCTCGGCCCCGGTTTGGGAATACTTTTTGGTTGACAAGCAGATGAAGTTTAAAAAAACTTTAGAAGATAAAATACACACCTCGCTATTTAAAAGAAATCATATTATTAATGACGCAACCGATGGATTATTAAGGGAAGTAATTTTAGATAAAGCCAATGGATTTATTGGCAAAACTACTATTCACCCCTCTCATATTAAATATGTTAACGCCATGCAAGCTGTTACTGAAGAAGAGTTTCTTGATGCTCAACAGATTTTAAAAACTACAGGTGGGGTCATTAAAAGCTCTAAATCAAACAAAATGAATGAGATTAAACCTCATCGGAGCTGGGCAAACAAGATTTATCACAAGTCTTTAGCTTACGGTGTTATTAAAGATGAAACTGACTATTTTAAACTATTTAGATAGTGGTTGTGAAAAAAAATCAAAGAAAAACTAAACCACAAGTTTCTGTATGTTGCATCACATATAACCATAAGGCTTATATTCGTGATGCTATAGAAGGTTTTTTAATGCAAAAAACCAGTTTTCCAATTGAGATTCTTATTCATGATGACGCTTCTACTGATGGCACTGCCGAGATAGTTAAAGAGTACGCTGAAAAACATCCAGATTTAATCATTCCAATATTACAAAAAGAGAACCAACACTCAATGGGAGTTAAAATCTCTTCAACATATCTTTATCCAATTGCGCGCGGTAAGTACATTGCCAAATGCGAAGGTGATGATTTTTGGACTGATCCTTTAAAACTTCAAAAACAGTTTGATTATATGGAAAAAAATTCTAATTTTTCCACACACGCTCATTCAGTGCAAAAAATAGATGCTTTATCTAATAGTATTTCTGGCTTAAAACAACCATATAAGGAAAGTTGCCCTGCAAAAACCGAAGATATTATTATGAATTGTGGTGGGATATTTGGCACTAATTCCCTTTTTTTTAGAACGCAATATATAAAAAATTTACCACAATGGTTAGATGAATATCCGGTAGGTGATTATCCAATGCAAATTTATCTTTCATTAAATGGAGGAATATATTTTTCGAATGAAGTAATGTCTGTTTATAGAATTAATGTTAAAAACAGCTGGAATTATAAACAGCATTTTAATAAAAATCATGAAGAGATACGTATAAAAAACCTTAACCATTTTATTAAAGGTTCCAAAAAGGCTTCTAAATTTATTGATAATTATTCATATTTTTTTAATTTAGCAGTATTAAAATTTGAGTTAGAGATCTGCTTATTAAAAGGAGATATTAATAAAATTAAATCAGCTCACTTTTCTCCACTTTGGAATAGATTAGGATTGTTTAAAAAATACCTAACAATATTTGAGTATAATTATCCAAATATTTATAATTTTTTAAAAAAGTTAAAAAATAACCGAATTTAATGATTAATTCTACTGCGTTTATTCGTAACCAGATTGAAAAAAATGGCTCTTTCAAATATTCTCCTCAGAATGAGATTTCCAATTTGTACTCTTCATGCTTCGGAATATTAAGTTTAAATTTAATCAATGAATTGGAGAATTTTGAAAATAAAGAAATAACGATTAAATTCATCAATAAACACCAAGATAAAAATACGGGCTATTTCATTGATCAGAGTTGCATCCCCAACACTCACGCCAGTCATGACTCTGAATATATTTATTTACAACTTACTGATTTTGCACAACTCGCCTTATCAAGTTTAAATGCTTGTCCCAATTATAAATACAAATTTTTAAAAAGATATAAAAACATTAAGTATTTAAAGAAATGGTTTTATGGACTTAACTGGAAAAATCCCTGGTACGTAAGCAATATTATAATGTTTGTTTTAAACTGTTTTATTTATGAAAATAGGCAGGATAATCAAAAGTATATCAACTTTATTATGGAACTTTTGCAAGAATCTCAAGATAAAAATACAGGCTTTTGGAACTTGAATCAGGGTGCTAGCTTACATAATCAAATGGCTGGAGCATATCATTTCATTATTTTTTATACCTTTTTGGGAATTCAGCCAAACTATATAAAAAAAATAATTGACTCAACACTTTTAATTCAAGAGTACGATGGATTGTTCAATTATCAGACTGGTGGGGGCAGTTGTGATGATCTAGATGCAATAGACCTGCTTTGTAGAGCAACCTTTTACACCAATTATCGCAAAAATGAGATTGAGAGAGCCCTCAGGAAATCATATCTAGCATTACTAAAAAACCAGAATAAAGACGGAGGTTTTTGCTGGGCAAAAAGAGATAGAGATTTACTTAAACTTGGCACAAGTCTTCTTCATTTTAAAACCTTAAAAAATATTGGGTTTTCAGAGTTCAAAATTCATACATATGCTAAATTAAAACAATTAGCGATAATTTGTTTCCACAAACTAGATTATTGGCGGTATTCTGGGTTAGATTCGATGAAAATTAAAACTATTGACAGCGACTTGTTTTCAACCTGGTTTAGATTAAACGCTATTGCCTTAATCGAGACTACATTTCCAAAAATTTGTAATAACGAGCAGTCTTTTCAATGGAATATGAGAAAAAAATCAGGGTTAGGTTTTTATAAAATATAATATGAAACTCGCAAAAATTTCAGTCCTGATGTCTGTTTTTAACGGAGAGGCTTATTTATCCGAAGCCATTGAGTCAATTCTCGACCAAACCTATAAGAATTTTGAGTTTATTATCATTAATGATTGCTCGACTGATAATTCTAAAAAGATCTTAAGAAAATATGCAAATGCTGACAAAAGGATTCAGCTCATTAACAACAAGCAAAATTTAGGTTTAACAAAATCTTTGAACTTTGGACTTAAAAATTCTCATGGTGAGTTTGTCGCCAGAATGGACTCAGATGATATATCATTGCCTATCAGACTTGAAGAGCAGTATAATTATCTAAAAAAAATAGAGACATATTTTTAGTTGGTGCTGGTGCTTTAATAATTGATAGCTGTGGAAACACCATTAAACAATTTAAGCCTATTTTAGGACCTAAAAAAATCAAAAAGGCTTTACTTAAAAAAAATGTTCTTTATCATCCATCCATAATGTTCCGCAATCAGACATCTTATTTTTACAGAGATAAATTTATTTATGCTCAGGATTATGATTACTATTTAAATTTGTTGACAAATGGCGAGAAGTTAAATAATGTTTTTAAACCATTGATTAAATATCGCATTAATCCTCAGGGAATAACTTGCAAAAAGCTCACTAAACAAAAGTTGTTTGCAGAAAAAGCAAGGGAGTTTTACTTTCAGAGACTAATTAGTGGGGTAGATGAGTATAGTTTGTTTGAACCAAACGATATATTAAATATTGATGTTAGTAAGTCAAAAAATAAAATTGTATTAGAGTCTGAAATAGAACTTGGTTTAAGATTAAATAATTTTTCAAAAGTTAAAAAATTAAGTAAAATTTATTTTCAAAATTATGGTTTGTTGAATAAGATAACCTTTTATTATCTAGCATCGTTTTTGGGACAAAAGGTAAATTAATATAATACGAAAAATTTTTCTTAATCTTCAAAACTAAAAATTTTATATGGACCAACTTGTTTTTTTAATACAAATTTTTCTTTAATGTTTTTTTCTTCAACAATTTTATTTCTATAACTAATGTCAGGGAAGTACTCATAGGACGGGTCAAGACGAGACAAAATAAGGTCTGACCTCCTATACGAAGTTGACTCCAATTCTTGATCTGTAAATAAATTTACAAACCTGAGATAATCCGGTTCCTCCTTTGTTGTGATCAGATAAGAAATCTTAAATTTTTTCATCGTGTTCTTAAATCCTACCTCTTGAATAGAATCACGAATCTCTTTTTTATTTAACTTACTAACCGTTGTTTGAGGCCTGTTAGTAAGAATCGTAAGATATTGATTATATTCAGCGTCAATATAGATCTCGTTTTCCTCTGAGTTTTGAGTCAAGAATTGAGCTACTTCCTTCAGATGACCAATATGGTTTTCTCTACTTACTCTCAAAGTATTCGCTTGAATAGACGGGCTAAGCACAAATAATAAAATGAGTGAAGAAAGTAGATACTCTAAGATCTTATTTTTAAAATAAAACTTTAAGTTATTAATCAGTAAACTGCCACTAATTGCAAACAAAATCATAATAATTCCCGTATAGTAGTTGTGAAAAAACATGACTTTAGAGGCCATAATCCAGTAAAGGGTCGCGCCCGTAAAAAAACTGATTAAAATATTTTTTTGAGTTTGTATTTTTAAAACGAAAAAAGAAATAATAAACCCAATAACTCCTAAATAATACATATTTGGAGTCATATAAGGTTTAAATTGAGTTTGTAACATATGTTTGTACATCTTCAAGTTAAAAATTAAACTTGAATCAGCTAGAAATTCATTGAATAAACTTGATATCTTGAAAAATTTCAAAAATAGCACCGCAAGTATGATCGAGACAACTATTGAGCTAAATAGTAGTATTTTTCTCTCTAAAAGTTTTTGAAAAAAATCTTGTATTTTCTTATCAAATCTTTTTAAGATCAAGAAAAATCCGAGCAAAATCACCATCCAGAAAAAAAATTTAACTAAAGAAGAAGTGAGATCCGAGGGAAAGTATTTTATGGCAGTAAACTGGGTTGCAAAAACTATAAGGGTTAAAAAGCCAGTTATACATAAGTTTTTAATGATTACAGATGGTTTTTTAAAGTTGTAAGTCATTAACAACAAGGAGATCGGAAAGAGCCAGAGAAACATGGAGTACTTAACAACTGAGCCAACTCCAAAAAGTAATCCAGAAAAAAACAGATGAGTTGGTTTTTGAGTTTGAATATAGTTAGATAAACAAATCAGTGAAGCAAAGGTAAAAATAATTGCCCAACTATCCAAGACGGTTACAAAAGTCATTAAGTTAATAATAGGATTGATGGCCATAAAAAAACAGAGAAAAAGCGCAGTTTTTCTAGGCATCCATTTTTTAAAAAAACCATAGGCTAACAACAGCACAACTATTCCCAGGAAGTGGGTGAACAGTCTCGTGTTATACTCCAGCGAGTTATTTGGGAAAATATAATAGGTGGCAAGCAAACCCCACTCCATAATCGGAGGGGAGCCAAATAATTTAAAAATACCTTGAGGATTAGTGACTGGATCAGCCTGATATTTTTTTTGCATCCAGAATGGATTATTTCGTTCATACATATATTTTGCCGGCTCTACATATGAGTTATATTTCATAGTATGATCCCCAGTAAAAGACAAACCAAAGTACGGCGCTTTTACAACAGTAAACATTGTTAATATTCCTAACAGAATTAATAAATTCACCCAACCTTCTATATAAAGCCATCTAGTTAATGACCCCACTAACCAAATTTTTGACAATCTGGGATATTTTTGATCAAAATAATCTTGCCTGTGTTTATCAATAATTTTCTCCTCTTTCTCTTCAACCTCAGCTTTAACCTCAATCTCTTTTTTCTTTAGCCACAACAACAAACCTCCAATAATTATTGTTGAGGCAACCAGTGGCCAGTTGTATTTTTTTAAACCGATAATTAATTCCCAAAATACAGAATGCTGAATAAACTCAAACTCTAACGAAGCGATTGATACGAGTGTTAAAAAAAATAAAAATACATAACTTAAAACCGGCACCATCACTCTCTCAAACCGCTCCTCCTCCTTACTTAGTACAGAAAAAACCACCACCTCCAGCAAAACAAAAACAGTGACAATATTTATCAAATACCTTGTCTCACTCACCACGCTCCAGAATCTTCTTCCAAAATTCTTCACAATCTGATCTTTATTCTCCATCACCTCATCTCGTCTAAACACGAACCTGGTGGCATAGTTCAACTCTTCTTTATTATCAGTCTCTACAAACACGCCAAGCGTTTGAAGGGTTAATCTATCATCTACTGCACTCTTGTCATCGGCCATCGTATTTATCACTAACTGACTATCCGCCTCTGCATCCTCTTCTCCCATCTCCAAGACCCACTCAGGCATTACTGGAGTAATCTCAAACACATAGGTTTTGCCCTCTGAATCGGTTTGAACAGGAAACCCAAACGGGTAAAGGTGTAGTGGCAGGGTTTGGTCAAAATAGTACCGATTTTCAGCCAGCCACTCGTCTGCGCCCAGTTCCTTGATCTTAAACCCAACCTCTACCGGTTCTACCACCAGTAACTGCACCGGCTCAAGGTCATCATCCAGCAACAGATCATCGGTTGGCAACTCATCACTTTCTGCTAACAGCTCTTGTTCAAGCCTGGATATGGCATGGTCAGCAGTTTCAAAACTTGCCAAGATTAGCTCAAACTCATCCTTAGCCTGCTCATAACCCTCATCCGAGGTGCTAAGCTCCACACGAAAGACTTGATTATCTATCTCAAAAAACGCGGTATCAATCATTGCCTGATGACCAAGATCATCTGCCACCAGTTTCTGCAGACGCCAGCCATCTTCAAACAAACCCTGAAACTGTTTAGGTTCTTGGATCTTTTCAGGAAAGGCCTTAGAAGCATCAAGAAAAACCTGCTCAGCCACTTGCTGAGCCGAGTCAAGATCAAACTCAGGATTGATATTAATCGCGAAATCCTGCTGAGCGTCATTATTGTTGGCAAAGGTGACCTGTACTATCGGCAGTTCATTAGGTTTAGATAGAGTTGTAACCGTTCCTTGAGAGGGGTAATAAAAAGACAGCCAGTTATCTTGGTAATGTTCCAACCAAGTAAGATCATTTAGGGTTAAATCAAGATCAGAAGTTAAATCATTCCTGATTACCTCCTTGAGTAAACCATCCTCAACCGTGACTGTTTTTTGCTTGACTGCCAACTTAACAGTTATTGTGCCCAAGTTATCAGAAGATGCTTGAAACTGTTGAGAAACTGTGTTCTGGTTAACTATCCATTTTTCACGCGCCTTTTTAAACGATTTAATCGGCTCTTCATAAACTAACGGACTGCCGTGTTGGAAAAGAGCCAAACCCATAACACAGAAGGTGACCAAGACTAGATTAGCAATCGAGAGATAAATAAAACTCTTTTGTTTTTTAGAGCCGGGAGGTAAAACCTTTCTTTGAAAATTAACCAGAGTTGTCCAGTTTAAAGGAACAAACAGCAGTAAAAATGTTAAGATTCCTAAACTCAAGAGTTTTGGACTCAGTGCCAATCCCAAAGGCAAAGCATTTAATACTAGACAGATAGGAGCCAGGATTAACAACGAGGCTAAAAATAGGTTAAGTTTTTGTTTAAACATCTTAAAAACTGTTTGGGTTGTTTAAAATATATTGGTCAGAGTTTACTGCTGTAAAAAAACTGGATCCCTGATCTCGATCGGCCAGCCCAGACTTTCCCGACCATTAAACTTAATCACCTTTAACTCGCCGATAAAAAACTTCTCAGGCACTGGTTGTTGCGCCACGATCTCATTATTGTTCCAATGATTGATAATAAACTCCAGATCATCAACCTTAATCTTACCTGCCTGCCACGCATCACCAAAATTTTTCCCTCTGATTCTGATCGCCATTCCCTGAATTGTCCAATCTGAAGAAATATTGTAAATCTTGGGAAAGGTTTGCAGATATTGATAATATCGATTGTAAAAAATATTCGCAACTAACAGTATTCCAAAGATCATGTTAGCAATAACCAGATGTTTTGTTGTCAGCGTTTTGTCAGTTTGACGTGTCATAACAAAGCCAACAACTGCTAGCAACCCCATCAACAGCACTGTTTTTTGTTGAGGCGTGATTGTATAGACAATTAAAAACTGCTCAGTGAGTAAATATTCTAACGGAACAACAATCAACAGGAAAAGTGACAGGGTGAGCGACACTATTAGGCCAGTTCGCAAGGCAAACTGAGTGGGTGAGAGGCTTGTGTGGGAAGCAGGCTCTAGGCTCATAAAGGTTTAGTCATTGACCAGCGGGGTTAATGAACTCAGTTGATAAAAATTTACTTTACCAACCGTGATTAATAGTTTGTAACTATCTAGATTCTGTTCACTTAGGAAATAGTTGTTACATTCAGGATTAGGCGTACTCTCCTCGGTTAAGAACTCAACACGACCAGCTTGGGTGTAATACAAGAACGATTCATAGTGTAGATCAGGATCCAACCATAAGCATCTCGGCTGATCAAGCCCTTGATAAAACTGGCCAATAGTTTTTGCCTCAGGAAAGGGCGGGTTGACCAGCGGAAAGGTTGTTGAAAAACAGTAGAGGGCAATCGCTAGCGTTGTTGCCAGGAGTGTTGACTGATGTTTTACTGCCAGCTGTTTGAGCTTAAGCCCTTGAACTTTTAGATTGAGAATAATACTACTCACCAAGATCAAGCCTCCGCCATAAGCCAAAGCAACAGTGTTGCTTTGCCAACGCAGTATGGGTAGGGAAGCAATAACAACAACCAGCAACAGGTTTATTAGATTGGTTGACTGGTTTTCTAGATAATCTTTTATTGATAAGTAAAGATAGCCAACTATTGCTGGCAAAGCAGGTAAAACATACCACCATACTTTACTGTTTGCATATGAGAACAGTGCGAGTGTGGCTAAAATGTAAAACAGCAAACTGATCTTTTGCCAGTTGAGTTTTTTTTGGATAATGTTGTAAAGGGATAAGGCGGAAAACAAGACAAAACCTGGGCGCATACTATCAAGCCACCAACGCAGATACCAATAAACCGGTGCCATTTGTGATCGATCAGTGTTGCCAAGCTTTGTTGAGCCAGGACTGGCGAGATACTTGCTGAGATAAGATTGGATAAAATGCAAAGGACCAAACTTAAGCGAGAGTGGGATCAACCACGGCAAAAGCGTGACAAACGTGGTCAAGAAAAGTATGCCAATCTCTTTTAAGGTAAGTTTCTTGGAGATTAACAAATAAGGTAATGGTGCTAAAAACAACACCGCAGGTTGACCCTTAGACATGATTGCTAAGCCCAGCAAAACTCCAGAGACTATTAAGTATAACCGGCGCTTCTGTTGAATAAACAACACCAAAACCAGCACCGCGCCCGCAGTAAAAACCGACACTGCCGTATCTAGATGTGCCATCTGCATACTTAGCCACCAGTCATAAGAGGTGAGAAAAACCAGAATCGCTAAAATCAGGGCAATCGTGTGAGCAGTTTGATTGTTTTGAGGAGCATCTTTATTAAACTTTTTAATAAAGATGATAACTATCACAATTCCCAGTAAACCAGCCACAAAACTTGGTAAACGATATGCCCACTCATGATCACCAAACAACCTACTCGACACAGCCATAGCATTAAACACTAATGGTGGACGTCCAGTTACCGCGCACAATGTTTTAGAGTTATCCTGAGAATAGGGAACTCTAAAAAGGGACTGATAGGGCGATTGTGCTAGCTTGACATCTGTTTCTAGATCCAAACTAGCACACCGATTATACGGACCGCCCACTACCGGAGCAATGAAAAAATTATGCAGACGCATGTTTCGTGCTCCCTCTGCCCGATGCGCTTCATCAAAGTCATGAAACGATGAGTTAACCATGCTGTTAAGGGAAATTCCAACAAAAAGCAGAAAAAAAATAATGAGCACCAGATTGGCACTGCGGAACCGGTGTTTAAGCATGAGTTAATTATAACCTTAAAATAAACAAATGGATTTAGGAAAAAAAAGAGGTTTGATTCTTTTTTCTCGGAAAAAAACTGACAAGATTTAGCAAAAAGAAAAAGCCATTGTTTGAGTGGGTCAGAGGAGTCTTGGGCTCGTCATTGCTGACGAGCCCATTTTTTTTAGATTTCTACATAAACAACCCCAGTTCCTTCACACAAGCTACATACCAGCTTTCGGAAAAAATATCCAACACCAAAGCATTGAGTACACAAACAGCGAAGTTCTTGAAAGTAAAGACCTCCTTCACCCTGACAGACTTGACATACCCCAATGATTTTAATTTCAGTACCTGTACCCTTACATATCGGGCAATCTTTTTTTTTGCATTTTATACTATTAGCATCATTCATTCTCTGGTCTTTTCCAAAACTTTGCATGATACCCACCCAGCCTTTCTGACAATCCTGCCTTTACCCCTATGGCAAAGGCTTATTTTTAACTGCTTTTTTAGTAATTAAAAATAAACCTTTGCCATTTTTCTAACAATGGCTTGTTAAAGAACTGTTTCTAAAGAAATATTATTCTGCTTTAGAACATTTTCTTTAGAAAACAACTTGAATTATATAAAAATCAGATTAATAGTCAATATTATAGGATATAACCTTGCTTTATTGTTACAGAATTACCTAAACTTAGCATTTTTTCTGATTTCCTCTTTCCTTTTTTTTCTCATATAATAAAAACAGTTTCCATAACTAAATTAAAAAACTCAAGTATTATTTAAAAAAAACCTGTTCCCAACTTAACATTTTACGCAAGATTCTTCATCTTTCATCTTTGAGATTATTACTATGCTTACCCCTAAACTCCAATCCCTAACTCACTACAAAAAGCTTGTTCAAGATTCTCTGGGTCTCAAGCAATCTGTTATCAATCTGGTTGGCTCGGTCATCGCCAGTGGTCTCTCTGCTGTTTCTCTCATCCTCCTGTCTCGTTTTCTTGGCCCTGATCATTTTGGTCAATTTAGTACTGCTTTTGCCTTGTTGCTCATTCTTGTTAGACTTAACGACTTGGGTTTGAGTGTGGCAACCAGTAAGCTGGTGCCTACTGCCAACACCCCTGAAGAACGGGACAGTTTGCTGGGTCAAATCTTTCGTCTAAGAATTGCCTATGCTGGGATCATTATTGTCGTTGGCGTGATCGTGACTCAATTTTTACCCAAATATCTGCTTGCTAGCAACCCCTCGCTAATCTTGCTGGCGTTTATCCTGAGTGGCGCCACTGCCTTGTTTGAGCATGCCCAGTTTAGTTTGCAGGCTTTGCATAACTTTAAACTTTCTGCCCTGATCAATGGTGCTCAAGGGTTTTTAAAACTAGTTTTTATCCTGCCTTTTGTCTTGATTATTGCTCAAAATAATGTCTCGCTTGAGGCTATGGTAGTAGTGATCTTTATTGTTTACACCCTAGCTCCTGCCTTGCCAGTGATCCTTGCCAAAACGATTAAACCTAAACTTCTGCCAGTGCATCTCAAACTAGATGAGTCAGTAAACTTGAGTCAGCTCCGTTTAAACATCTGGAAGATTGCCAAACATGCTAGCTTGGGTATTGTGTGTGCAGGTATTATCGAGAATATTGACATCTTGTTTGTCCAAGCCTCACTTAATGACTATGAGGCGGGTTTGCTGGGCGGTGTCTCGCGCATTGCCTTGTTGTTGTATGTCTTAGCCTACGCCTTAGGTAACGTGCTTAATCCTCGCGTTGCGCACTATCGCGACTGGCTTAATATGGACAAGTTTTGGCGTAAAGCATGGTTGATTGTTGGGGCCAGTGTGATCGGTTTTGTTTTTAGCATGTTCTTGGCTCAGCCCTTAATCCTTTACACAATTGGTAGAGAGTACTTGCCAGCCGTCGGGGTGTTAAGAATCATGTTTGGCGCTGGCTTTTTAACCATAGCAGTGATACCTTTTATTGCCATGTTTTATGCTTTTGACCTGCCATGGTACTTTTCAGTAACTGGAGTTCTCCAGTTGCTGATTGTCTTGTTGGGAAATGGTTTGCTTGTGCCAAGGTATGGCATAGAAGCCTCTGCCTGGACAAGAGTTGCCTCTAGAGCGGTATTATTAGTGTTTACCATCTGTTTAGCTAGACGCGAGTTTCAGAAGTTGGTAAACAACACAGAAAAACCAGCTCAGAAGGCTGAGATTGAGAGTCAGCACACTCAAGAACGCACAAAACAATAGTTTAGATTGCAAGCTTGTAAAAAGCTTAACTTAGTTTCTAATCAGTCTATTGAAAAGTGAAAAAGATTACTTAATCTTTTGCTCAATCTGCTCAGCAAACTTACCAAGTCCTGGAACCATGAACTTTTCTCCTTTGTAAGCCTTGATCATGAGCAGAATCCATAACACAAAAGTTACCGGAGCAATAATTAAGGTTAAAAAGCCAATAAAAGGAATTAGACCAATAATAAATAAAGCTCCAAACACGGCCACGCTTTGCGCAGCATGAAAACGAACAAACTCATCATCTTTTTCAGTAAATAAAAAGATCAGGCCAGTAACCCAGCCTACCAAATAGGTGAGTGCTGCCTTTGTGTTGCCCTCTTGTTGCACAGGCGTAGTTTCTTGAGTGGGGGTGGGGGGTGTTTGATTTGTCATATGTTACTATCATAACGAAAACTAAATTCGCTTGTCAATAAGGAAAAAGATTAAAAATTGAGGATATTTTTTATTTAATGACTTCTTGGCTAAATTTTTTAAAAGATGTTTTTTGTTGAGGCTTATCCCTAGAGTAGAAAAGGGTTATTCAGCTAGTTCTTGAAAAAACTCGATTGTTTTTTTCAACCCGATCTCAAACTCAACTTTTGGTTCCCAGCCTAACAACTGTTTTGCTTTAGTAATATCAGGCCGTCTTCGCGTTGGATCGTCCTGTCGCAACGGCAGATAAACCAACTCCTCTGGATTCAACTCCTCACCAATCGCTTTTTTAATCAATTGGGCTGTTTCTAGAACAGTGATCTCTTTTGGATTGCCTAAATTCACTGTTTCTCCTTTAAGGTTGGGTAAACTCATCATCAAGATCACACCTTTTATCAAGTCATCAACATAACAATATGATCTAGTTTGACTGCCTTTACCATAAATCTCAAACTTTTCTTTAGCTAACGCAAACTTGATAAAGTTAGGTATCACGCGTCCATCATTAATATCCATGCGTGGCCCATAAGTATTAAAGATACGAATAATACGTACATCAAGGTTAAAATTCCGCTCAAATACACCGCACTCTGTTTCTCCCAGGCGTTTAGACTCATCATAACAAGAACGAGGTCCATTGGGATTAACATTACCCCAGTAACTTTCTGGCTGAGGGTGTTCCAGCGGTTCTCCATAAACCTCACTAGTACTGGCAAATAAAAATCTTGCTTCAGAGTTAGTCTGTTTGAGATGTTCTAGCAACAGATGAGTTGCCCAAGCATTTACCAGATAAGTTTCGCAAGGATATTTCAGATATTTGTCTGGACTGGCAGGCGAAGCAAAATGAAAGATTGCATCTAGTTTTGTTTCCAAAGGAAGATAGTTTTGTGGAGGCTGATTGACGTCAGCTTGAATAAAGGTAAAATTATCTTTTAACTTGCCCACAGCTTGATTGATAGCTTCAAGATTTTTTTTACTACCGGTCAGGAAGTTGTCAACACCGATGACCTTTGCGCCTTGCTGAAGCAACTGTTGAGACAAGTGCGATCCGATAAAGCCAGCCGAGCCGGTCACCAAGACTGTTTTGTCTGAAAAATAGTTAGAAAAAAGGTTTTGCATAAACTGAATTGTATTGGTCAGCACACTATTTTACAATAGGCCTGTAGACAAT
>Ga0172382_10004420_pt1 | contig 21522 bp, 24 predicted proteins | sample Leawel138RmetaG_FD_122245 | JGI IMG/M metagenome (GOLD analysis project Ga0172382, IMG submission 122245) | Leachate microbial communities from a municipal landfill in Southern Ontario, Canada - Leachate well 138R metaG | ecosystem: Engineered > Solid waste > Landfill > Unclassified | place... | reverse complement strand
GACGTGGTGAACCTCACGTACCGACCGTTATAGGTGGTCACAGCCGTCCAACCCGACGGTGGCGAGGATGCTAACCCCAGTACGTACATGTTTACCATCGAGTTTCAGACCTCCAGCAACGTCTTCAAGTGAGATCGTCTCGAAACGAATATCTCGTCTGCTGATGCGTCGGGTCGGCAGTTCCGCAACGCGAAATGGTACGCCAGGATACCTTTCTCCATATCTTGGTCGGTGATTACCCCCTTTTCTACTAGGACCATGACCAGACCTGTCAGCACCGACTGGTACCTGTTTATGCGGGCTACTAGCTCTTGTTCGGAGATGATACCTTTCACCACCAGGAGGTCGATCAGACCTTCCAACGTGGCACTATCTTCACAGAGGGTTTCAATCGGGCGTTCTGGCCGTTTCTTCAGTTCGGCTAGGAGTTCTTCAGCCGTCTTCTGGCGGGTCTTCTCCTCAGATGACCGCCGCCGGCCTTTCTCAGTCCGTCCCATCGTCGTCCCCCTTCACCCTGATGTTGCCGTCCTGGACCTTAATCACAAATTCGTTCGGGGCCCGTATCTCCGGGCCAAGGGTTACAATATCGCCCTTGGCCAGGGTTAGCGGCTTACCGTTGATCTCGATATAGGTGTCGTCGTACTCAATCACCAGATGTGGCCGACCCATGAACACCAGTTTCCAGGATATATCGTCTACCAGTGATTTGTCAAACGGCACCATCTCGATCTCGAACTGGCCCCGAACTCCCAGGACGTAATGGGTTTCGAGGAGATCCATGTTTTGGGGCTTGACCTTCTTGTGCCTGATCAGACCATGTTTGTCTATCGGTTCGCAATCAGGACACCGGCACTCGTTGTTCGCGAGATGGAGCTGCGTGGCCTTGAACTCTTTACAGACGTCACAGTACCAGAGGTCTTTAGCTCCACACTTGGGGCAGACCGCCGCTCGATACACTATCTTGACAGGGTTCTTACATTCAGGACATATCAGCTCCATGTCAGGAGACCAATGGAACTCGTGGCCACAGAGTCCGCATTCTAGGTCACAGTTGCCGTCCCAGACGAAAACGGCTCCGCAATCTTGGCAAACGTAGCTGGTTGTCCTAGTGTAAACCCCTCTCCGAGTCCATACGGGGATGTCGTCGGGATTTAGCTCTAAGATGACTGATGGTACAGGCAACGTGGCCGTCCCTGCAACTTTGTGTGAGATCTCACGAGGTATCGGAGTCCACATCAGGTAGTCTGGTTTCAGGCCAGCTACCTTAGCCCAGCTCGTCTCCTCGCCAGTATCCAAGTTGTACTGAGGATAGGCTGAATTGCCGTCCTCAGTAACTACTGCCCACATATACACCAGTTTTGGTGTCAGCCCGGGCCCCTGATCGACATCCACTATGTATGTACCTCCGGTGACTACTCCCTCGACTGAAGTCGAGGGCATCTAGGCTCTCACCACAGACTGTAGCCCCAGTCTAAATCTCGTCATATCGGAACGTGAACGTCTCGTTCGGCTTGTCACCCTGAGTAGCGTTGCTGGCTATCTTGACCTGAGTCACCACGTAGTAGCTGTTCGCAGTTGCGTTGGGCCCGTAGGTGTTCAGGTCGACTTCGAGCGGCGTTGCGCTGACATAATTGTCAGCGTTGGCAGGGTTGGCAGTCTGGCCCTTGTAATAGTTGTGACCATTTGTAGCGTCCTTGAGATAGTGGCCAGTCGTCCCCGCAACCCCTGTGGCCTGGTCATAGTTGCCAGGAGGGCACCCGTTACCGAGGGTAGGAGAGTCGCGGATACAGACTAGCAGCATACCCCCGGTCCCAAGCGCCCAGTTGGACGCCACGGCACCAGAAGTGTACCACCGGATGTTTGAAACGCGCGTATACGTTCCACTGATCGCGAGACAGTGGTGTTTCCAGTACGAATAGTTGAACCCTGACGAGGGTACAACGCACGGATAATTGTCACCAGGATTGTACGAATCGGTCGTGCAGTACCGGCCTTGCGTGATCGTACTCAAGGTCGGGCCTGCCCCGTTCGCTTCCTTTATCGCTACAGTAGCTGTCATTTACATAACACCTCCACAGTTTTGTTTCTCCAACAATATCTGATCGTGATTACTTGGGTTTGGGAACAGGTCTGTCCATCCAGAACGATTCCACAGCGTCACCGAGAATAGTGTTGGCGTCTTCCGCCAGCCGATCTATCTCTTCGTCATAGGTCGATCTGAGGAACGATCGTTCAGGGATCGAGCCGTTTCTCGTCCCGAACTCGTGGCTCGGGGCGTACTCAAGCACAGCTTGGTCCCAAATACCCACTTCACCAGAGACCGTGCGACCGCTGACGGTAACCTTGTGAGTGACCGCCCCTCGCATCTGGCCGGTGACGATCAGCATCTTCTCTTTCTTGATGCGTTTCTTGTGCTTCACCGTCGACGGTTTCAGTGGCGGCCATCTCGGGTCGCCCTGGTCAAACTTGGCGCGGATCTTCTGCTCGAGATCTTCACAGAGACACTCCAAAGTCTCGACCACACAATTTGCCATCTCGCGGTCGGTGGTCTCAGACATTACGACCACCCGTTCCAAGGGCCATCTGAGACCACAAGCACCTCCATCAGCGCCTCATTTTTTTCAGGGCACAGGCAGGGTCGATCCCGTAGGTGGCCATGTACGTCCAACGTTCCATAGCATCGCCGCCGCCGCCTGGCCGGTACATCCAGATACCCATGTGCTCCTCGCCGCCAGCGGGCATCTTGGCGACGACTCCCGCTAGTTCCATGCAGGGCAACCAGGATTCGTCTCCTGTGGCATCCGTTTCTCTATCGGCTGCCGCTTCCAGCCTGGTCAGAGCCTCACCATCGAGTACCATGACCCGGCAACAGTTGGAACAGCCTTTCAGGAGAAGTCCTCCGACACTAGCAGCCTTCCGTTTCGCTTTCCTGATATCGCTATCCGTGATCTCGATCTCCTCGTCACAAGCTGGACATCCAGTAATAAATCCCATATTTTTTCACCCCTCATTTGCCGTTCTAAGTAGAGATCTCCGAGCTGTTGGGGGGGGTTATCCCACCAACAGCTAAGTAGAGGCCTCCAGACCGATTACAACTATGTCCACTTGGTGGGCGGCTGCGGCCGTCTCGCATACAATATTGAACCCACTGGCGGCTTTGTTGGCTACTCCTAACCCTTTGCCGCCGAGACTGTCTTGATCCACGCCTACAGGCAACAGGGCTACAGAGTACTCGTTGTCGCCACTGTGATCGAGAGAGACTCCATCGTACCCAAGACCTGCAGCGCCGTAGTCTGCCTGGGACGTAGTGAACCCCAGCGCCGTGTTCAGAGTGCCTTCCCCGACCGTGATCGAGGACGCCCCGCCGACAGAATCTGAAGTGAATATCAGCTTGCCAGCGTCGTCACCAGTGCCCTCAGTGATGACCAGACCGTCCATATCGGCGTCGCATAGGGCGATCAGCTCGGCCGGAGTTACGGCGGTTATGTCTGCACAGTCGCCAGTGCCCTGGGCGTCGACTCCGCCGTTGGCAGTACCGAGCATCAGCTCTTCAGTACAATCGTGGTCGTCGGCAGGGGTGATCTCGATAGACGAGTTGGTCCCCAGGGTGGGTGAAGTGAAAATGTAGTGATCCCCGCCTTCGGTCGAAAAGGTTACAGTGAGTTCAGTACCGGTAGCCGTCCTTGCGTTGGCCTGCATCTCGGCCGCGATCTTGGTACCGTTGTCGCACGCTTTGCCAAAGAAGTCGCACTCGACTTCTACAGCCTCGGCACCGTCGACGCTGATCTTGAACTTGTCCTCAGCGCTGGCGGACATGTCAGTGGACGCACCGGCAGCTCCGATGTGGGTCCCTGCGGTTGCGTTCAGCGTAGCGGTCTGGTCACCGTCTCCGTCCGGATCTATGATGATCGTCCCGCCGTCTCCAGGGTCGCTGAGATCCCAGGGGCCCGCTATAGACCCCATCATGGTGGCGGGGGTGGACGCGCCGAACACGACTTCGGTGATCCCCGTGGCCGCGTCTGTCAGTGTTGCCTTGCCTCGGAGGATACGGTTGGTCTTGGTATCGACCATACCGGCAGCTGTAGAGACCAGAGCTACTATTTGGGCTTTGGTCAACGCATCCGTGTCTTCAGACCCGGTACCGAGGCCAGTAATCTTGTGACCTCCGAGAGGTAGGTCACCTAACATGGCCACGGTACCGTCTTTCTTGACATAGAGACCAAGCTGGGAGACGAGGTATGCCAGGGTGACAGCGTCCTGGTTATCTGACGGGTCACCCATACCCGTGACTTTGTGCGTCCCCATGGACAGATCCGCGTCCATGGGGATTGTACCATCGGCCCGGATACAGCCGGAGATACCTTCAGCACCGTCGACGTAAGCCTTGTTTGCAGCGTCAGTATCAGCTTCCGGCGTACCCACGTTAGTGATCTTCAGACCGGCCAGGTCCAGGCTCTTGACATCATATTGGTTCCCCCAGTCGAAGAGCCGCCTCGAAATTTTCAGAAGGCCTAATGCCATGTGGCCTCACCTTCTCAGATACCGCTTGCCAGGTAGAGACCATAGTTCGGCCGCTTGACCGTGAACGCGTACTTAGCCCATACCCTGATCACGTAGTTGCCGTTATCGTTCTCGAAGATCTTGGTATGGAGGCCGACAACGTTCCGACCCGCACCGGTTGTCGGGTTGGCCAGATACTTGTTGCCAGTTTGAGCGTAGTACAGAGTACCGATCTCTGCACCCTTGGTGCTGGACAGACCTAGCATTGCTCCTTCAGGGATGGCTCCTTCTTCGGTAGTGACTTCGTGGAGCGTGACCCCCAACCTCGGGATAGTGATCTTGCCAGAGTTGAAATCGAACCCGCCGCCCAAGTCTTTGTAGACGTCCATGGACACGCCGGTGTTGATCAGAGAGTCGGAGTACTCGGCCCAGTTCTCATCATACAAGAAGATGTCAGACAGCTTGTACGGCTTGGCGATCCTGTTGAAGTCGCGTCTGAACAGTGTCAGGTCAGCCAGGTACTTCGCGCCGTCTTCCGACCAGACGGGGTTAGCAGACCCACCAGTCTTGTTGTCGTAGAGGGCGTCCCCGGTCGTCTCAGTATGGACGTTGGCGATCATAGTGGACAGGATCTTAGCGTTGATATGTTCGGCCATCCAAGCGCCCAAGTAGTTGATCGCCCTGTCGAAATCGTCGAGTTCGTCAGGATAGTCCAAGATGTCTTGGTCGATCTCGACCTCGTACCCTTCTCCCTCCATTCGAGCAAACTCTTCGCTCAGCTCGGATATGGTGATCCTCGGAAACTTGGTCGAAGATACCCGCCGCGCCGGCTTCTGTTTCTTGGGGTCGGTATAAGCGTTATAATCCTGGACCTTGTACGAAATGGCCTTGGCATCGGTAGGCATCCGGGGGAACATGGTCAACCACTGTAACTCGGGTTCCATGTTGGCCCAGAGCGTGTTGTCGATGAACGTCTTGTTCAGGAAATCCTTGGCCGACTTGATTTGTTTACTAGGCATAGTTCAATCCCTCCTTCAAGCCTGCACCGTAACAGGCATCAGTCCTATTCCCATCAAGACGTGGCCGGTGACATCTGTGGTGGTCGACCCTTCGAGGTGGTGGAACGGGATCATGGTCGTGCCGCCGGACTCAACATACACCCACTTTTTTTCAGAGATATCCCATGCCACGTTGGCCGGGGTCCCGATGTTAATAGAGTCCGCTCCCCCCACATTAACCGCGATCTTGCATTCTGCCTGGATCGCTCCCTGGATACCGACCAGCTCGACCTCGGCTACCCTGAGCAGGTTACCAGAGAGTTGGTCCGCCAACTCAGTTACGGGGGTCGTGTCGGTCGGTTTGTTCTTGGCGCCCTCGATCTTGACTACTCTGCCCACGTACCCGTTCTGAGCGGTGGCCGCCTTTCTCATGACAGGGATACCACCTGCTGCGAGGTAGGTTATCGCCTCATCATCGTACAGCTCGACCCAGGCCTTCCCATCTCTTACATCAGCGTCAGAAATGCTATCTGATCTGGTGGTGATGTACGACAACGTGAACCCTGCCGGCCCCTCCGGGTTTTCCACTTTCGTTATGTCCCCCTCGTACAGGAGGACGGTTAAGGTGAACGGTGCTACGCCATATTCACCTGCTACAGAACCTTGAAATTCAACCATATGAAAAATCCCCTACTAACTCACACCTACTACGTTCAACCCCTACCCAACATCCGCTCGTACTCGGCGAAATCTTTCTCGTACGAGTCAGCCGGTTTGTTGTTCTTGGTATCTGGAACCGAGAGTGGCGTCTTCTGGCGGGCCGCAGAGTGTTCTCCTGCTTCGGCGCCACCAACTCCGGTAGACGTGCCGTGGATCCGTTCCATCCCGGAGACGATCTTCTCGAGAGTCGAGTTGTCCATTTCGTCGTAGACTTTGATCATCTCGTCGTCCATCCCAGGCAGAGCCAACAGGCGAGCGATCAGACTTTCTCTGATCTTGGCTTCAGCTGCAGCCTTCGCATCTTCGGACGCTGCGAGCTGATCCTTGATATTGGTCAGCGTCTTCTCGGACTCGGCAGCCTCCTTGGCTTTAGCGTTCCTGTCAGCTACCAGCTCGGCGACCGCGTTCTTGACTTCACTCTCAGATTCGGTCTCCTCGAAGGTCACAGACGCAATGTCACCAGGCTCGTCGTCGTGACCCCCCTCGATTGTGACTACTGGTTTGAGGTAGACTTTCTTGATTTGAGAGGCGTCTTCGCCCGCGTCTTCAGCTGAATGCTGGCCTTCCTTCGTCTCGCTTTTCTTAGGCTCTTCCTTGGGTTTGGCGAACAGCCCTTTACCCGCCTTTGCGTCACTGAGTATTCGTTCCAGGACTTTGGTCGCTAGAGCTAACTTGGCCCCTACATCTTCCGTCTTGGTGACCTGGTTCAGATACGTCTCGAGCTGGGCTGCAGACCCAATATCGATCAGGTCACTACCACCTTCACCAGACGTGCCGCCGCCGGCCCCTTTGTCCTCTTTAGTTTCAGTCATACCCCCACGCTCCTCGATTGAACTATCATCTAACGAATGGTTACCATAAAACTTGCCGAACCAGTCCTTGGCTTCTTGGATCGCTGCTTGTATCCGCTCGTCCCCCCCCCTTACATTAAGTCGTCCACTGTGTAAGAGCGGATTAGTTTCCCGCCTCTTAGAAGCATCAATCGTCCTGGCCAGGTCGTGTCGGCAATGGAATCGAGCGGTCTGGTCACAGCCAGCATCACTCAAGCTTACCAACCGCTCGACCTGATGATCAAAATAGGTTGTAAGCTGTTCGTCAGTCAACTCGTCAATGTTGCCAACCTCGTCGTGCAGACCTAATCCGCACCCGTCCTTCCAGCTACAAGCGCCGGCGGGAACGATGGCTATATGAGTGATCTCGAGACCAGTTTCCCGGGCACCATAAATCTGGCCTCGCCAGTTCCCGTCTTCATGAACTAACGAAGCTCTGTACCCCACGGAGACTTCAATTGGATCCTTATTATCCAGCCTACGGATGATATCTTCGTCCAGCCGGTCCTCGTAAAAGTCTGAGACCACCCGGAGCTTGTTCACTCCAGGCACAAAACTTGACTGGATAACTTCACCAATTGATCTGGACTGGCAGCCGTCTTCCGTTCCTGGCTCGGGATGACCTATAAACCACATAACGCCGGGAACGTTTTTGGCGGCTGACTCGAGAGGTGCCGGGTCGCGATAAACTCCCCTAAAAACGCCTTCTTTGGTGACGATGGCCGTCACTCGCCGTATGCCAGGGGCTGGAAACGTAACTGCTTCGATATTCAGCGGTGTTCCAGGGTGGGTTGCCCCATCCAACCCCCCCGGATCAATAACCGCCGTACCATCAGAGGTCATGGCACTTAGTGACCACTCCCCCGCCCTGATGGGCGGAATGGAAGGTAGCTTAGACGAGAGTCTATAGTACAAGTGGCTTAAAGGCCGTGACGGCCCCCCCCACAAGCCAACTTGTTACGTTAGTGTACGCAGAACTTATATATAAATAGTGCGGTCAGACTCGCTCCCCACTCATAGCCTGGGACCCAGCCCGCCATTCCGGGCGGGGAGTAGTTACATCAAGCCAGGATTCTTTTTCAGGTTTGGAAGCCCTGTTTGGGTCAACGGCTGTACGCGCGGACTCGAGACCATCCCCGGCCCCGGTCCCGCAGCCGCTTCAGCTTCGGCCCGAGCCTTGAGTTCGGCCACCCTCTTCTTCAAAGCCTCTTTCTTCCCCGCGTCTATATGGGCGACGGGACGACATCGACAATTGGGGTGGCTTGCTTGGGGTGGCCGAGGTTCGTCCCAGGACCGGACCCGCCTGTCCTGGATCTCGTCCCTACATCTCTGGCAGGTCGACCCGTCGAGGATACCATCCCAGATCCAGCCGTCCGCGACACCCATCTCCTGAGCCTTCTGGATGTAACCTTCGTTCCGGATGTCGTTCGGCACGATCCTGGCTATCATCTCGGCGTACTGTCGTGGGGTGGCCGTGAACTTGGATTTGCCTGGCCTCTGGATCGATATAGGTTCGTTGCTCAGGAACTCGGGGATCTTGATTCTCAGTGCGTTAGCAATCTCCCCAGGACTTTTGTCCTCGTCGACCATACCTATGACCAGGTCGTAGACCTTGTTCGACAAAGCGATGTTATAGTCGGCCATCGGTGCTGTAAGCCTGGCCACTCTCTCGGCCAGTTTGGCTTTGTCGGCGGCGCCAAGCTCGACAATGCCTGGCTGGAGGTCGCCTTCCTGGACGGCAGCTACAGCTCCTTTGGCATACATTTCGATGAGGTGGCGGGTCATCTTTTCCGACATCTGGACGTTGAATGACGCCGCCATAGAGTTCCGAGTGATGTTGCGTGGCATGTTCCTACTGTTGCTCCCTACTGTTGGTCAACTACTCCCCGCCCTGAAGGACGGGGTTGCGCCCTGAATTCCTCTATCACCGCCTCTTTTTTTTGGTACTCCTTTTTTTCGTAGCCGTCTTAGGTGTGGTTCACTGGATAGGTTCGCCCCAGACGAACCAGTTCCCAAAGCAGTTCGTGTCCCTCTGGTACCTGGCGTTCACCGGACCGATCATGCAGATGTCCCTGTTGATCGGATCGGCTGCGGGAACGTGCCTATAATGGGCACACTTTTTGCATGGTGGCGCCGAGTCTCTTGGAGAGGTCATAGAATCACCTGGGGTGCAGGGGTAGCGGAAACCCCGGTCTTTAGGCCGGAGAAGTTGACTCAGACCCACCACTTTCGGCTTCCAGGTCTAGGTTGCCTGCTTCGACCTCTTCGGCAGTCTTCTGGAGGAGGGTCTTGGTCCCCTCTTCATAGGTCCGTTTGATCGCCTCTTCAGCCCCTTCCTCAGACCGTTCCAGGAGAGATGAGGTATGTCCACTCACAGCTTCGGCCAGAGATACCTGCGCCGGCTGGGGCGGCGTATAGTAGCCGTCTACAGACAGTTTAGGCAGGGTCTTGAGGTAGTCCACACCATCCCTCAGAAGTTGGCGAGCTTCTTTGTGGCTGATGACCGAGTTCACGAACAGGTTCTGGGCTAGGGTTGCCAACCGTTCTGCCACCTCTAGCTCGGCTTTACGATCTTTCCTCATAGCTTCCAGTTGGTCGGGATCCTGGACGTCGAGGACGAGGACCAGTCGGTCTACATCTTCCCTATCGAACTCGATACCACGGGTCATGAACTCACGGCGAATAAACTCCCTGAGCTCGAGCTCGAGACCTCGGACCATCGAGAGACCGTACGTGTTCATGAAGCTCTTGGTGACATACCCAACGGCGTACGTGGATCCACTTTCGTACCCAAAGAACGTCATGGGGACGCCCAGCCTCGAGCAGAGCACTCGGTCACAAGCTTCGATAGATTGCCAGACCTCGGAGCCTATCGGCGTACCACCTATGAACCCCAGTTTGATCAGGCTCGAATGGATCAGGCCGTAGTCAGTCTCGAGAGGGAGGGTCTGGCCATACGTGGGGCTCGACGGGTCGTTGTCGACCGTTTCCAACGACTTCTGGAACTTGGTGATTATCGTCTCGGCGGCCTGTTCGAGCTGGTCCTGGACCTCCTCAGACGCTCCAATATAGTTCTCTGGTGAGAGGTATTGGGAGACGTCAACAGACCCGTCCAGCCTCGGCACGGCTGCATGGAACCACCGGATATAGTCAAGCCACAACAGAATCTTGGCTTTGACGAACAGAGACAGGGACTTGAGCGGCGATATACCCCAGACGTTCATGGTCCTGCGGCCCAGGGGATCGACGTACAGATTTCCGACCCGGTTCCTCGCAAAATGGAGCATATCCGAGGAACTGATCTTGATCGGTTCGACAAAGGTACCCGACGTTGCTGTACGGCTAGCGATCTGATCAGACTCGCCAGAAGTAACCGGAGCCTCGTTCACCAGGTAGATGTCGCGGTCAGTGATCAGGCCGCCTTCAGCTTCGCCGTTCGTAGTGGCTCGGTCGAGGATAGTTATGGCCGACGCTGGGATTTGCTCGACTTTGGTTATGGGGCTGCCTGGCTTGTCTTCTTCGACCCGCCAGAGTCTGAGGAACGTGTTCCCCTCGATACTCAGCCCGTCCAAGATAGGTTTCAGCATCGAAGCGAACTCTATTTCAACCAACAGATCTTCGACAGCCTCCGCGAACCCCGGTGATGGCGTGAACTCTTTGACCAGGTTGCCGTCTTCGTCATAATCGTCGCGCCAACCTATGCCACGGTACGCTGCGGCCATCGACTGACTGATAAAATCGATGGCCCCGGCCACGTTCGGATCGGCTTCACAAATTTGGCGGAAAAACGTAAACTCGTTAACTTTCCTGTTACCCGTATTGTCCACATAGTCTGGGTCGGTGTACAAGAACTCTCGCAACGTCGTCCCCACCGATTTGGCTACAGAGACGACGGTCGACGTTTCTTTGGCGCTATGGGCGCCCCATGCCTTAATTAGCTTAGTCCCTTCTCTCACGTCAACGCACCATCCATCGCTGCGGAATAACTATCTCTACGAACTTATATTAGTGGTTATCGGTCTGAGGAGCAGAGGATTCGGAACATAGGTACGCATTCCTCCCCCGACTGAAGCCGGGCCCAGTGGCGGGTCAGACCCCGCGCACAAATAGATTGCGTTTGACGAGACGGTTGGCCGTTGCTAACGGTTTGCCTCCATGGGACCTCAGATAGTTTAGCGCTTGGGTGGTCGTGTCTACCTGATCGTCGTGCGCAGCGTTGGGGAATGTGGTCATCTCTGATATCCATTCTTTGATCCAGGGGCATTTGCGTTCGGATGGTAGGTAGACATGACCGGTTTCGAATAGGTCAGATACGGCGTGAGCCCGAGCCTCTTTGGATGAGGAGGGAGGTATGAGCTTTATGCCGTCGATGTACTCTTTGAGCGTACTCAATAGAGCCTGGGCGTTGGCTGCGTCTTCAACTAATTTGGTACCTCGCCGGCCAAGGTCTGACTGAGCCTGGTCGGTGAACATTTGGAGCGTTTTAGTGAAATCCCAGCGGCCTTTGATCTGGTCGAGCAAAAAGTAGTCTGCGTTTACTTTGCCCCAGATCTGGCCTACAACCCAGTCTGATCGTTCGGTACCAGTGAACGCCAGATCCCAGGATGTGACTATCATGTCATAGTGGGCGGGCGGGTCATCGTAGAACTTGAACCACTCTCGCTTGAATATCGAGCCACCTTTGGTCGTAGGACGTTGCTGGTACTGGCCTGCAAAAATGTACTCACGTTCCATCATCTCCTGGATCGAGTCCCAGGGTTCACGTTCAGGCCAGAGGAGTTCCCCCTCTTTCCTTACCGCCAGGACTTCGCCGGTTAAAGGTGACGTAATTGTTTCGTCCTGTTCGGCTACTGCAGATAGACGGATCAGTGTCCACCGACCTTTGTGGATGATCCAATCGTTCAGTTCGTCAGCACCTATGCCTGTAGCGTGACCTGTGAGGTCACCCTCGTGGAGACGTTGCATGATGAACACTATGGCACCATTAACTTTGTCGTCCAGCCTCGATCTGAACTTGTCGTCGTAGGTACGGTTGACATTCTCTCTCTGGGCATCGGACCAGGCTGCTTCAGGATCGATCGGGTCATCCACCACCAGGATGTTCCCACCTTTACCTGTTGCGCTGCCACCAAGACCTACAGAGATCATATGACCCTGGTGGTTATTGATGATTTCGCCAACCTTGTTGGTAGTTAGAACGAATTTGTCACCCCATCTCGAACGATACCAATCCGACTCCAGTATTGCCGATCGTTTCCTAGAATGGGTGTCACTCAACCCCGCCGAGTACGAGGTGAACATGAACCTCGTCTCCGGTTTGCTGATCCAAGTCCACACCGGCCAGTTTACCGAGACGAGGAGGCTTTTCATGTATCGGGGGGGTATGTTTATAACAAGACGTTTCCACTTGCCGGATGTGACCATTGAGAGACTGTCACATATTAGCTTGATGTGCCAGTTCTTCAGGTACGTGGTCTCTGGTTCAAGGACCGGCCACGACTGGCGGACGAAACTGAATAGGCTCTGCTCAGCAACATATGTTTTAGCAGCTTCGACCCGGGCCTGGAACTCAGTAGGTTTCAACTTAACCTCGGGTGCAGAGGTCGCGGGAATCCGGCCTGAGTTCTTTCTTGACTAGAGTACTACATTTCAGACTTGAGTTCATCAATCTCCTGCTCCAGATCTGTGACAAACCTCCTCAGATCGTCCTTAGATTTGATCTCCACCTCTACGGGTTTGCCTTCAGGACCAGAGACAACAATGCTGTTCAGATGCATCCATTTCTCCGGGTCGTTTCGCGGTAAGTGGCGGGTACGGTTGACCAGCCAAAAGATCTGGGCTGTAACGTTACCACCTAGGGCGCTCGTGTACAGGGCGTCTGCCACCATGTCAATTTGAGTCATCCTCGCCGCCAGGACTTTCTTGTCATACGACGGATGAGCCGTTCTGTAAAGCCTGATCGTTTCGTAACTGACCCCGATCAGATCCGCTGCATAGGTCAGGGTGTTCCCCTGCCCAACAAGCTCTAGATACTGAGCCCTTTTCTCTCTTACAAACTTCTTTATATTAGCCATGTAAAAGACCCCACACTCTTTTTAGCACCCGTCCGGTTAAGTTGTTTTAGGTTTCCTTCATATTGTCCATGAATTTGGTCATAGTTTCAACCAGAGCTGATTTTATGTCTGGAGCAAACTTCCTAGCACGTTCCCCTGTTTTGAACGGGATCCTGATGAGTGCTGCAGCCTTGTCATCAACTACAAGGATCGTGACTAGCTCATCTCTTTCATCACTGATCGACTTAGCTATCTCCTTTGACACTGCCATAGTAAGTTCATGCAATCTTCGGTTCCTTAACGACTCGAGGTTACGTGACGCCATATCTTTCTCAGACGGTTTCGGCATCAGCACATGTATCGGGAACTTGAACACATCGATCTTGGTAGGGTCTAACCCCTCTTTCGTTATGACGTGGGCGAGGTTTTTCTTGGTCATAACGCCCTTGACTGTGTTCATCGAGTTAACCAGGTTGAACTCGTCTTCCCTCGACTCGAATATCCCAGGCGGGACTACCTGAACCCTTACCGTCTTCTCACCGATCGCTTCGGCTGCCCGGATCCTGTGACGACCTGAGATTATCCTGTATCCTTTACCATCTACCGAGAAATCGCTATCTGACTGACTCTCTACTTCGAGAACTACAGGCATCTCTAGCCAGCCGTACTTCATCAAGCTCTCCTGCAGTTTATCAAATGTTACTTCGTCCTGCTCGTTTACCGAGAGACTGTTGTCTTTCAACTCTGATATGTTTACCGTTATAACCTCAGGTAGCAACATGATCGATTTAACCCCCTATTTCGAGTTTACAGAAAATGTTCTATGATGATCAACCAGATACATGTCCCAGATGTTGGTGAGCAACTCTGAAAAGTTGGGCTGGGTCGAGTATCGTTCTGACATGCACCTATCGAGGAGGTCCCGATAATAATCATAATCCGTTACTGCTTCCCTACACATCTCGACCGCTTCAGGTACGGTTTTAAAGACCAGGGGCCACTTATCCGTCAGGAACGTTCTCATCCATGGGCGTTTCAGGATCACTGGGATGATCCCTCGTTGGATCATCTCAAAGTATCCTGGGGGCCATGCTTCTGAGTTAGACGTTATCGGACACACTTTTGCATCCTTTATACCTTCGAAATAGTCTGATTGTACTAGGCCGTGATTGATTTTTAATACTTTGGCCATTTGCCTCAGATTTATCTCCCCAGAGGTAGACGACGAAGATATATATGCCTCGCAATCATACCCAAGACCCGACAACACTGACAGAATCTCAAAACTTGTTCGTATCCCCTTGTCCTTATTATTCCTTCCCTGCCAAACAATACGATCCACTTTTTTATCATCAGGGTTTATGAACCCCCCCCACTTGAAAAATACGAGCCTCTTTATCCTATCAACTCTTGCTCGCGGTTTAACTGATTTAAGTAATTCAGTAGCCGAAGTAACCTCCCAATCACTATCCAAAACTGCTAACCACTGATTTGGATATGACGCCAAAAACCACCAGTAAATATCGTTATGGGGTTTCAGGATTTCGTAGTCGTCCCCCTCTTCCACTTTGGGACAAATATAAACTATGGGTGATTCAGCGATCTTCTTACCTTTACGAGATGATGAACCTGAGAATTTCATCACTTGTGCTAGAGTTGCTACATACTGTGAGTTGGTGATTATCATGTCGGCGTCTTCGATATCCCCTTCGAGATGGGCTGTGAGGTACACCTCTCTCGCCTTTCCGATCAGGTTGGACATGTTATCCCTCCACGGGGCAGGTTCTACATAATATGAATCACCACCGAAATGCACACATTCTTTGACGTTAGAGTACATAATGTGTCTCGCCGATGACCATTCATCAGGAAACTGTGGCAAAAAAAAGTCTCTGGCCATGTTCACCATAGAATCTACCTCAGTGTTTCCAGCGAACAGCCAGACTATCTTCGTAGGTTCGTGAGTCATGACTAACCCACCATTAATGTGGTTTGTAGGAGATTTTTACCGCCGGTGCGTATTACAGCACCTTTTGAGACCAGCACTGGTTCCGAATGGATCATATCTCTCACACCACTCCATCCTTTCGAAGCCACTTCTTTTGCTAACCATTTGTGGCCGGGATAGTCGCCGCTTAGCACTGTTCTGAACGTCTTGTTCTGTCTTCCTTCTATAGTGTGCATGTCCGCCACTGCAGGGGGCATCCCAGTCCATGGGTGATCATCCGCTACTCGTCGTGGTGTTGGTCCGGTGAGCAGTTTGTCGATTTCGTTGTGCCATGTCCAGAAGTCACAGTCGGCCCTTGGTGGAAGAGAATGAACCCGATACTGTGTTTCGGCAAGTTCTCTCAACACAGAAATGTCTGGGGTTGTCTTGTCGTATCCACCCTCCTGGATGCTTGCGATCCATTCGGTCAACCCTCGGCCATGGTGGGTATCATAGGTACACAACGTATCCCAATCGCATCTGTAGATCGCTCCGAGGACGTCTGGAAGGTCTTGTACGCTTGGCCAGATGTCTTCGAAGATTTGAACCTTTGCAGTGTTCTGGGTCTTCCACTTACCTATGACCCGCTCGCACTGTTCTAGGCCCGCGGGCCACCCTAGCCTCACAGACTTTACTGCCAGGCTCACCCACAATGATGTGCTGAACCCCTCATGGTACTCTATTCGTCTAGCCATTTTTAGATCACCTAACACCAATTAAATTTTGGGTTAGTAATAATCATATACTTAATGGTATTTAAATGTTCTTTATGACTATTGCTTCTTGTTTTTGTACCAATCTATGGTCTTTGCCAACCCCTCGTCTAACGACGTATTCTTTAGAGGACCCAAGTAGCGGTCACATTTGTCAGGATCCGGGGCCCTGTTGAGAACGTCATCTTTTCTGGCTGGTTCGTGTACCGGTCTGAACTCCGTCCCGCATAAGGCGGCGATCTTCTTACCTAGATCAAGAACTGAGATCTCTGTGCCAGATCCTACGTTCAGTGTTTCACCGTCTGCTCTGGGAGTTAACACTGTTTTGGTGATGATGTCTACGCAGTCGTCTACGTAGGTGAACCCCCTGGTTTGTTTGCCAGAACCATAGATTACAGGCCTACGCCCCTCAAGCATGGCATTTATGAACCTGCTAACCACGAACCCGTAGGCAGACCCGTCCTGTCTTGGCCCATAGACGTTAAACGGTCTGAGGATGACTGACTTGAGCCCGTACTGATGGGCGGTAGACCTAACATAATGTTCTGCACAGAGTTTGGCTACACCATAAGGCCAGTTAGGAGCTGTGTCCATGTACTCAGTCGTGGGTACTGGAGCTGCGTGGCCGTATACTGCCGAGGAGGAGATGTAGATCAGCTTCGAGTATCCAGTGTTTCTGATGGCTCTAAGAACGTTTATGGTGCCTAGCACAGTAGAATCTAGGGTACCTAACGGATCTTCGTTCGTCCTCTGAATCCCAAGTTTGGCTGCTGCGTGGACTACTATGTCTGGGTAGAATTTTCTAACCCAGAGATTGACAGCTGTTTCATTGGTTACGTCGCATACCTCGAATCCGAGTACTCGGTCGTCGACGTTGTCCTTAACCCCTGTCGATAGATCGTCTAGCACCACTACTTCGCACTTATGGTCTAGCAGCCGGGTAACCAGATGAGACCCTATGAACCCAGCCCCGCCTGTTACGAGCACCCTCAGAGGCATACGTACTCAGCCCCCAGGTTCAGTTGCACGGATTTGTACGTCCCTTGCACGTCTACCAATAGGCCACCAGGTTTTAGAGCCATTCCGAGCGAGGTTATCTCGCCAGAATCATGATACTTGGAGTGATCCACTGCTATTATCACCACGTCATAAGGTGCGCCTTTATCCGCATATTTTGGCGGGATCTTGTCTGGTACGAGAGGGTCTGATATGGATACAGTGTAACCATGTCGTTCAAGAGCCTTAGCAAGCTCCAAAGATCCAGTCTCTCTGATATCTGGTACGTCAGGTTTGTAGGTATATCCTTTTATTAGAACTGATCCACCTATGGACCCAGTTAGTCTTGTAACAAGGGACGCTAGTTTGTAGGGTACCCTGTCGTTCACATGTCGTGCCGAATCAATCATTAGGATGTCAAAATACCCCGCCCCGTTCTGTATTGCGCTGTCCATGTAGTACCATGGGTCGACTGGTATGCAGTGGCCACCGACCAGCCCCGGTTTGAGATGCACGTAGTTCCACTTGTGGGCTGCTGCTGCGAAGACGTCAGAAGCCGTTATGCCGAACAGCCTCAGCGAGAACGCGAGTTCGTTGTTCAGAGCTAACAGCACATCTCTCTGGATGTTCTCAACTACTTTGGCAGCCTCCGCCACCTCGATGCTAGGCACTACCAGAACGTCGGTTAGAGCACCGTATACAGACTTTATGACCTCCACAGTTTTGGGTGAATCTGACGCAATAAGTTTAGAGATTGAATGTACGGCTTTAGAGTCATCACCAGGGTTGATCTCCTCTGGCGAGTACCCTACAAAGAAGTCTTCACCGCACATCTTACCAGAGGCCCGCTCAAGCTCTGGAATGAATACGTTTCTGGTCATCCCTGGGGATACAGTCGACTCTAGCACTACTACTGCACCGGGGGACATGTTCTGGCCAACGGTTCGTGCAGCTGACACTATGGCCCCTATATCAGGTTCCGGCCAACCCCACGACTTGCTGCGGGTTACGGGAGTAGGGACGCATACGATAACCACATGTGACCCTAAAATGATCCTGGGATCTGTCGATGAATGGAGATCTTTATCTAATGCGATCCTTACTTTGGATTCGTCAATGTCGAATCCTACCGTCTCGAACCCAGCCTTACTGAGTTCTGTAGCCAGAGGCAGCCCCACATACCCTAACCCCACAACACAAACTTTCACCTAGAACCACCTTTCCACGTTAAATTAACAGTTTAGCTCGTTCCACCATGAACGCTTCTGCACAATCCATCCCAGCTTCGGACCCTCGGAGACACGCAAGATTTTCTATCCCGTCTATGCTCCTGGGGTGAGGTGATGGTTGCAACTCGTATCTGTAAGCCGCCATTGCCAGAGCCTTTCTGAACAGCAGCGTTCTTGTGAGGTTACTGTAACAGTTTGGCTTAAACGGACCCCAGTTATCTCCAGGCACCTCGCCACAGTAGAGGTGAATCAGCCTGTCCTTTGTAGGCCTGGTTGCCGCCACTGCAGCACCATAACAAATCCGGTGATCGTTATTGAGGCTGAACTGGTTGTGAGTAATAACTGTAGTTGCATCATGTTTAGCAATCAAGTTCTCTACCCAGTGTGTTACTGGCAAATGGCCTACGCATTCAAGTTCCAGCTGAGGAAACTCGGCCACTTCTACGATAGGGGTCGGTCCATCGCCTGCAAGCACCTCCATAGCTAGCTTGGTGGATTCTACCAACGAGTCTATATAGTTCGGAAATGTGGACGGATCCGGCCGGAGCTTAGAATCGTCCGCCACTACTCGGATTGCCCGCCTTGATGCAGCCCCGTTTTTGTTGGCTATCGCAACTACTACATTGCCTCCAGCCTCAGCTACTTTGGCGATGGTTCCGCCAACCATTAAAACTTCGTCATCAGGATGGGCTGCAATCACTAATATGGCCATGCGAACTACCCACCAACGTTCTGGTCCTCTCAAGTCCTACATTGAACAACGCATCTATAATGGACATGTTCGGCTCAAAACCTCGATACGCTTGCTTGTAGGGTGTTGGCTCGAACTTGTGGATCTTTACCACGATTCCTGCACGAGTGAACAAGCCAATATCAAGATAGCCAGGGCCAAACGGACCGGACAAGTATTCATTGGCACCTACTTTAGTACACGTCTCGAGGATACCTTGGCTAGACTGTTTCGAGATCCCTAGCTCGGAGCTGTTACATATCTCGACGTCGATGCCCAAAAGAGTACATACAATATCTCGGAACTGGTCCGTAACATCTACCAACGTCTCCCAATCACCATGTTCATAGAACATTTCGAGCACTGGATAATAGGTGTCGAAATACTCTGACCTTGAATACCATTTTTTGATTTTCCCAAGATGGTCTGATCGCCAGTCACGAGAGTTGTCTATCTTGGCATCAGTGATCTTTAGCTGGCTGCCTTTACCGGATTTTATCGGAACAGTGAGCCAGATCCAACCACCAGCAGTTCGGATCTTGTTACGGTGCATGAACCAATATCGGTCAAAAAGTACATGATCGTAGACCACATGGACGTCTGATGCAGCTAACCGTTGGAAATAGCCCAGATATGGGATGTAACTTGGCTGATATACCGAAGCTACTCGTAGATTTTGACCAGAACTCACCACAGGATGCACCTAATTAAAGATGTACTGGTTATTACATATATGCTTTTTGGTGGGATTAGGTGGGTTCGCCGACCCACCACTCAAATACGGGGATCTGGCTGAGGATTGCTCTCATCTTGCCCCCTGTCTTCGTTGCCCTTATCCCTCTCCTCTCGCAGTGCCGTGACAAAGTTCTCGACGTCATCGGCCATTATGGAGATTACTGCTCTGCCACGCTTCCCCTTGCTAGTGATGGGGTGGATCATGATCACGTCACCCATCGTTACCATGTCGATCCCGATCTGTCTCATGTAGCCGTTACGACCGAGAGCATACAGATCTAGGTCCACGCCACCTTTATAGAATACCTGTCTCACCGTCTTCCTCCTTTGCGTGTGATGTGGAATCGTTTCCTAGCCAGTAGAGTTTGTACATTATGCCTCCTCAAACCAATCCGGCCCCAGCGCATACGTCTCGTATCCATGCGGATCCGGCGAGTCCAGGTCGCCAGCGTTCGGTGCGCAGGGGGAACACAACCGCACTTTGGCTGTGTACGGTGATTTCAGCACCATCAGTTCGTTGGTTCCTGTGAAGAAGAGGATTATGTACCCGTCTTTCTTATAGATGTACGTGGTGTCTTGTGCTTCATACGACTCCGATAGCTTGTTCTCGATCCAATCGATCATCATATCATGGCTATGCTCGGTGCCGTTTTCGTTCACCAGCTCGATCAGATCGAACTCAAATTCCGCCGAGTACGGTAACACGTCTTTCAGTCGATAAAACACAGCGTCGACAAGGTTATACGACGGCCCATATGAACTCAAGTTAGCCAGTTCATCTTCTACGACTTCTTTGATCTCGGTACATAACGATTCGTATGTCTCGTCTACTCCCTGGCTAAGGATGTCGTCTAGCGCGTACGGATTCACGGAGTTCGCGTTGATCACACCGTACCTGATACCGGTTACTGGATGGATATTAGATATCATTTTCTTAGCTCCTCTTCTACCAGAATCTTACTTGCTTCCTCTTTGGACACTCCACCGAGTATCCTGGCCCCAACATCAGATAGCTCGAGTGTCCGTCGAGCTATCTTATCCCCACGAATACTTCATCCCCTCAAGGATCTCCATATCCTTGGCTATCTCAAAGATCACTCCATTCATGCTGATCGGCTGCCCGGTGGCGCATCTTCCCCATACAGTGAGACCTAAAACGTCACCAACCATTTCTCCATGGGCGGCCAGTTTCTCCGCAAAACATTTAGAGACAATCCAGTGCTCGTATGCCTCGACGTAGTCGTAGTCAAGGTTTAGCTCGATCACGGCAGCTTCACACGCCTCTTCATAGGTGTCGTCAACCTCGTCGCTAACCTCCACAGCCGACTCGTAGTCCGGCCGGTTTAGTACGTCTCTGACCTCCTCAAAAAAGTCGTCACTATGGCATAACTCGTACACCAGGGTACTTACACACCAGATTACGTCTCGATCTACAAGTTGTCTTAAGATCTCCACGTTTTTAGGGGAGTATCTGATTATCCCCGACTCTGGCTGCTTCTCGATGTTTCCCATTATATCTTCGCTCATCTACTCCACCTTCCTTACTACGCATCTGATCGGAACCACCTTGAACTCAGCCCCGCAGACTTTGCACCTACCTTGTTCGTAAGGCCAGCTCTCGTCCAGAGAAACTGCCGGCCACGTCTCGAGATCCCTGCCGTATGCCCCGCAATCGGGACACCTGAGTTCTTGAGGCTCAGAGACGTCCAGGACTCTTTCAGGGGGCTGGACCATCTCTAGGCCACTTGGAGGTTTGCCGTACCTTCTCCACAGGCTGTACTTGTCCTGGCGCTTGGCGTTCTCTCGCCTCCGCTCCAGCTTTTTCTTGGGACTTCTGGTCATCACGCCTCCGTAAATTTTACTCAACTCCTCGTTATCTGTTCACACCACTCAGCCCCCGATTTGAGGTTGGGGATGAGATTGATGTAGTATGTAGTATGTACGTGGTGGTATTTATAGTTTCTTATTATCCAAATATTGGTGTAATTTTTTGTGTAAGTGAGTTTTGGATAACATGTGGTATCACTGGAG
>Ga0172382_10004419_pt1 | contig 21526 bp, 17 predicted proteins | sample Leawel138RmetaG_FD_122245 | JGI IMG/M metagenome (GOLD analysis project Ga0172382, IMG submission 122245) | Leachate microbial communities from a municipal landfill in Southern Ontario, Canada - Leachate well 138R metaG | ecosystem: Engineered > Solid waste > Landfill > Unclassified | place... | reverse complement strand
TATTGCTCCCTTTAAGTCCTTCAGTTCGGTCTTTGCCAATGCTCGGTTGTAGTATGCCGCCGAAAGTTTAGGTGAAACTTTCAATGCTTCCGTAAAATCCTTCACTGCTCCATTATAGTCCTTCGCCAAATACTTCTTAATCCCATTGTTAACAAGTGATTCCGGCTTTTGCGAAAATGTCGTATGCCCTAATAGCAAAATAATCAGAAAAACAGAGAACAAAAACTTCATCAAAATTCCTCTTATAATAGTGAAGAAAAGTATATCATATATATTTAATTACAACATTTGACTTTGTTTCACTTGCAAATATATAACTATAATTCATTGTAATTACAATACTTAATATCAATATAGAGTAATTTTTTATCAATGGTAACTTCTGTCAAGCCACAAATGTAATTTTTTGTTTTAACTACTTGATATAATTACAATTAATACGCATTACAAGCATTAAACGAAGCACTAAATATGTCATTATAACTACTTATTTATGTTTTTTTCTCATATTACTTCATTCTTCTAAGTAATAAAATGATAATGATACAGCATGATACACAAAGCAAAATCGGAATTATCAATATACAACCATGAATAATAAATTATATTAGTATTAAACTTTAATAATACTTGCGACGTTTCCACAATTAATGTGTATTTATAAATATTGAAATTAAAGTATCATCATAAAGGAGTACAATGAATGAGAGTTTTCTACAAAGCAGTACTGGTACTATTGGCAGTCTTCTGGTTAAGTTCATGCAAGGATAATGCAGGAGATCCTGAAAAGACATATAACATATTCGGATATGTGATGAATTCAGACGATGTACCGATTGAGGGAGCCACTGTCGTGATATTTAAAGGCGACAAGGTGTACAAATCTGATACCACAGACGAGAACGGCCGGTTTGAGCTCAACGGACTCTCGGCAGAATTCGCATCATACAGCGTAAAAATATCGGCTGACAATTATCAATCAAAGGAACTAAGCGGATTGATAAAGGATTTTCTAGAGGATAAGTTCGAAGACGGCTTTACTGTGAAGTTGCAAAAAATCTCCGAAGAAGATGATGATTGTTGCGGTCAATTAAGAATCAAAACTGTGAAAAAAGGTACGGATATGCCTCTTGCCGGAGCCGAAGTGAAACTTATATCCGGCGATAAAATAATTGCGGTCAAATCGAGCGGAGATGACGGATTTGCAATTTTTGACAGCTTATGCTCCGGGAAACATTTCATTAGAATAGCACTTGCTGATTACCTTGTAATCGAAGATTATATTGTAATGGGCAATTGTGACACAATTAGTGCCGAATTTCAAATGAAACTAAAGTCTGACGAAGATTGTTGCAACAATTCAGCTTTCTTTACTATTAAGGATAAAGACGGAACACCTTTGAATCAGGTAAATGTATTATTCATGAAATCCGGTGCTGTTAAATACCAAGACAAATCCGATAGTGATGGTAGAGTAAGTATAAAAGAGATTTGTAAGGGTGAATACTCAGTACTTGTAGAATTGGAAGGTTACAAGGCACAAGAATTCAATATTGAATTTGATTGCGATATGGAGAAGGAAAAGGTAATTGAATTGCAAAAAAATGACTCGGACGATTGTTGCAACAACAAAATGAAAGTTCTGGTAAAAAAGAATGATTCAGACGACTTAATTAACGGTGCTAAATTGATACTGTGGCAGAACGGCAAGATGGTTTATCACAGCTATTCTGATGACGGTTTTGCTGTTATTGACAACATTTGCAAAGGTAAATACGTAGCTGAACTCGTCAAAGAAGGCTTCAAAGGATTAGAATGGACAGTAGAATTTGAATGCGACAAAGTTCTCGAATTTGAGAAAAGTATGACAGAAAAAGCTGATGATCCATGCTGCGGTAAAGCTGTTATAGTTGTTAAAGACTACGAAACCGGTGAACTTCTTAATAATGTAGAAGTTAAAATCACTTTCAACGGCACGCATAAAATTGCAAAAACCGATAATGAAGGCAAAGTGGTTTTTGAAGAGTTATGTAAAGGTAAACACTGGATTCGTGTTGCAGCAAACAATTATCAGGTTATCGAAGAAGATATTTACATTGAATCTTGCGATAAAGTCGTCGAAGTGTTGGTGAAACTAAAGCCAAAAAATTCTGATGATTGCTGTAAAAATCAATTGAAATTTACCATTAAAAACGACAAAGGTGAATTACTTACAAATGTTCAGATTAAAATCAGCAAGGGCTCGGACATTGTAGCGACATTGAAGACTAATAATGGATATGCTTCTTCTGACAAAAAGCTCTGTAAGGGAACTTATGCTATCAGAATCTTCATCGAGGGATATGATGTAATGGAATTTGTTGTTGAATTGAACAACTGCGACGAGGTTTTAGAATTCAGCAAAACACTGTCCGCTAAGGAGAAATGTTGTGATGCTTGGACAAAAGTCATTGTTTTTGACAATGATTCGAAGGAGTTGCTGAATGGTGTAAAAATACGAATTTGGATGGATGGAGAACTCGTTCAAACACTCTACACTGAAGACGGATGGGTCAAGTTTACCGATTTGTGCGAAGGTAAATACGGATTCGATATTATTCATGAATCATATAAATCCATTGAATGGAATTATGAGGTTAAATGCGGTAAAGAAATAGTGTTTGAGAAAGGTTTGACGAAGAAATAATTTAACTTTGATTGAATTTTAATAAGGCGGATTCATTAATTCTCTATTTGAATCCGCCGTTTTAATTTTAATCTTTGCTCACAATTTCATTTATTAATCTTTCTACTTCGGGATATAAATCGGAATTTTTTCCTGCCAATTCGATATACATATCAAAATCACGCAACGCAAGGTCATCTTTCTTAGATATTTTATAAAGTATAGCCCTGCCGTAATAGGCATTTGCATAATCCTTATCTAAAGCTATGGCTTTTGAATAGTCGTGAATTGCGTTATCGTCTTCCTGCAAAAAATAATAAACATTCCCACGAGCATAATAAGCCTCGGCTGACGACGGATTATTCCCTATGAATTTTGTCAAATCTTCAATGGCTCTGTTCATGTTATTCAGCTTTGAATTAGCGAGCCCGCGAGCATAATAAAGATCTTTAATATTCTTGTCCAAGCTTTCTGCTTTGTTCAAGTCAATCAGAGCTTGATTATAATTATTCAAATGATAATAAGCCAATCCTCTGCCGAAATAAGCAGGAGCATAATCACTTTTAGTCTCGATGACTTTCGAATACAATTGGACAGCTGCATCATAGTTCCTGCTTTTCAATGCATTATAAGCTGTCTGAATCTGACTGGCTTGTTGCGATATCAGGGAGCATGTTGAGCTAACTATAAGTAATAGTATTATTAAATATATTTTTTTCATTTTGTTTCTGTAATTTAGCAAAAATTAAAAATACAAAATAATTACGAATCGGTATTCAGTTTCTTTGCAATTTCAATAGCCTGACGGACAAAACCGCCGGTAGAAGCAAGTAAATCCAAAGCTTTCTCATAATCTACTCCGCCGAGTATCATCACCAATGCACTTTTAACATGCCCTTTGGATAAGTTCAGATAGTATTCAGCAGTTTCATAGTCAATTTCACAAATTCTCATAAGGATACGCTTAGCTCTTTCTCTGAGCTTTTCATTTGTAAGCTGAAGATCAACCATGACATTTCCTAATGTCTTCCCGAGTCTGACCATAGAGGCAGTGGTTATCATGTTCAGCACCATCTTTTGAGCAGTTCCTGATTTCATACGTGTAGAACCTTCGATTACCTCGGGACCTACATCAGGGGTGATGACAGTATCGGCATTAACTCCAAGTTCGCTTATATGTTCAGGAGAAGAAGTGCTTATGAATATCGTGAATGCTCCTTTTTTTGCAGCATAATCAATCGCTCCGAGTACAAACGGGGTCCTTCCGGATGCAGCTAAACCACAGACAGTATCCTTCTCGCTTACATTCAATAAAGCCATTGCATCGGCACCATGTTCAACAATATCTTCGGCACCCTCTTGTGCTTTAAATACCGCTTGATTACCACCGGCAATAACCCCTTGCACCATTTCGTAATCAGTACCGAAAGTAGGCGGACATTCTGCTGCGTCTATAATACCTAATCTGCCGCTGGTGCCGGCACCTACATATATCAATCTCCCGCCTTTTCTAAAGCTGGACACAACACCTTCCACAGCCGACAATATATTGGACAACTCTTTTTCTACTGCAAAGGCAACTAACTTATCTTCATCATTTATTATTTTAAGGATTTCTTCAGTTGATGCTGTATCTATTGACCTGCTTCTTGGATTGTTCTGCTCGGTTCTGAGTGAACTTATTTCGTCAAATAAATTTTTTGATGGCATATCAGTCCTTCAAGTTCAGATGTGATTTTACTTCTTCATAATTTAATAAGTCTAAGGATTTGAACTCTACAGAATTATAAAAAGCATCATCAAAATAAATTGCTTTTATCCTGATTGGATCTTTAGGTGGTGATGCTGCTCCCGGAATTGTGTTTCTGTAATCTAAGTATAAAAATTCAAGATTATGTGAAAACCATAATTCGTCCGAATAAACTACATCATCATCTGTCCAAAATATTCTTGTTGACGGAAGAGCCTCCCATGCTTCATATTGATTCAAATAATAGACCATTACTCCGGCGTAATCAAAATTTTCGAATCCGGACATTGGCAATCTAAATTCCTGATACCATTGTATGCTTGTGTTTGGTACTACCTTCCAATCACCGGGATGAAGCGTGTGAAATTCGGTATGTACATTGGCATAGTAGTTGTCATTATAGACAGGATTGCTCGTACATCCCGACAATACGACGATTATCAGAAATGTAAAAGATACCATATACTTTTTCATATTTTTCTCCGATTCGCTATAATATATATTGTTAAAACGATATTTCATAAGCAAAAGTTGCAAACTTTCTGACAAATTGCTCATTTTGTCGAATGTAAAAATTATCAATATCTATGATATTACCAAAATCATGCTAAATTATCATAATATCTTTGTTCCGGAAACAATATTTACAATTCGAAGTTAAACCATAATTTTGGTTCAGCAAAAGGGTGGATTTCACATGGCAATAGACCTGAATCAAGAATATTATCAATTTGGTATTAAGAATGAATTAATCCTGAATGGATAATAACGGTATATTATGGCATTTCAATTGGATTGAGAATTAATCAATAATAAAAAATTTTAAATTGCAATTAATTCTTGAATTTTGTCAGAATATATTGATGCAATGGTGTATGTTCTATGCTCGAGAAGTTCGTGAAGACTTGACATTTGAATCCTCCTTACTATCTTATGTAATGACAGTTAAGGGTTATAGACCGGGACTTGAAATAAAATGTTATTCATCATAAATAGTATTTTTGGCTGATATCTAATAATTTCTTATTTTTGACTTAATATAATAATGTAATATTTGAAGGTTATGTATAAGTTAATCAGTAACATAGGAATAAATCACTGGGTAGCCCGATATATTCAGACAACAAGCGATTTATTTGCACGATTTGTTTTTGCATATTTGAGATTACCAAAACTGCACCTCATACCGGCACCCTATTCCGATACTGCACTTAATACGCTGTTATATCAAAGAAAATTCAAAGAAAACAATTGTTTATATTTAAATCCAAAATATTTGCACCTTGAAAAGATAAAAATTCCGGGTATCACGGTTATGCGACAGATTGGATATGAGATTATTCTTTTCTGTCACTGAGCTGAAAAATCCTTAGACTTATTATAATTTCAATTTTGAGTCTAAATCATGGTTTTTGATAATTCATCCATAAATTATCATTTGATATAGTAGATTTTTAAACTTATAAAAGGAAAATTTAAATGAAAAGGACATTTTTAATTTTAGTATTAGTATCTTTAATACTTCCAATAGTTTTGCATGCAGCATTTAGTACTTAAAGGTATTTCAATTAATTGTACTCATTTCTTAAAAAAATCATTGCATTTTTTTGAGATAATTAATTGACCTACCTTTCGATTTGATTAACAGTATTTTGATTCTCTAACTAATTGGAAAGTAAAACAATGAAAATAATCAATCACCTATTATTTTTGATTATTGTCATCTGCTCATGTAATAAGGGATATAACTATGACAATTATATAAGTGATGAAGAATTTCTCACCGGTAAGAAATACACTGCAATTATTAAGAATTTTGATTCAAACAAAACATATTTTCTTCAGATAGATAAATCAACTATACTCCCTTTTGCATCTGAATGTGATGTCGTTGAATTTAAGAAGAAATCTAATCACCTTGAAGCTGAATTTGTATTTAAAGATTCAGATTATATGGCACATTTTGCAATAACTGACGGTGAAGAGAGATTAGATGAATTTCCGAAATTAATGAAACTTATTTTTAATTCTGACAGCTCTTACAAGGAATATACATATTATCCCTTGTTAATGGAATCAAGTAAAGAAAATTATCTCGATTTATTCTATCGTTCGCTGGCGCACTACCCGGACAATATTGGCATATTCCTGACCAGATGGCAGTTCGAAGGTAACAACAAGCTTAATAATCGTGATAGCTTATTACAACAAATCACTTACTTAATTAACAATCATTCAACCAATCCCGATATCCATTATGTACTTTCTGTTGCATATTCATTATTGGGTGATGACAAAAGAGTAGAAAACGAACTTCAAAAATTATCTGAAACAGAATGCCGCCTTTTTAATAATCAATTTACTGCAGCAATTTTTAATGATGTTTTTAATACCGGTTTCCAAACAAACTTAGAACAAAATGAAAATGCTGATATTATTAGAAATATTATACAGAAAAATCTAAAAAGCTATTATGCAGTAAGAAATCTTTCATCACCTTTCAAATCAAAATATGACAGCTTGAATATCCCATTATATTATGAACTATTAAATGAAAAGCATTATTTTTACTTAGATGTATTCATTAGTTTATTTTCCAAAACTATATATAATTTTCTTCCTGATTCTATAGAAACGGCAGATAGAATTGAATATGAATTCGAAAATATTTATAAAAACAAGTTGGAATTATACAAGTCAGGTTTAAATTCATACTTCATTAAACTACCTACTATTCAGATTTTTAATGAGAATAGATATCATAAAAACATGAAAATGAAAAGGTTTGATAATGCTATAAGTATATGCAGGGAAAATATCAAGAGTTCACTCGAAAATAAGAGTTTATCATCAATTAATACAGAGTACTTAAGAATAGCATATATATACGAAAATGAACTTAGTCAACCTGATTCTGCTTTATCAAATTATATCCAATCTTTGATGGTGAAACGAAAGGATAAAGAGACAAACAAAGAGCTTCTCAGATTCTGGAAGAAAAATACTGACCAATCAGTAGAATTTGACAAATGGCTCGATTCTGTTGAAAACAGATTTGAAACTCAATATTTAGCTTTTCAAAGCCAAATCGAAAGTTCAAAAAGCAAAGTCAAGTTTGCCGATGGTAATGAAGTTAATTTGAACTTTCCGGAAAGAAATACAGTACTTGTATTTTATTCATTTACTTGTGCTCCCTGCAAGTACATTTTTGAAAATATGAAAGTCAGCCGGCAGAAAGTTTATAACTCCAACGTACAATTTATATACATCTGCAATGATGAAAACGAAAAAATTGACATCCTTGAAAATAAGTACAGAATCGGCTTACAGAAATTATCTAACAGTAAGGAATTGTTCGGTATATATGATGTTAAAGCTGTACCGAAAATAGTATGTATTGATAAAACCGGAAATATTGTCAACGTGCAAGACGGTGCAGGTTTACATTGGGATGTAGAAGATATGTTAGCATTTTTTTAGTTTATTACTGTCAAATTTGAACAGTACTGTCTTATGGTTTAATTAACCATAATCATTGGTACATTTTTTAAAATGTAAAGTAATAAAATATTAGCTAAGGCATTGTAATACCGAATATTTTTTCAAATATTTAATTTCACAAATTGATTAAAATTAAATCATAATGGGAACAATCTGTATTAACAATCATTAAACATCCACATTATTTCTTTTTTGAATCAAATCTGGAAATAATTTGCATACACCATAATTTAGTTTTATTTCTATTCTTATAAACTTTATTAATAAGTACAGTCAAATATTTACTGCTGCTCTGTCCTATCTGATTTGTACATTTACAACAGAGCTAAATATGTACACATGTTGTAACTAAGCATGAATTAAATCGTTACTGATATTCAAGCGTTTTTGGCAAATCACATTTATCCTTGGCAATGATTATAAACTTACTTCATGATTATTTATTCTCAAAGTTGAAAATCAGGGAAAAAATGACTTTATTTGCATAAGCAGAAAATTTAGTTTAAGGAAAAGTTAAATGAAAAGATATGATAAAATTTTAGTTGGTATAATAGCTTCACTCTTGATTATACTACAATCAGTAAATTCAGCCTCACAGCCGGCACCCGACAGTGATAGAATCCATGAAGCTGTAAAATACTTAGCATCCGATGAATTAAAAGGCAGGTTACCGGGAACCGAAGGCGGTGACAAGGCGGCGGATTTCATAGTAAACCACTTCAAAACATCAGGATTAAAATCTTGGAACAACAGTTTCAAGCAGGAGTTTATGATATCCACAGGCTATAAATACGGCGAAAGCTCATCAGTAGCTTTTGAAACCATAGTACAACGCCCGGGAGTACCGGCTGACAAGCTTCCTAAAGTCAGGCAGAATTGGGTACTATCCCATGATTTTGTCCCTTTAGGTATAAGTGAAAACGGCAAAGTTGAAGGCGAATTAGCATTTGTCGGATTTGGAATCTCTGCCCCTGAAATTGGTTACGATGACTATGAAGGAATAGATGTAAAGGACAAAATAGTAGTACTTATATCAGAATCACCTGACTCGGACAAGAAAGACGGAGAATTTGCACCTTATTCATCATTGAGATATAAAGCCAGTAACGCACGTAACAAAGGAGCCATAGGCATCATAATGGTAAGAATTCAAGGAGACTCTATGAATGTATTCGAGAGACCTGAATTTGAAAACAGAGGCAAGAATACCGGTATCGTTGCTGTTCAGGCATGGAGACAGTCATTATCCAAGTTCTTTCCTAAAAACAAGACACTTATAGCCGCAGAAAACAATATAGTGAAAAACAGAAAACCCGAAAGTTTTATTCTGCCTAATGTGAGAGTCTATATAAATTCGGAACTTATTGATGTCGAATCACCTACGCACAATGTTATTGGTTATGTTGAAGGTAGTGACCCGATTTTGAAAGATGAGTATATTGTCATTGGTGCTCATTATGACCACTTAGGCTATGGAGGACCGACATCATTGAACAGGTCCGGTGGTAAGCCGCAGATACATCATGGAGCTGACGACAACGCATCAGGGGTATCCGCTTTGATTGAGCTTGCTTATGCAATAGCCAAGAATCCCTTAAAACGCAGCGTGATATTTTCTTCATTCTCAGCTGAAGAAATGGGTCTATTGGGCTCTGCTCATTTTATTGATAATTCTCCTGTAGATTTATCCAAAATAGTAGCAATGATAAACATGGACATGGTAGGTAGAATGAAAAAAAATGAACTCACTACATTTGGCACTTCATCCGGCAGTTATTTCGACAACATCATTGATTCTCTCGATTTAATTGATACACTTAGCATAATTAAGGCATCTGATGCTTATGGTCCGAGCGACCACGCTTCATTTGTTGTGAAGGATATTCCCGTGCTTATGTTTTTCACAGGAGTACACGAAGATTATCATAAACCTTCCGACAAAGCCGATAAAATTAATTATGGCGGGATTGTCTGGTCTGTAAGTTTTATTCACCGAGTAGCTGAAACAATCGGGAATTATCATGCAAGACCAATATTTACTAAGACAGAAAGTCACAGTAAGTCAATGAAATCTGAACGTGAGCACAGCTATGGTGAAGTTTGGTTCGGAATCATACCAGACTTTGGAGAGCATCCTCTGGGTTGCAAAATATCCGGTGCTACTCCGGGGAGCCCTGCCGACAAAGCCGGAATGAAAGCTGACGATATAATTACCAAGATTGATGATGCAGAAATCAAAAACTTATATGATTTCATGTACAAGGTCAGAGCGCACAAGGCAGGTGACACTCTCAATGTTCATATTCTTCGCGGCAAAGAACACACTGAAAAAATTGAATTGAAAGTTACACTTGTATCAAAGGTAAAATGAGTTCGACTTATTTTGAGTTTACAAACAAAATTGGAAAGATCGTCCGTTGCGACATAGAATCCGGCAATGATGATAATTTACCATTGTTGATTTTTGCACATGGATTCAAGGGCTTTCGTAATTGGGGCTTCATACCTTATGTATGTAGTAAATTTGCCGAAGCAGGCTCAATTTGTGTCAGGTTGGACTTCTCGATGAACGGTATTATTGATGATGTAAACCAAAAATATGATGATGAAGTATTCCGTAAAAATACAGTCTCGCGTGAGGTTTCAGATTTATCTGAATTAATCGAAAAGTTTATTTCAAATCAACTTGGTATAGAAAATTTTCATCGAAGATGGAACGGCGATGTCTTTCTGGTTGGTCATTCATTGGGTGCTGCCGTATCAGTTCTGACTGCCAAGAAATTTCAAAGAATAACCAAAATATCTCTTTGGGCTTCTGTCTCTCAATTAAATAGAAATACTGACAGACAAAAAGAAATCTGGAAACAAAATGGCAGTATTGAAATTCTTATTAACACAACAGGACAGAAGCTTCACCTTGACTATACTTATATCGAAGACAAAGAATCCTCGTTCGAGAATAATGCAATAATTAACGAATTAAAGAAATTAAATTATCCTGTTCAGATTATTCATCCTAAAAATGATATGACGGTTAACATCAAAGAAGCAGAAGAGTTGAAATCTACTGCGAGTGATATTAGAAAGCGTGAATTAATCGTCATAGAAAAGTCAGGGCACACATTTAATAGCAGGCACCCGTTCTCAGGAACAAATGATGCTCTTGAATCTGCCATTAAGCATACGATTAATTTTTTTGATTTATTAAAATGAAAAATTGGATTTTTATATTATTCTTAAGCTTATTCAATACCGGTTGCGAGCTTATAGTAATCGGCACCAGAGCAATTCCTGAGACTCGAGAAATAGTTGAGTACAATCAGAAATCTGCATTAGGCACAATTTACCTTTTCAAAGCAGAGCTCGACAGCAATAATGTCCCAGCAGCTTCTAATTTTATAAGGAAGTCGGATGGTGATAAATATCTTGCTATCGAACGATACGAGCGTTTTTACGATATTCACAGAGTCAGAAGAATGATATCATCACACGAAATTACCGACATCAGGTTTGACTCACTTAGAAATGATATGCTTGTTTATAAATTAGAATTTAATTTCAGAAGAAAACTTTATTTCAATGCCTTAAAAATTGATAATGATTGGTATATTACTGATATGGGTAATTATGAATAAGCTACTAACAATCCTAATATTTACATTACTGGTACAATCTTGCATTAATTTACGTGAACCGTATCCAAAGATTGAATATTACAATCTTTCAGCGGAGAAGACAATGCTTGTTGATTTACCATTACGAGAAAGCACCGTGATGTTACGACGTGTCATTGTCAATGAGTCTATTGACACACCTCATCTTCTCGTGATGAATGAGCCTTCCTCTGTTCAAAGATTATTCTATCACAGGTGGATTAGTGATATTTCAACTATTAGCACCGACTTCATACTTACAAGAATCAATCAAAGCGGATTACTGAAAAAGGGCGTCGTGAACAGCAGCTCAATCGCTATCCCTGATTACATCATCGAGCCGCAACTTATCGAGATGACAGCAACTAATTACTCACTACCGGATACTTCAAGTAATTATGTTAGCGTTGAAATAAATGTCAAATTCCTAAAGAGAATGCCTGACAACAAACTCGAAATAATACATAACGGTGTTTATAAGCAGAAATATATCAGAAGAAAAAAAGGAATTAGCAGTATTCCGCAAGCTTACAGCAAAGTATTTTCGCTTGCCGTAGATAATATGATTTCTGATTTATCAAATATTATAAAGTAAAAATTTAAACTTATTATGGATACTCACGAATCGCTACTTTTTGCTGACATTGGAAATTCAAGAATAAAATTATTCAAAGACGGTATAAAAACTCCGTTTCATTACAAACATACCGGATTTGCAGATAATCTCGCATCATACCTAACAGTTGAGGCGTTCAATAGACTTGTATATTCCTCTGTGAATGCTAATGCAGAAAACATTCTGTTATCATTATGTCGCAATAAAAAAGTATATGATTTTATTAATATTAAAGAGTTGTTGCCGCATCAGACAATCATAGATTTGAGAGCAGTCAAAGGCATGGGTAATGACCGTTGGCTTGGTATGATAGGTGCAACTGCTTACAGTGACCCTCCACTGATAACTGTTGATTGTGGTACAGCCATTACCGTTAATGTTTTAGACTATAAATATCAAGTATTGGGTGGAGCAATTTTTGCAGGAGCCTACACACAAAAGAACACTTTAGCTTCGATTTCAGAAAAGCTCGGGTTTCCAAAGTTCAATTTCACTCCTGAAGGAGCAGGCAACGACACTCCATCAGCTGTAAGTCTCGGCATAATAGTAGGTGTTGCCGGAGGTATAAAGATGATTATTGAGCAAATCATTCAACACGATAAGCTTAAAAATCCCGGAATATTTTTTACCGGAGGATATGGTGGAAAAATTCAAAGAATATTGGCAAAAGACTTTCCTGAATCAATTTATGACGAGAATCTGATTTTCCGGGGAATGAATAAGATATATGAATCTACTCAGCCACATATTAAAAATGCCCTTTGATAATGTGAATCAAAGGGCATTTTAATAAATTCCGAGTATCAATAGAAATCAATCAAAAGAGAGAACCTCATAGTATTAGCTAATGGATGATTCTCTTCGATAGTATTAATAAAACTGAAGTCAAGACTAAATATGTCATATCTCACGCCTGCACCGAAATTCCAATATTGACGGTTTCCGAGTACCGCAGGTTCGGTGAAATAGCCCGCACGCAACGCAACAACCCGCTCATACCAGTATTCAAGACCGAAAGCCCATTCGGCACCGGGGTTTTCCCAAGCAGAGACAAGAGAAAGCGGAAGGGCATCCGAGCCTAAGGAGTCTCTTTTAACCAACAATTTTGCAAAATCCACAGCAACTTTCAAATCATTAAATTCATCTTTAAATAAATTGAATGCAGTACCAATCCTTAATGTTGTAGGCAAAGGGTCTGATTCTCTGATATAAGTTACCTTTGGTCCGACATTTTGGAGATTCAAACCAAGTGATAATCTGTCTTTAATATCAAGGAACTCAATATCGGTAGGCTTCCAAAGCACACCAAGGTCAAATGACGCACTGACACCGGTTCCGGCTTCTCCACCCGTCTGCGCTGATGTTGGCGTAAGGTTTGAATGTATATATCTTAGTTGAAATCCTACACCTAAGTCTGGAGCAACGATAGTACCGTAAGAGACACCAAGAGAAAATTCATTGGATATAAATTTACCGAGTGCTTGACCGCTAATATCTGTCCTTGTAAATTCGCCAAGATTCATAAATATGAAGTTGAAAGCGACCGTTCCGTCAAGCTCCTCAAAGAAGTGGCCTACAGTGGCATAGCTGTAATATAAGTCAGCCTGAAACTGCGGGAGCCACGGCGAAAATGACAAAGCTGCCTGAGTATAGGGGGTTTCGTCTCGTGTACTTGTAGCCGGAAAATAATCAAGGAAAGCAAGTCCACCGGGATTCCAGTATATTGCATTGATATCATCGGCTATAGCTGTACCGGTTTCTCCCATTCCGCTTGCACGAGCATCAGGAGATATCAACAGGAAAGGAACCGCCGAACCTCCGGCTTGTGAAAAAGCTGTGTTGGGGATTGTTGCACCGGTAGCGATTATCGCTGTCAGTATTGCCATTCTCAAATATAACTTCATTATTTTAAAACCTCCAAAACATCATTATTTTTATTTATAATTGTCATCATCTATTAATTTCCGACTTTAATTAATTTGCCTCGCCCGATGCTTGTTCCGCCATTATGATGAATCTTTACATTAACCATGTAAACTCCGTCGGCAGCTTTGTTACCGGAATTGTCGAGTCCATCCCACAAAATTCGAGATGTATGCAAAGTGCTCAGTTTAGTATTTATATTTCGTATAAATACTCCATTAATTGTAAAAATATCAATATTTGCATCAAATGGTGCTTCAGCATTATGACGAAATATGATTTCGGTAGATTCGGAGAAAGGATTAGGCGAATTTGTAATATCACTGACAAGCCCTCCACTCTTCTCCGGTATTACAAAACTTACTTCCTCGACAGAAAAGTTATTGAAAACATCCCAAGCTCGGATTTTTATCTTGTGTGTCCCGGGTGTAAGTCCGTAGAGGATGTCTTCAACCGTACCGCGTCTTGAGTCTGAAAGCGAAGAAGTAAATTTATCGGTTAAATCAATTGCCATTGGTGAATCATCTATCCAGGCTTCAATTCTATGACCTATACCCAAACCTGTGGTATTAATTCCTGATTCGTCAAACAAATCTACTAAAAGCAAGGGATTAGTAGTAACCATATCGCCGGATTCGAATGACCTTCCGTCAAGATAGATGGATATCTCCGGTGGTACAGTGTCCTTCAATTCAACATCTGAAAATCCGCTTATTCGCAAATTATGATAGCTTCCGCTTCCATATCTACTGTCATCTGAAACAGAATACAAAAACAATCTGCCGGGTGAGTCACTGAAACTTATATCCTTAGGAATTATGAACTCAGCAGTAAATCTTCCATTTTCTACTTTATACGAACTCCTGTTTAAACTTCCGCCAAGCTTGCGGAAAGATATCGGAGATCTTGTTAAATTCAAGAACACCTCTTGTACTGTCATCAATACATCACCATCTCTCAAAGTAACAACTATCGTGCCATTATATGATTCATCGGGATTATTTTCTAATGGTTTTGATAGAAATCCTTCGATGGTTACTTTAGACAATGCTTTTAAATTAATTGTGTCTGTATCACCGGTAATTTCTTCCTCATTAATTGAAGCTATGTTAATTTTGTGGTCAGGAAATAATAATGTCATAGTCGGGTCGCCGACAAGAAAATATTTCCTGTCATTGTCAGAAGCAAAATTTTGTTTTACAGCTTTAATTGTTTCGCCAAGGCTCGGAAACCTTCCATTTGCTTTGGAGCGTTCCAACAACTTTGCAAAATATCCGTATGCGAGTTTTGCATTATCATCACTGTAAACAACTCTTGTTGCTGAAAACACACCTATAGCACCTCCGTTTTTGCTCAGGAATAAATCCTCGGCTCCACTTCTGACGTCCGGGTCATCGAATCTGCCAAAGTCACAAGTAGCTGCTGTCAGGAAAAACAATTTATCAAGATTACGCATCTGTGGAATTGTGATATCTCTGTCTAAAATCTGCTCATGAGCCCAGACTCGTGGATTCCCGTGACCTATCCAGTTCAATATCAAGCCGCCTGTTGTATTTATCTTCGTAAGCATAGCTTCTGTTACAGCAGGTTTCCTTCTACCGGTACTTGCATTAATAGGCTGGTATTCAGCCAAATATATTTTGTCATATTGTAAATCGGGATTGCTTTTACTGATATAATTAGCTTGAAGATTTTCAGTCTGACCGCTGTGTCTTCCGCCTTCGTAACTTTCTCCGTCGGCAGGTCCGTCATCGGCAACAAATATCATGTTTGATCGCCATATATCATCTGAGGAGGCAGTCTCGTAATGCTTGATTTTATCAACAACCCAGTAACCATCATCAGGATTATCTATAGTTACCCTTCCGAAATTAATATCAACCAACAGATCATCACCATCAATCAATGCAAAATAATCATCGGTTGCATAGGCTTCATGAATTTCACTGTAAGCATCAATATCATGCCTGTAAGTTTGATATGCAGGAATATAATTTACCTTTTTTGTGGAAATATTTCTGTAATCATAGTGACCATCACCCCAGAGTACAAGATATTTCGGTTTATTAGTCCGGCGATGGTAAATATTTATCAGAAAATCTCTGATTGCCGTAGGGTCAGGAACTCCTGACGAAAACTCATTATAGATATGTTCTGTGCTGAAAACTGCCACGTTTTTACCGCTTTGCAGCTCTCTGTACTCCTTGAATTTATTTGCAGAGCCTAATAAATCTTTGTGTGTTATAACAACTATATCTATTTCCTCATCATTATCTCGAAGGTTAACAATTTCAATTGCTTCAAGTTTTGGCTTACTCGGATTGGCTGCGATAAAAAATCGTTTGAAATAGTCTGAGTTTAATTCAGTGACAAATGAGAACATACCGCCTGTTACAGCTTTATTTGTCAGCAGTTTCGGATTACGTATGTCTGAGACATCAAATCCATAAATTTCGCCATTGAACCCGTTAATGCTGTATTCTGTATTTCCATTCAATTCGTTGTCAGCAATAATATTGATTTTATTATTAATGGCAAAAAAACTTCTCGGATAGCTTATTTCATAATAATCGAAGTAACCGATAGATGATATCAAAGCATTCTGATACTGTAATTTCAGAATACTTCTGTTATCTGATGCTATACTGTTTGCCGGCACTTTTGCGTTTAGAATTCTTCTGTCTGCCGAAACATAAGAATATTTACTCCACCCGGTAAGTGAAACTGAGCCGATTGGCTCATTATTCTCGTAGAAATAGAAGAAACCCTGCGAGAGTGATTTGTGAGCTACTGCGATTCTATATTCTACTTCGCCATTTCTGTCTAAGTCATGCAACATCAATGGTGGCAACGGAGTCGAGAAGAAACTTCTTCCAAACCAATCACGCCCTGCACCAGGAGAATACGGATTGACGATATCCTCGTCAAAGAATCCATATTCCCTATAAGTCGTCGGACGATTTGCGATTTCACCTTCCGGAATAGGGAGAGCTTCAGCACGTTTACCGTCAACACCGCCCCAGGTAATTAAATAATAATTTTTCTCGCTGTAGAAATTTTTATAATGTCTAATATTTTGACCGCGTTTCTCAAATCCGGTAACAGATGCTCCGTAGAAAATTATGGACTCTACCCCACCGCTACTGTTAGTCTTGACGATAATCTCCTGCTCATCCATTCGATTGTCTAAACCGTCACTTACACTTTCGCTCAGCGGAGCACCACCTTTTCCGAAGATCTTTACCGTGCGTGCTAATTCGGAATTATTTGTAAATCCTATATTCTGCAAGTCAGAGCCGTCAATCTTGTAAACTCCTTCATCAATGATTTCAATCTTAGCCCATTGTCCGTTAGACAACTTATTCATGACATCATCTTCACTCTGAAGTTCTTCCAATTTTTTTGTAAATTTATCACTGTAAGCAGACCAATTCTTTCCCATTTCATAGTTGAGGACAGTCAAATAATTGAAGTCGTTGACATTACTGATGAGCGTAGCATGTGAATTGTCAAAAAATACTTCTATTTCTAAGGTGTCAATTATTACAGCAGTATAGTTATCACGACTATATCTAAACGGGTTAATCCACAGAGAAGCTATGTGTTGCCCGCCGGATACACCTTGATAGACAAATTCTACAGCTTGCCTGTCAGGTATGACATTATTTATAAAATTATCTGAATAATCTTCCTCGGCATTGAATATATAAGCCGGAACAGGAAGCAGGCGTATGTCATCATGAATTCCTGACACATTTCTTTTAACTTTATATCTAAAGGCAGTAGGAGACGGCACAATAAAATTAACTCGATTCGAGTAAAAAGGGAACTCATTTATTTTAGGGAATGAACTGAAAGCATATTCAAACTGAGGCACCTCGTACTCAAGACCACTTGCGTCAGTCAGTCTGGACATATCATGGAATTGTGAGACATACCTAAGCAACATAGAGTTTTCATCTTGTCTGAGGATTTCAAAACCGTTCTCGGAAAATCCGTACAAACTTGCTGTTTGGGTTACAGCAATCATCAACAATAGAACACAAAATAGTTTACGCATAATATTTACCGGTTAAAGAAACAGTATTCTCAAACTAATAACAAACAAGATACGGTTTTGTTACCAAAAATCTGAATATTTTTAAAACACAGTATAATTTATGCAATAACTAAGTCTTCCTTAAAGTTGATTAATGATTCTTTCAAAGTTTGGAAACGTTTCAAAAATATTATATTTTATATGAATTACAAATTTATTTCTTTTTTAACAACATTTTCCTGATAGATTCAATACTTCTTTTTTCGTCATCTTGGTAATGTTGTAAAATCTTATCTTGCTGTGGATTAGGTTTCGTTTCAATTGCCGGAGTCTGTTCATCAATATTCTTCAAAATCGGCGAATCCGAAATCAACATATCCAATGTATCCGACTTATTTTTCTGAGAACTTTGATTATACTCTTCTGATTCTATTTTTTCACCTCGGGCAATCATTGCGAGCTTGTCTTTACCGAAAATATCGAGTAGTTTGTCATATATTGTTGCCCTCGTAAATGGTTTTGAAACAAAGCCTGCAGTACCGCCTTTTACTGCTAATCCTAAATTTTCGACATCCGACATTGCCGAAATCACAAGTAGCGGAATATTCTGAGTTTGTTTAATTTTCTTCAATATTTTCAAAATCTGATGTCCGGAAAGTTCCGGCATCATTATGTCAACAATTATCATTGTCGGTTGATGTTCAACAGAAAGAGCTATTCCGTCGAAACCGTTAGATGCCAAGTAAGTAACTTTAAAACCGTAACTTTGCATAGTTTTTGAGAGGATTCTCTGCATCCATACATCGTCATCTATTATAAGTACCGAATATTCTGCCATAATATAACCGTTACATGAAAAATCAAATTAAAATATAAATTAATTTATTATTGTGAATTTTTTATCGTCGAAAAATTAACGACTTGAATACTTTCACTGCTGTTAAGCGACTTTGTAAAGTTATAACCTGATTTACTAATTGCGGATTTCATTGCTTCAAGCTCGGTCTTTGCAGCCTGTCTATTAAGCTCTATAATCCTGTCGTAAACTTCTTTTCTGTGTACCGGAACTGACCTTGGAGCATTTATACCTAACCTTACAACCCCGCGGTCATAGCTTATGACGGAAATCTCAATCGAATTCCCGATAGTTACTATTTCTCCTATCTTCCGTGATAATACTAACATTATTTACTTGTTACTGCCGATAATAAAATTTGTTGAATACTTGTCTGTTGACAAAATAATCTGTCTTCCTTCCAAACTGTCCGAATTTAATATAATCGGTGCTTTCATGTTTGCCGTCATCTGATGATTTTCATCTTCGAGGGTTACAATTGCAAAAAATACATTCTTTTCATGGCTGAATATTTTCCCCGGATTATACTCAATATCCAATAACCAGGGTGAGAGCATGGGGAATCCGATATCAGGCTGCTCTATACTGATAAGCCACTTAAAGGGTTCGGTTTCCTCTTCACTTATTAATACAAATTCTCTTAAATCCTCAAACCCAAGAATTCCCTCCGGGAAATTGAATATGAAGTCTTTGCCAACCTTAATCTCACCAAAATGCAACGTAACTATTCTACGCTCATCAACGGCTTTATTCATAATTTACTACATCCTGCAACAATTCTTATGCCGAGTCAAAAATTAAAATGTAAAATTAACAAAAAAAATTGTTACCTAAAAATTATATTTAATAAATTTCGATATTTTTTACTTCTAAAATATGACAAACAATCATATTATGATGTCATTTTTCATATCCTGAAACCGTAGGGGATTCCGGACTTAGTTCCTGAATAAAGATGTCAACACGTCTGTTTTTTGCTTTACCTTCATCTGTAATATTATCTGCTATCGGTCTTTGTGCACCATATCCTCTAATCACCAAATTATGTTCCGGAACTCCATTTTTGATTAAAAGATAAGCCACATTTGTTGCTCTTGTCACGGAAAGATGCCAATTGGATTCATACTGAAATGTACGAATCTTATCTGAATCGGTATGCCCGTCAATAAATATTTTCAAATTAATTCCTCTCAGCACACCGGATATTGAATCCACCACTGACCTTCCCTCTTTTTCAACTTCAGATTTTGCTGATTTAAATAATAAATTTTCAGAAAGAGAAATTTTCAGTCCATCAGCGGTGCTGTCAATTGTTAACTGCTTCTTTTCAATGAATGGAGCCAGAGTTTCTTTTGCGATTTCACCTATTTCGCTTAAATTCCTTTGAGGGGCGGGCGGCAAAATCGGTTCGGGTATTCCTTTTCTGTGTCCTTCGAGCACACCGTCACCGCCTTGCAGTACCTTGTCGTCTTTGCTCTTGAAATACTCCGAGAATGCTGCTGAATACTCCCTGAATCGTTCAGCATCAACTTGCGAAGTTGCATATAATATCACAAACAATCCGAGAAGTAATGTGATCAAATCGGCATAGGTTATTAAATACCTGTCTGCACCGGTATTATGCGTCGAACCGTGTTTATTATGTTCTTTCTGCTTCAAATATGATAATTCTCCAATTTGATTGTCAAACAAGTTAATGTGTTTGCGAGCAAATCATTGATTATGTCCGGTAAAGTACGCGATATGTCATCAGCTTGTTCATCAATGTTAATATCGTCAATTCATCATCAAAGTTTAATGAACTTTTTAATGTATGCAAATAGAAAGATAAATACTGTATAGATAAAACAAATAAGAGCAAACCAATCTCCGTATTCGGAATACAAAGTCATATCCTTCAACAAAGGAATTTCGACAAACAAGCCTGCTTTGGTGTATTGAGGAAGACGACTTATTGTTTCACCTGTCGGCGATATTAACCCGGATACTCCGGTATTGGCGCACCGTGCAATATACCTCCTGTTTTCAATTGCTCGTACTGCAGAAATCAAAAAATGTTGCTCAGGACCGGGAGTATAGTCGTACCAAGCATCATTTGTAATGACTGCTATAAATTCTGCTCCATTCTTCACGGTACGCGATACAAACTCCGGATAAATACTTTCTATACATATCACGGGTCCAAGAGAAGCAGAGTCTGACTTCATACGCACGGTCAAATTTTTCTGTTCGGTACCGATTCCCCAGGAGGATACTCCGACACCCCATTCAAACCAAGACTTCATAAACATCAAATATTCTGTATAGGGAAGTCGCTCTGCCATTGGTGTAAGCCTCATTTTCCTGTATGATTGAGGTTTTGTCTTGTCATTAGGATTAATAAGAATAGAAGAATTGTATGGCTCATAATACAAGCTTTCTTCGTTTATATCTCTGCGGGCAGTTATTGGCTTATTTTCATAGTTAAAATATTCTATTTCCGCAACACCGGTAAACAATGCGGCATTTCTTATCGCTACCCAT
>Ga0172382_10004412_pt1 | contig 21542 bp, 19 predicted proteins | sample Leawel138RmetaG_FD_122245 | JGI IMG/M metagenome (GOLD analysis project Ga0172382, IMG submission 122245) | Leachate microbial communities from a municipal landfill in Southern Ontario, Canada - Leachate well 138R metaG | ecosystem: Engineered > Solid waste > Landfill > Unclassified | place... | reverse complement strand
GAGTCCAATAGCGATTTTGGAGGGTTTGTTCATGTTTCTCCTCGTTTGAGCATGATGCTTGAAAGTGACCGCAGCGAACCCCCGCCGCATATCGAAAGAACGCCTTAAGTATAGCAATGTCTGCTCGAGATGCTTGGCTTTGTGCCGGGTTTTTATGCGTGTTAGCCGAAATCTTATGACATTTGCGGTGTACAGGTTAAGTATTGGTCCCCTGGAAGCCCGCCTTGCCGGCGTTTTCATGGATTCGGTGGCAGTGAATGTGGGGTTTTTACAACGATGCGGCCGATCTCGCATTGGGGCCGGGCGGGTCGCGGCGGGGCGATATGTCCCGGGCGTGAATGATAGAATCAACGATTGGCTGTTGGTAGCCATCGACCCTTGCCTGCTGGTTTTTTCGGACACAACATGGATTCATTCGCCAAGGAGACTCTGCCGATCTCGCTAGAAGACGAGATGCGGCGCAGTTATCTCGATTATGCAATGAGCGTGATCGTAGGGCGTGCGCTGCCCGACGTGCGCGACGGGCTCAAGCCCGTGCACCGGCGCGTGCTGTTTGCCATGCACGAACTCAACAACGACTGGAACCGCCCCTACAAGAAATCAGCGCGTATCGTCGGCGACGTGATCGGTAAATATCACCCGCACGGCGATTCGGCGGTCTACGACACGATCGTGCGCATGGCCCAGGACTTCTCTTTGCGCTATATGCTGGTCGATGGCCAGGGCAACTTCGGCTCCATCGACGGTGACAACGCGGCCGCGATGCGCTACACCGAAGTCCGGTTGGCGCGCATCGCCCACGAGCTGCTGGCCGACATCGACCAGGACACGGTCGATTTCGGCGCCAACTACGACGGCAGCGAGCAGGAACCCCTGTTGTTGCCGTCGCGTCTGCCGAACCTGCTCGTCAATGGCAGTGCCGGGATCGCGGTGGGCATGGCCACCAATATCCCGCCGCACAACCTGGCCGAGGTGGTCGCCGGCTGCCTGCACTGCCTGTATCATCCCGACTGCACGCTCGATGAGCTCATCGAGCGCATTCCGGCGCCCGACTTCCCCACGGGCGGCATCATTTATGGGATTGCCGGGGTGCGCGAAGGGTATCGTACCGGGCGTGGCCGGGTGATCATGCGCGCCAAGGTCCACTTTGAAGACCTCGACCGCGGGCACCGGCAGGCCATCATCGTCGATGCCATCCCCTACCAGGTCAACAAGAAATCCCTGCAAGAGCGCATTGCAGAGCTGGTCAATGAAAAGCGCCTGGAAGGCATTTCCGACATCCGCGATGAATCCGACAAAGACGGCATGCGTCTGGTCATCGAGCTCAAGCGCGGTGAAGTCCCCGAGGTCGTGCTCAACAACCTCTATAAAAATACGCAGCTGCAGGAAACATTCGGCATGAACATGGTGGCTCTGGTCGATGGCCAGCCCCGCCTGCTCAATCTCAAGCAGATGGTGCAGTATTTCCTGCAGCACCGTCGCGAGGTCGTCACCCGCCGCACGCTGTTCCAATTGCGCAAGGCGCGCGACCGCGCGCATGTGCTCGAAGGGCTGGCCGTGGCGCTGGCCAACATCGATGATTTCATCGCCATCATCAAGGCCGCCGCCACCCCGCCGATCGCCCGCGAAGCGCTCATGCAGCGTGGCTGGGCCTCTACCCTCGTACACGAGATGCTGGCCCGGGCCGACGCCAATGTCGAGTCGGGCGGGCGGGTCGCATACCGCCCCGAGGGCCTCGAGCCACGATACGGCCTGCAGGCCGATGGCCTGTACCATTTGTCCGAAGTGCAGGCGCAGGAAATCCTCAACATGCGCCTGCAGCGCCTGACCGGCCTCGAGCAGGACAAGATCGTGGCCGAGTATCGCGACATCATGGATACGATTGCCGATCTGCTCGATATCCTGGCCCGCCCCGAGCGGGTCACCGAGATCATCGCCCAGGAGCTCGAGGCGATCGCCGCAGAATTCTCGGATCCCGTCAAAGATGCGCGTCGGGCCGAAATCGAATTCAATGCGACCGAGCTGGAAACCGAAGACTTGATCACCCCCATGGACATGGTGGTGACCCTGTCGCGCAGCGGCTACATCAAGAGCCAGCCGCTGTCTGAATATCGGGCCCAGCGGCGCGGTGGGCGGGGCAAGCTGGCCACCACCACCAAGGAAGATGACTGGGTCGATCAGCTTTTCATCGCCAATACGCACGACCATCTGCTGTGTTTCTCGGACCATGGCCGGGTGTACTGGCTCAAAGTCTGGGAGGTCCCGCAGGGTTCGCGCAACGCGCGCGGGCGGCCCATCGTCAATATGTTTCCGCTGGTCGATGGCGAAACCATTACCGTGGTGCTGGCCGTCAAGGGCTTTGCCGAAGACCAGTTCGTCTTCATGGCCACGTCGCAGGGCACCGTCAAGAAGACGCCGCTGTCGCATTTCTCCAATCCGCGCAAGGCGGGCATCATCGCGGTGGGGCTGGATGAGGGCGATTTTCTCATCGGCGCCAAACTGACCGATGGCGCGCACGATGTCATGCTGTTCTCCGATGCGGGCAAGGCGGTGCGTTTCGATGAAAACGACGTGCGTCCCATGGGGCGTACCGCCCGGGGCGTGCGCGGCATGGCACTCGACGAGGGCCAGTCCGTGATCGCCCTGCTGGTGGCCGAAGATGAATCCCAGGGGGTGCTGACGGCCACTGAAAACGGTTTTGGCAAGCGCACGCCCATCGTCGAATACACGCGCCACAATCGGGGTACCAAGGGGATGATCGCCATCCAGACCACTGCGCGCAACGGCAAGGTGGTCGGGGCCGTGCTGGTGCGCCCGGCCGACGAAATCATGCTCATCACGACCGCCGGCGTGCTGGTGCGCACGCGGGTATCCGAAATCCGCGAAATGGGCCGGGCCACGCAAGGTGTGACGCTGATCCAGGTGGATGAGGATTGCCGTCTCTCGGGCGTACAGCGGGTGGCGGAAAGCGATGCAGACGAGCCCGACGACGACGCACTGTCCCCCGATCCTGATCCGGAAGCGGGGCCGGATGCCTCGGGGCCGGATGCCTCGGCCGGGTCTGTCGACACGCCCCCCGGGGATCTGCCATGAATCGTCCGTACAACTTTTCGGCGGGCCCCTCGGCGCTGCCCCTCGCCGTGCTCGAGCAGGCGGCCGCCGAAATGACGGACTGGCACGGTACCGGGGTGTCGGTCATGGAAATGAGCCACCGCAGCAAAGCGTTTGGCCGCATCCGCGACGAGGCCGAATCCGATCTGCGCAGCCTGCTGGCGATACCAGACGACTTCGCCGTGCTGTTCATGCAGGGCGGGGCCTCGGCCCAGAACGCCCTGATCCCCATGAACCTCGCGCAGCGTCGCGGGTCGGCCATGGCGGATTACGTGGTGGCCGGGCATTGGTCGCGCAAGTCCTGGGCCGAGGCCCAGCGCTATGGCGACATGGCGCTGGCGGCGACGGCCGAGACACCCGCCGAGATCGGCGGGCAGGCCTATGAGGCCTGGTGCTGGCTGCCCGAACCCGCTCATTGGCGTATCCGTAGCCAGGCCGCCTACGTGCACGTGTGCGCGAACGAGACCATTGGTGGCGTCGAATTTCCCAGCCTGCCCGATCTGGCCGCGCTCGGCAGCCCCGACGTGCCGCTGGTGGCCGACATGTCGTCCAATATTCTGACGCGGCCCGTCGATTTCTCGCGCCTGGGCATGGTGTATGCAGGGGCGCAGAAAAACGCCGGGCCGGCGGGGGTCACGCTGGTCATGATCCGCAAAGACTTGCTGGGCCATGCCACAGGCAGCTGCCCGTCCGTGTTCGATTATGCGCAGGTGGCCGCCGCTGGCTCGATGTTCAACACGCCGCCCACCTATGGCATCTACATGACCGGCCTGGTGTTCAAGTGGCTGCTCGGGCAGGGTGGGGTGGCGGCCATGGAAGCTGCCAGCCGCGCCAAATCGCATTTGTTGTACGCGTACATCGACCAGTCGGCGCTCTATTCAAACCCGATTCATCCGGGCGTGCGCTCGCGCATGAACGTACCCTTCCGCCTGCGTGATCCCGCGCTCGAACCCCTGTTCCTGGCCGAATCCGAAGCCGCCGGCCTGCTGGCGCTCAAGGGCCACAAGTCGGTGGGCGGCATGCGGGCCTCGCTGTACAATGCGACCCCGCTGGCGGGTGTGCAGGCCCTGGTCGCGTTCATGCAAGACTTCGAGGCGCGTCATGGATGAACGCCTGCAGGCCGTGCTCGAGCCGCTGCGGGCGCGGATCGACGCGCTGGACGAGCAGATCCTCGACCTGCTCAACCAGCGTGCCCAGGCGGCCCTCGAAGTCGGGCAGGCCAAGCAGGCCGTCGACGCGGGCGGCCCGATCCTCAAGCCCGAGCGCGAATCGCTGGTGATCCGGCGCCTGCAGGCGCTCAACCCGGGGCCGGTGCCCGAGGCGGCCGTCGCTGCCATCTGGGGGCAGATCATTTCCACCTGCCGGGGCCTCGAAAGCACCCTGACGGTAGCTTATCTGGGCCCGCAGGGGTCATTTTCCGAGCAGGCGGCGCACGAACACTTTGGCCATTTCATCACGGGCTTGCGCTGCGAGTCCTTCGACGAAGTCTTTCGCTCGGTCGAGGCCGGGCAGGCGGACGTCGGCATGATCCCCGTCGAAAACTCGTCCGAGGGGGCGGTCAACCGCAGCCTCGACTTGCTGCTGCATTCATCGCTGAAAGTGCTGGGCGAGCGCACCATACGCATTCACCATAACCTGCTGACCTGCACGGGTGGGCTCGAGGGGGTGGTCAAAGTACTCGGGCATCCGCAGGCGCTGGCCCAGTGCCAGGGGTGGCTCAGCCGCAATCACCCAGAGCTCGAACGCCTGCCCGTGGCCAGCAATGCACAGGCGGCGCGCATGGCCTCCGAGGATCCCACCTGTGCGGCGATCGCGGGCGACGCGGCCGCGGCCGCCTGGGGCCTGAGCGCCGTGGTCAGCGGCATCCAGGACGACCCCCAGAATCAAACCCGCTTCGTCGCCGTAGGGCCGTTCGATGCAGGCCCCACGGGCGATGACAAGACCAGCCTGGTCGTGGCCGTACCCAATCGCGCCGGCGCAGTCTACGAAATGCTGGCGCCCCTGTCGCGTCACGGCGTGTCCATGACGCGCCTCGAGTCGCGCCCGGCCCGCACGGGCCAGTGGGAATACTATTTTTATGTGGACGTGTTGGGGCACCGGGCCGATGCGCCTGTCGCCAAGGCGTTGGCCGAACTGCGTCAACAGGTCGCTTTTTTCAAAGTGCTGGGGTCGTACCCCAAACAATAAGGTGTCGTCATGTCAGTCGTCCCGGCCTTGGAACACGTACAGGCTCTGGCGCCGTATCAACCCGGCAAGCCCATCGAAGAACTGGCCCGCGAGTACGGTCTGGATCCAGCCAGCATCATCAAGCTGGCGTCCAATGAAAACCCGCTGGGGTGCTCGGGGCGCGTGCGCGAAGCCCTGGGGCAGGCGGCTGGCGCCCTGCAGGGGCGTTATCCGGATGCCAATGGATTTGATCTCAAAGAGGCGCTGGCCGCGCGCTACCAGGTGCCGCAAAACTGGATCACCCTGGGCAACGGGTCGAATGACCTGCTCGAACTGGCCTCGCTCGCGCTGCTCGATAGCCGGCGATCGGCGGTCTATTCGGCACACGCTTTCGTCGTCTATCGCCTGGCCACCCAGGCCCGTGGCGCACGTCACATCGAGGTGCCGACGCGTCATTACGGCCACGATCTGCCGGCCATGCTGCAGGCGGTGGCCGACGATACGCGCCTGCTGTTCATCGCCAACCCCAACAACCCCACGGGGACCCACGTGCCGGCCGCCGAAGTCGACCATTTTCTCGAGACGGCTTGGCAGCGGCATGGTCACGGCTTGACGGTGCTGATCGACGAAGCCTACAACGAGTACCTTGAACCGGGCGCGCAGTTCGACAGCACCGAGTGGGTCCGGCGCTATCCGAATCTGATCGTCACGCGCACGTTTTCCAAGGCCTATGGCCTGGCCGGCCTGCGTGTGGGCTACGCCCTGGCCCAGCCCGATCTCACCGACATGCTCAACCGCGTGCGCCAGCCGTTCAACGTCAACGTCCTGGCGCAGTTGGCGGCCCGGGTGGCCCTGGATGACACGGATTTCCTGATTCGTACCCATGCGCTCAATCACGAAGGGCGCGAGCAGCTGCAGCAGGGCTTCGCCGCGCTGGGTCTCGACTACGTGCCCAGCCATACCAATTTCGTACTGGTGCGGGTCGGGGATGCGCCGCGGGTGCACGAGCACCTGCTGCGCCAGGGGGTGATCGTGCGCCCGGTGGCTGCCGACGGCTTGCCCGAGCACCTGCGGGTGACTGTGGGGCTGGCGCATGAAAACGCCCGCCTGCTCGAGGCACTGGGTGCCGCCCTGGCTGCATGAGCGACCAGCCTGCGCCTTTGGTGCCGGTCCTGGCCGTGGTCGGGGCGGGCCTGATCGGTGGCTCGTTCGCCGCAGCGCTGCGTCGTGTCGGGCAAGTCGGGCACGTGCTGGGGGTGGGGCGTACGCCGGCCGCCCTGCAACGGGCCCGCGAGCTGGGCCTGATCGACGAAGCGGTCGATCTCGAGCAGGCTGCGGCCCGCGCCGATCTGATCCTCCTGGCCACGCCGATCCGGGCCATGGGCCAGGTGCTGCAGGTCCTGGCGCCGGTGCTGCGGCAGCAGACCCTGATCACGGATGCCGGCAGCACGAAGCAGGACGTCGCGCACATGGCCCGCACGCACCTTGGGCCGTGCAGCAGCCAATTCATTCCCGGGCATCCGATTGCCGGTTCCGAAGTGGCCGGCCCGGAAGCCGCGGACGCCATGCTTTTTCATGGCCGCAAAGTCGTACTGACGCCATTCGAGGAAACGCCGGGGGTGCGCCTGCATCACCTGATCCGGGTCTGGGAGGCGTGCGGTGCACGGGTCCAGCTCATGACGCCCGAGATGCATGACCGCGCCCTGGCGTCGGTCAGCCACCTGCCGCATTTTCTCTCGGCCGCGTACATGGCACAGGTGGTCCGCTCGGCCGATGCCGATGTGCGCCTGAACCTGGCCGGTACCGGCTTTCGCGATTTCACCCGGATTGCGGCGGGCTCGGCCGAAGTCTGGCGCGATATTTTTCTGTCCAATCGCTCGGCGCTGCTGGGCGAACTGGACGAATTCATGCTCGTCCTGCAGCAATTGCGTGCCAGCCTGCAGGACCCATCCGATCCAGAAGCCCTCGAGGCCCTGCTCGAACAGGCCGCCTTGGCGCGCCGCTTCTGGGGCGGCAGGAACCCAACCGAATGACCGACGCCTCCCTGATCTTGCCACCGGCCACACAGGCCCAAGGCCGCATTTCACTGCCCGGCTCCAAGAGCCTCTCGAATCGCGCCCTGCTGCTGGCCGCTCTGGCGGCGGGGCAGACCGAGCTCACCGGCGTGCTCGACTCTGACGACATCCGCGTCATGCGGGTGGCCTTGCAGGCTCTGGGGCTCGATGTCATCCCTACGGGCCACGCCAGAGTCCGGGTGCACGGCCGTGCGCGCTGGCCGGTGCGCCGGGCCGATCTGTTCCTCGGCAATGCCGGCACGGCCTTTCGGCCGCTCACGGCCGCGCTGGCCCTGATGGGCGGCGACTATCGGCTGGCGGGCGTGCCGCGCATGCACGAGCGCCCGATCGGCGATCTGGTCGATGCCCTGCGAGGCCTGGGTTGCGTCGTCGATTACGAAGGCCAGCCGGGTTATCCGCCCCTGCGCATCGGATCGGGGCGCCCGGATGCGAGCCAGCCGGTGCGCGTGCGCGGGACGGTCTCCAGCCAGTTCCTGACGGCGCTGCTCATGGCGGCGCCGATCCTGGCCGCGACTGCGGCGCAGCCGGTCGTGATCGAGCTCGACGGGCCCCTGATTTCGCAGCCGTACATCCGGATCACGCTGGACCTGATGGCTCGCTTCGGTGTCGAGGTGCGTCATCAGGGCTGGCGGCGTTTCGAGATCCCCGCCGGGGCGGCCTATCGGCCGATGGCCACGTTCCCCATCGAAGGGGATGCGTCGTCCGCCTCTTATTTTCTCGGGCTGGGCGCCATCGCCGGCGGGCCCATCCGCATCGAAGGCGTCGGCAGCAGCAGTGTCCAGGGCGATGTGGCCTTTGCCGACGTGGTCGAGGCCATGGGCGCTGAGGTCACGCGCGAGCCGCACGCCATGACGGTGCGGGGGGTTTCAGTGGCATTCGGCGAGCAGCTGCGTGCATTCGACCTGGATTTCAACCAGATCCCGGATGCCGCCATGACCGCGGCCGTACTGGCCCTGTATGCCGACGGTCCGTGCCGTTTGCGCAATATCGGCAGCTGGCGCGTCAAGGAGACCGATCGCATCGCCGCCATGCAGGCCGAACTGGGCAAGCTGGGCGCGCATGTCGTGGCCGGCGAAGACTGGCTCACCGTCTATCCGCTGGAACGGTCCGGCTGGCGCCCGGCCGCCATTCATACGTACGACGATCATCGGATGGCGATGTGTTTTTCATTGGCGAGCTTCGGGCCGGTCGCCATCACCATCCTGGATCCGGGGTGCGTGTCCAAGACGTATCCGGATTATTTCGCCGATTTTCAGCGGCTGGTGTCCGGCACCGCGCTGCCGCCCGGCCAGGCCTGAGCGCGCAGGGGGTGCCATGTCATCTGAAACATCCGCGGTTCCGGTGATCACCATCGATGGTCCGACGGCGTCGGGCAAAGGCACGATCGCCCGTCTTGTTGCGCAGGCACTGGGATGGCAGGTGCTCGACAGTGGCGCGCTTTACCGGCTTACGGCCCTGGCGGTGCACGAAGCCGGTGGCGACGGCTCCGACGCCGAGCAGGCGGCACGCCTGGCGCGTCAGCTCGACATCCGGTTCGACGGTGCACAGGTGTTCCTTCGCGGGCGTCCGGTGGCGGATGACATCCGGGCCGAGCACATTGGCGAACTGGCCTCGCGGGTGGCTGCCTGGCCGGCTGTGCGGGCTGCCCTGCTCGAGCGGCAGCGCGAGTTTCGGATGCCGCCCGGCCTGGTGGCGGATGGGCGGGATATGGGCACGGTCGTGTTTCCAGATGCACCCCTCAAGATTTTCCTGGATGCCGACGTCGGCATACGCGCTGAAAGACGTTATAAACAGTTGATCGAGAAAGGGATTTCAGTTAACATGGTCGACCTTTTGAAAGACCTTCGGCTGCGCGATCAACGCGATCGGGGGCGGGCACATGCGCCGCTTGTGGCTGCGCATGATGCGATTACCGTGGATTCCTCCCGTCTTGGGGTCGAATCCGTGGTGCAACAAGTGCTTGGCCTGTGCCGGGCACGCGGGCTTGCAGCGTAGTCTGGCAACTGCGTTGCAGGGTTTTTTCACTCCGCTGGTTTTCACCGGCGTGTTGCCTCATTCTGGCTTACGGATTTTTTTTCATGTCCACCCTTACCACCGAAGCCGCCCTGGGCGGCGAAAGCTTTGCCGATCTTTTTGCGGCCAGCATCAAAAATCAGAACATGCGTTCGGGCGAGGTCATCTCGGCCGAAGTCGTGCGCGTCGATCACAACTTTGTCGTGGTCAATGCCGGCCTCAAATCAGAGGCCTACATCCCCCTCGAAGAATTCCTCAACGACCAGGGCGAGCTCGAAGTCGAAGATGGTGATTTCGTATCGGTGGCCATCGACTCCCTCGAAAACGGCTACGGCGACACCGTCCTCTCGCGCGACCGCGCCAAGCGCCTGTCGGCCTGGCTGCAGCTCGAGCAGGCGCTCGAATCGGGTGAACTGGTCAACGGCACCATCACCGGCAAGGTGAAGGGCGGCCTCACAGTCATGACCAACGCGATCCGCGCCTTCCTGCCCGGCTCGCTGGTCGACCTGCGTCCGGTCAAGGACACCACCCCCTATGAAGGCAAGACCCTCGAATTCAAGGTCATCAAGCTGGATCGCAAGCGCAACAACGTGGTGCTGTCCCGGCGTGCCGTCCTCGAGGCCAGCATGGGCGAAGAGCGCGAAAAGCTGCTCGAGACCCTGCACGAAGGGGCCATCGTCAAGGGCGTGGTCAAGAACATCACCGACTACGGGGCCTTCGTCGACCTCGGCGGCATCGATGGCTTGCTGCACATTACCGATATGGCGTGGCGCCGGGTGCGCCACCCGTCCGAGGTCCTGCAGGTGGGCCAGGACATCGAGGCCAAGGTGCTCAAGTTCGACCAGGAAAAGCAGCGGGTCTCGCTGGGGGTCAAGCAGCTGGGCGAAGATCCCTGGATCGGCCTGAGCCGGCGCTATCCGCAAGGCACCCGCTTGTTCGGCAAGGTCACCAACCTGACCGACTATGGCGCGTTCGTCGAAGTCGAGGACGGCATCGAAGGGCTGGTGCACGTGTCCGAAATGGACTGGACCAACAAGAACGTCGATCCGCGCAAGGTGGTCACCCTGGGCGAAGAGGTCGAGGTCATGGTCCTCGAGATCGACGAAGACCGCCGCCGCATCTCGCTGGGCATGAAGCAGTGCCGTCCCAACCCCTGGGAAGACTTCTCGGCCAACTTCAAACGCGGCGACAAGGTCCGCGGCGCGATCAAGTCCATTACCGACTTTGGCGTGTTCGTCGGCCTGCCTGGCGGCATCGACGGCCTGGTGCACCTGTCCGACATCTCCTGGTCAGAATCGGGCGAAGAGGCCGTGCGCAATTTCCGCAAGGGCGAAGAAATCGAAACGGTCGTGCTGGGCATCGACACCGACAAGGAACGCATTTCCCTGGGCATCAAGCAGCTCGAGGGGGATCCTTTCAACAATTTCGTGGCCACCTACGACAAGGGCGCCGTGGTCAGCGGCACCGTGAAATCGGTCGAACCCAAGGGGGCCGTGGTGACGCTGTCGGTCGACGTCGAAGGCTATCTGCGGGCCTCCGAGATCTCGGCGGGGCGTGTCGAAGACGCGACCACGGTCCTGCAAGAGGGCGCCAACGTCGAAGCCATGATCATCAACATCGATCGCAAGACGCGTTCGATCCAGCTGTCGATCAAGGCGCGCGACAATGCGGAAACGGCTGAAACCATCCAGCGCATGACCGAAGCCAGCGCATCCTCCGGCACGACCAACCTGGGCGCCCTGCTCAAGGCCAAGCTCGATCAGCAGCGCGACGACTGATGCCGGGCCTGACCAAGTCCGAGCTCATCGCCTCGCTGGCAGAGCGTCACGCGCAACTGTCGATCCGCGACATGGATCTGGCCGTGCGCACGGTGCTCGACGCCATGGCCCTGGCATTGGCCCAGGGCCAGCGGATCGAAATACGTGGGTTTGGCAGCTTTTCGCTCTCCAATCGCCTGCCCCGTCTGGGGCGCAACCCCCGATCGGGTGAGCTCGTGCAGGTGCCGGCCAAACGGGTGCCGCACTTCAAGCCGGGCAAAGAGCTGCGCCAGAGGGTGGATCAGGCGCCGGCCGAATCCACCCGCCCGACACCCGCCGGCCTGTTCGACGACGTCACAGGGCAGGCCTAGGCGGCCGGGCGTACGCCGCGTCCCGCCAGGCGCGGGGCGCGGCGGGCACGATCGGCCGCTGGGCCAAAGGGCGTGCCTTTCCCTTTACAATGGCACGATCATCTCATGGAGCTCTGTCCCATGCGCTATCTGGTTTGGATTCTGCGCCTGATCGTCTTCGTCGTCGTGCTGCTGTTCGCGCTCAGAAACACGAGCCCGGTCGACGTCGGCTTTTTCGCCGACCAAGTGATCCCTCAGGTGCCGCTCATCGTGGTCATGCTGGCGGCGTTTGGCCTGGGCGTGTTGTTCGGCGTGCTCATGGCGGCCATGGCCCTGCTGCGCCGTCGCCGCGAAGTCAATCGCCTGCGCCGCGAGGCCGCCCGCCTGCGAGAAGAGCTGTCCGGCCGGCCGGTCGTGGCCGAGTCATCGCAAATGCCGTCGGCGCCCAGCACACCTGAAACAGCGGTTCCGCTGGCTCCGCTCTAATCGGAGGTCGATTTGGATTTCGAGCCCTGGTGGCTGATCTTCGTCCCGGTGTTGTTCGGGCTGGGCTGGGTCGCGGCGCGTTTCGATTTTCGCCAGATGCTGTCCGAAACCCGCAACTTGCCCGATTCGTATTTCAAGGGGCTGAATTTCCTGCTCAACGAACAGCCCGATCGGGCGATCGATGCCTTCATCGAAGTGGCCAAGCTGGATCCCGAAACCACTGAACTGCATTTTGCACTGGGCAGCCTGTTTCGGCGCCGGGGCGAGATCGAACGGGCGATCCGCGTACACCAGAGCCTGCTCTCGCGCGAAGACCTCCCCCATGAGCAGCGTGAAAACGCCCAGCTCGAGCTGGCGCGGGATTTTCTCAAGGCCGGCATGTTCGACCGGGCTGAAAAAGGCTTCGAGGCCGTGCTGCCCAGCCGTCATGCCCTGGATGCCTTGCGTGCCCTGATCCGGATCCACGAATCCGAGCACGACTGGCCACGGGCCATCGAGGCCGTGCAACAGCTGCACGCCCGGGTGCAAGAACCGGTGCCGCAACTGGCGCATTACTATTGCGAGCAGGCGCGGGTGTTTCTCGAAGTTCGCCCAGCGCTGGTCGATGACGCTGACCAGGCGCTGGATGCAGCCGAAAACGCGGCCCGGCAAAGCGGCGGCAGCCCGGCCTCGGTGGCGCGGATCCACATGTTGCGCGCCGATTGGGCAGCCTGCAGGGGGGATCTGGAAGGGCAGCGGGCCAGCCTGGCGCAGGTGCTGGCCGAGGCCCCGGAATACGCGGGCCTGGTGGCAGAGAAGCTGCTCGACTGCCACATCACCCTGGGGCGCGCAGAAGAAGGGTTGGGGATTCTGCTGCTGCAGTACAAAGAGCATCCTACGCTGGATTTGTTCAACGTCGTGTTTCGGGCGCTGCGTGCTCAGCAGGGGCCTGCGCGAGCCTGGGCATTTGCGCGCGAGGTCCTGCGTGCGCAGCCCTCTCTGCTGGGCCTGGATCGTCTGCTCGAGGTCGAACTGGCCCAGGGCGAAGCCGCCACCTCCGAGGGCCTGGTGCCGGGCGCCGACCTGGGCCTGCTGCGCAGCCTGATCCACAAACATAGCCAGCGCCTGGATCGGTATGCCTGCAGTCACTGCGGCTTCGAGGCGCGTCGCTTCTACTGGCAATGCCCCGGATGCAATATCTGGGAAACCTACCGGCCGCGCCGGCTCGAAGAACTCCAATGAGCCTCCTTTCCCATTCGTTTCCGCTGCAGGACGCCCAGGCCGCCCGGATTCTCGTCATGGGCGACATCATGCTCGATCGCTACTGGTTCGGCGAGGTCGAGCGCATCTCGCCCGAGGCGCCGGTACCCGTCGTGCGGGTCGCGCGGCGGGAAGACCGCCTGGGCGGGGCGGCCAATGTGGCACGCAACATTGCGGCATTGGGCGCACAGGCTTCATTGCTTGGCATCGTGGGGGCCGACGAGCCCGGTGCGCGCGTGCGCGCCATGCTGCGCGAAGCCGGCATCCGCGACCACGTGCTCGAAGATGCCCAGGGTATGGAGACCACCCTGAAGATGCGGGTCCTGGGCCGGCAACAGCAATTGCTGCGGGTCGATTTCGAACAAGGGCCGGGCGCGGCTGCGCTGGACGCCCTGCACGACACCCTGGATGCCGCACTTGGGCAGGTCGACCTGCTGGTCCTGTCCGATTATGCCAAGGGCACGCTGTCGCGGGTCGAGTCCGTCATTGCCCAGGCCCGGGCGCATGGGGTGCCCGTCCTGGTGGATCCCAAGGGGGATCGGTACCCGCGCTACCGGGGCGCCGCCATGGTGACCCCCAACCAGAGCGAGATGCGCGATGCCGTCGGGCGCTGGGAGTCCGAAGACGATCTCACGCGGCGCGCCCAGTCGCTGCGCAGCCAGCTGGATCTCGAAGCCTTGCTGATTACCCGGTCCGAACAGGGCATGACCCTGTATACGGCGGCTGGGCGGACCCACGTGGACGCCCAGGCACACGAAGTCTTCGATGTCTCCGGGGCCGGGGATACCGTGCTGGCCACCGTGGCCGTGACCCGGGCTGCCGGGCTGGGCTGGCCGGATGCCGTGGCCTGGGCCAACCGCGCGGGCGGTATCGTGGTAGGCAAGCTGGGGACTTCTATTGTGACCGCACAGGAGCTGGCATCATGATCATCGTGACCGGAGCCGCAGGCTTCATTGGCAGCAATCTCATCCGTGGTTTGAACGCGCATGGGTTCGACGAAATCCTCGCGGTCGATGACCTGACCGAGGGCGACAAGTTCCACAATCTGGCCGATGGCCGCATTCAAGACTATCTCCATAAAGACGCGTTTCGCCAGCGCGTGCTCGATGCCGGCCTGCCCCGGCTCGAGGCGGTGTTCCATCAGGGGGCCTGCTCGGATACCACCGAGCGCAACGGGCATTTCATGATGGACAACAACTATCGCGTCACGCTCGAGTTGTTCGAGTACTGCCAGCGGCACGCGATCCCTTTCATCTACGCTTCGTCCGCGGCGGTCTACGGGGCGGGGCCCGACTACCGGGAAGAGCCTGGCTGCGAGAAACCGCTCAACGTCTACGGATATTCCAAACTTCTGTTCGATCAGGTATTGCGCCGCCATCTGGGCAGCCTGCGCGCACCTGTCGTGGGTCTGCGCTATTTCAACGTGTATGGCCCCAACGAGCAGCACAAGGGGCGCATGGCGTCGGTCGCCTTCCACAATATGAACCAATATGCGGCGCAGGGGCAGGTGCGCTTGTTCGGCGGCTGGGATGGCTATGCCGACGGCGGCCAGCAGCGCGACTTCATTCATGTGGATGACGTGGTCCGCGTCAATCTGCACTTCTTCGATCACCCCGAATACTCGGGGATCTTCAACTGCGGGACGGGCCGTGCACAGACGTTCAACGAGGTCGCCGGCACGGTCGTCAATACCTTGCGCAGGCACCAGGGCCAGCCAGCGCTCGGCCTGCCGGATCTCGTGGCCAACGGGCAACTGCGTTACATCGATTTTCCCGACGACCTGAAAGGGCGCTACCAAAGCCATACCTGCGCCGATATCGGGCGGTTGCGCGCGACCGGCTATGACGCCGCATTCATGGACGTGCAGACGGGCGTGGCCCGCTACGTCGATGATCTGCTGGCCCGTGGGCGGCTGCGTGCCGAGTCGAACCCCCTGTAGTTGTACCGTGTGCCAAAGCCATGGCGGGTCTGCGCCCGCAGCATCATGGGGCAGGCATCATGATCGGACCCTTCAACAGGAGACCGATCATGAATCCCTTTCTGCATGACACAGTGGCCCGACCCCTACAGAATCCGACATTTCGCACCGGGAAGGCCCGCTCCGTGCACCGGCTGAAATCCCGCAGTGCCTGCGTGGCTGCTGGCCTGGCGGCTTTTGCCTGGTCTGCGTGCGCGCTGGCCACCGACCTGAATTCAGCCAGTCTGGATGAATTGCGCGCCATCCGTGGCATTGGCCCGAAAACCGCCCAGATCATCCTCGAAGAGCGCCAACGCGGCGGCCAATTCGATTCTTTCGAAGACCTCTCCGACCGCGTCAAGGGGATTGGCCCGCGTCGCGCCCGTGCACTGCAGGCGGCCGGCCTGAGCATCGGGCCGGCCAGTCACGGGCCGTCGGCGGGCGAGCCCGGTGCGGGTGCGCCATCCGGGGCTCGGGCCCAGGCGCCCATGCGGCGCTGACCCGTTTTTTTCGGGGCGATCCGGCGGGGCCTGCGCGTGCGCCGGATCGGATGCGCCGCATCCCGCCGGGCGGCATCCCGGTGTATGATTTGGTCCATGGATTCTTACCCTACTATCGAAGACATCATCGGGCACACGCCCATGGTGCGCCTGCAAAGGCTGCCTGGCGCCGCGGGCGCGGCGCGTGGCAACGTGGTGCTGGCCAAGCTCGAAGGCAATAACCCGGCCGGCTCGGTCAAGGACCGGGCCGCCCTGTACATGATCCGCGAGGCCGAAAAGCGGGGCGAAATCCACCCCGGCGATACGCTCATCGAAGCCACCAGCGGCAATACAGGCATCGCGCTGGCCATGGCCGCGGCCGTGCGCGGGTACCGCATGATCCTCATCATGCCCGACAATTCCTCACAAGAGCGTTGCGATGCGATGCGGGCCTATGGGGCCGAACTCATCCTCACACCGGCCGATCAGGGGGGCATGGAGCTCGCCCGCGACACCGCCTTGCGCATGCAGTCCGAAGGCCGGGGCCGGGTGCTCGATCAATTCGCCAACCCAGACAACCCTCGGGCCCACCGCGAGACCACGGGCCCCGAAATCTGGCAGCAAACCGGCGGGCGTATCACGCATTTCGTCAGCGCCATGGGTACGACGGGCACCATCATGGGGGTGGGGGCGTATCTGCGCGAGCGAAACGCCGCGATCCGCATCATAGGGGCCCAACCGTCCGAAGGGGCGCACATACCCGGCATTCGCAAATGGCCAGAGGCCTATCAGCCCAAGATCTATCAGCCGTCCGCCGTCGACGCCTTCGAGCCCATCACCCAGGAACAGGCCGAAACCATGGCCCGGCGCCTGGCCACCGAAGAAGGCATTTTTGGCGGGATTTCGTCGGCTGGTGCCGCCGTGGCAGCCCTGCGGGTGGCCGAGCGCGTGCACGACGCCACCATCGTGTTCGTCGTCTGTGACCGGGGCGACCGGTATTTGTCCACGGGGGTATTCGGCCAGCCGGCCTGATGCCGTCGGCAGGGTCTCCAGGCCCTGGCATGGGGGGCGGCCTGGCGTTCAGCCCGGCATGCGCCGGCTGATTTCGGTTGCCAGGTCGGCCACCGCAGTCGCATAGAAATAACTGCGGTTGTATTGGGTAATTGCAAAAAAATTGGGGGTGGCGCAGCGTACGTCGTGCGAGCCCCGGATTTCGTCACGCAAATTCACGATCCCCAGAGGATAGCGCTCCCAGTTGGTGTCCGAACGGGGTTGAACCCGAGCGCCCAGCGCGGCCAGCGTCGCCCAGTCGGTCTCCGGGGTCAGGCTGTCCTGGGCCAGGCGCCGTGCATCCTGCGGCAACAGGACCGGTGCGAAGACCGGCAGGCCCCGGACCCAGCCGTGCATTTCCAGGAAGCGGGCCACCGAGGCGATGGCATCTGCCGTGCTGCCGTTCAGGTCGATGCGGCCGTCGCCGTCGCCGTCGGCCGCGAAACGCATGAGGCTGCCGGGCATGAATTGGGCCAGGCCCATGGCCCCGGCAAACGAGCCCCGCGCCGTGCGGGCATCCAGTTGGCCTTCGTGGTGCAGCTCGAGCAGATCGGCCAGCTGGTCGCGGAACATGGCCTGCCGTTCCGGCCGCTGTGGATCCGGATAGCGAAAGCCGAGCGTGACCAGGGTGTCGAGCACCTTGTGTTCACCTGTATATTGCCCATAGACGGTTTCTATGCCGATGATGGCTACGATGACGGCTGCGGGCACGCCCGTGCGGGCGCTGGCACGGGCCAGATCGGCCTGGTGTGCCTGCCAGAATTCAACCCCTCTGCGGATGCGAATGGGATCGACGTGGCGTTGCTGGTAACTTTGCCAGGCTCGCCGTATCCGGCGGCCCTGCGGGGGGGGCGCCATCAGCCGCAGCGCGGTGTCGTTGCGGCGCGATTCCTTGAGCAGGGGTTCGATGTCGGCCATGGGAATCTGGCGTGTCTGCGATACTTCGTGCGCAAAGGTGGCCAGCTCGGGTAGCAAGTGGCCGACCGGGGTCACGAAATCCCCCAGGGCTGCCACCGGCATGGGCGCAGCTCTGTTAGAATCAAATGCTTGGCCTTTTGTCCCAGTTTGTTCCGCAGGCAGCGCGGCATGGCCACCTGCCTGCGTGCTGCCGCCATGGCTGCTGGCGCAGCCCGTCAGTACGAACAATAGGGCAAGTATTTGCAAACAGAGGGTTGGTCTGAACATATTGGCCTTTATGGAGACACTGTATATTACCCATCCCGCTTGCAGGCTGCATGAAATGGGCGACTGGCATCCCGAGTCGCCCCAGCGCCTGGATGCCATTTCCGATCAGCTGGTGGCCAGCGGGCTGATGGATTTCCTTGTGCAGAAGGATGCCCGCGAGGCCTCGGCCGCCGATGTGCTCAGGGTGCATGCGTCAGATTATCTTCATTATCTTCAGCAGCGCAGCCCGGATCGTGGCTACTATCCCATCGATGCCGACACGCTGATGAATCCGCATACCCTGTCGGCGGCATGGGCGGCGGCGGGCGCGGGCTTGACCGCTGTAGACGAAATCATGGCGGGCCGCGCCCGCACCGCCTTTTGCGCCGTGCGGCCGCCGGGTCACCATGCCCGACCGGGGCAGGCCATGGGTTTTTGCTTTTTCAACAACATCGCGGTCGCGGCCCGCCATGCACTCGAACGCCATGGCCTGGCGCGGGTGGCCATCATCGACTTCGACGTGCATCATGGCAACGGAACCGAAGAAATGTTCCTGCATGATCCGCGTGTCCTGATGTGCAGCTTTTACCAGCATCCCTTGTTTCCAGATCTGCACGCCGAAAATCCCGGGTCGAACATGGTCAATATACCCGTGCCGGCCTATTCCGGGGGCGACGTGATCCGGGCGCTGGTCGCGGATCGCTGGCTGCCCGCCCTGTCGGCCTTCCGGCCAGAGCTGGTGCTGGTGTCGGCTGGCTTCGATGCCCACCGTGAAGACGACATGGGTGGCCTCGGGCTGGTCGAATCCGATTACGCGTGGATCACGGCGCGGTTGGTCGAGGTCGCCGGGCAGCATGCCGCAGGGCGTATCATCAGTTTTCTTGAAGGGGGCTACGATCATTCGGCCCTGGGGCGCAGCGTGGTCGCCCATGTCAAGGTTTTGGGGGGCTACTGATGCAGCACATTACTGCAGCCGCACAGGGGCGCCCTGGCTTTTTTTGTTTCATTTCCATTCTGGAGGTTGCTCGATGAAGGTCTTGGTACCCGTCAAGCGCGTGGTTGACTTCAACGTCAAGGTGCGCGTCAAGTCAGATCATTCGGGGGTGGACATCGCCAATGTCAAGATGTCCATGAACCCGTTTGATGAAATCGCCGTCGAAGAAGCGGTGCGGCTCAAAGAGAAGGGCGCCGCCACCGAAGTGGTGGCGGTGTCCTGCGGCGTCGCCCAGTGCCAGGAGACCCTGCGCACGGCCATGGCCATTGGCGCTGATCGCGGCATTCTGGTGCAATCCGATGCCGAACTGCAGCCCCTGGCGGTCGCCAAGTTGCTCGCCGAACTCGCCAAAAAAGAAACACCGCAATTGGTGGTGCTTGGCAAGCAGGCGATCGACGATGACGCCAACCAGACCGGTCAGATGCTGGCCGCCCTGATGGGCTGGCCCCAGGCCACCAATGCCAGCCAGGTCGAAGTCTCTGGCGATCGGGTCAAGGTCACCCGGGAAATCGACGGCGGCCTGGAAACCCTGGACCTCGCCCTGCCTGCCGTGATCACGGTCGACCTGCGCCTCAACGAGCCGCGCTACGTCACCTTGCCCAACATCATGAAGGCCAAGAAAAAGCCGCTGGAATCCGTCTCGCCCGAGGACCTGGGGGTAGACGTCGCGCCCCGCCTGAAGACGCTCGAAGTCATGGATCCGCCCGCCCGCAAAGGGGGGGTCATGGTGCCCGACGTGGCAACGCTGGTCGACAAACTCAAGAACGAAGCAAAGGTGGTTTGAATGAGCATTCTGGTTATTGCTGAACACGATAACGCCCAACTGGGGGCGGCCACGCTGTGCGCCGTCGCCGCTGCGACCCAACTGGGCGATGAGATCCACGTACTGGTCGCGGGTCTGGGCGCGCAGGCCGTCGCCGAGCAGGCTGCGCAGGCGGCGTCCGTCACCAAGGTCCTGCATGCCGACGGGCCCGCACTCGAACATGCCCTGGCCGAAAACCTCTCGGCGCAGGTGCTGGCGCTTGCCCAGGGATACAGCCATATCGTCTTTCCCGCCACCGTGTCGGGCAAGAACGTGGCGCCGCGCGTGGCCGCTCAGCTGGATGTGGCCCAGGTGTCCGATATCGTCGAGGTCAAGTCGGCTGATACTTTCACGCGTCCGATCTACGCCGGCAACGCGCTGGCGACGGTGCAGAGCGCGGATGCCGTCAAAGTGCTCACCGTGCGCACCACGGCATTCGATCCGGTGGCGGCCACTGGGGGCCAGGCCGCTATTGCCGCGGTAGACGCAGTGGCGGATTCCGGGCAATCGGCATTCGTGGGCCGCGAAGTTCATAAAAGCGACCGGCCCGAACTGGCGTCGGCCTCGGTGGTGGTGTCCGGTGGCCGCGCGCTGGGCAGTGCCGAGAACTTCAAGATGCTCGAGGCGCTGGCCGACAAGCTGGGCGCCGCATTGGGGGCCTCGCGCGCGGCCGTCGATGCCGGCTATGCGCCGAACGATTGGCAGGTGGGCCAGACCGGCAAGATCGTGGCGCCGCAGCTGTATGTCGCCGTCGGGATTTCCGGGGCCATTCAGCACCTGGCGGGCATGAAAGACTCCAAGGTCATCGTGGCCATCAACAAGGATGCCGATGCGCCCATTTTCAGCATAGCTGACTACGGCCTGGTGGCAGACCTCTTCGAGGCGATCCCCGAGCTGACCCAGGCGCTCTGAGGCCAGCCTGCGCATGTCATAAGGATGCAGTCATGACCTATCAGGTTCCTTCGCAGGACATCCACTTTGTTCTGCACTCTTTGGCGGGTTTGCCCGAGATCCTGTCCATGGCAGGGTTCGAGGAGGTCTCCGAAGATCTGGTGCAGGCGGTGCTCGAGGAAAACGCCCGGTTCGTCGAGCAGGAAGTCGCCCCGCTCAATCGGGCCGGCGACCTGCATCCAGCGCAATGCAAGGCGGGCCAGGTGACGACGTCGCCCGGTTTCAAGGCGGCCTTTGCCGCCTATGCGCAAGGTGGCTGGCAGGGCCTGCCCCACGATCCGCGGCGGGGCGGTCAGGGGCTGCCGCGCCTGGTCGCCGCGGCGGTCACGGAAAACCTGAATGCCGCCAATCTGGCATTTGCCCTGTGTCCGCTGCTGACCGACGGCGTCATCGAGGCGCTGTCGCTGGCTGGTTCACCAGAGCAGCAGGCTCGCTTCATTCCACCGCTCATCCAGGGGCGCTGGACGGGCACCATGAATCTGACCGAGCCTCAGGCGGGGTCCGACCTGGCGCTCGTGAAGACGCGCGCCGTGCGTGCATCTGACGGCAGCTACCGCTTGACGGGCCAGAAGATTTTCATCACCTGGGGCGACCACGATGTGGCCGAGAACATCATCCATCTGGTCCTGGCGCGCACTCCGGACGCCCCGGCCGGGGTGAAGGGGATTTCGCTCTTCATCGTGCCCAAGTATCTGATCAACGAAGATGGCTCGCTCGGGCCGCGCAACGATCTCGTCTGTGCGTCGCTCGAGCACAAGCTGGGCATTCACGGCAGCCCGACCGCCGTGCTGTTGTATGGCGCCGATGCCGAGCGAACCGGGGGGGCGGTCGGCTATCTGGTGGGCGAAGAAAACCGTGGGCTGGAATACATGTTCATCATGATGAACGCGGCGCTCTACGCGGGGGGCCTGCAGGGCGTGGCAGTGGCCGAGGCCGCCCTGCAGCATG
>Ga0172382_10004410_pt1 | contig 21547 bp, 19 predicted proteins | sample Leawel138RmetaG_FD_122245 | JGI IMG/M metagenome (GOLD analysis project Ga0172382, IMG submission 122245) | Leachate microbial communities from a municipal landfill in Southern Ontario, Canada - Leachate well 138R metaG | ecosystem: Engineered > Solid waste > Landfill > Unclassified | place... | reverse complement strand
TCTTCCCCGGCATCGCGCTCGGGCTGTTATAGGAAGGAACCCCCATGGCACGCCGCATCGTCGACATCTCGACCGCGCTCAAGGCCGGCATCGCCTCGGACCCCAAGGGCACCGAGCCGCAGATCACCTATATCGACCATCGCCAGTCGGTGGCGCAGATCACGAGCTTCTTTCCCGGCCTGACGGGGCAAGACCTTCCCGGCGGCGAGGGCTGGGCGGTCGAGCAGCTGAACGTCTCGACCCATAACGGCACCCATCTCGACGCGCCCTATCACTTCCACTCGACCATGAACGGGGGCAAGCGCGCGCTCACCATCGACGAGGTGCCGCTCGAATGGTGCTTCGGCCCCGGCGTCAAGCTCGACTTCCGCCACCTGCCGGACGGCCATGTTGTCACGGAGACGGAAGTCGAGGCGGAGCTCGCGCGCATCGGCCACCAGATCCGGCCGGGCGACATCGTCGTCGTCAACACCTCGGCCGGCGCGAAATACGGGCAGGACGACTACCTCGCCTCCGGCTGCGGCATGGGCCGCGAGGCGACGCTCTACCTCACCAGCCGCGGCGTGCGCGTCACCGGCACCGACGCCTGGAGCTGGGACGCGCCCTTCATCCACACCGCGCGCCGCTATGCCGAGACCAGGGATGCCTCGCTGATCTGGGAAGGCCACCGCGCCGGCATGGAGATCGGCTATTGCCACATCGAGAAGCTGGGACAGCTCGACCGGCTGCCCGCGACCGGCTACATGATCGCCTGCTTCCCGTTCAAGATCGAGGGCGCCTCGGCCGGTTTCACCCGCGCTGTCGCCATCTTCGAGGAATAGGGCGATGGCGGCGAAAGGCGAAAACCCGCTGATCGGCTGGCAGGTCGATCGCGCTGAGATCGGCACCGTGGGCCGGGACCTGCAACGGCCCGAATGCATCCTCGCCGAGCGCGACGGCACGCTGTGGGCGGCCGATGCGCGCGGCGGCGTGATGCGGATCGCGCCCGACGGCACGCAGGAGCTGATCTCGCAGACGGTGAGCAAGCATTTCGACCTCTCCGGCGACCAGGCGCAGAGCCTGCTCACCGGCACGCTGCCGAACGGGCTGGCCTTCGCCGAGAACGGCGACATCCTGATCTCGAATTTCGGCACCGACCTGCTGGAGGTGATGAGCCGCGACGGCCGCACGCGCACGCTCTACGATTCCATCGACGGCAAGAAGATGGGCAAGGTCAATTTCGTGCTGCGCGATTCGAAGAACCGCATCTGGATCACGATCTCGACCATGATCAATCCGTGGAACGAGGCGATCCGCACCGGGCTGGCCGACGGCTATATCGCGCTCGTCGACGAGAAGGGCATCCGCATCGTCGCCGACGGCTTCGCCTTCACCAACGAGATCCGCCTCGACGCCGACGAGGAATGGCTCTACGTGGCGGAAACCTGCGCCAAGCGGGTGACGCGCCTGCGCGTGCAGGCGGACGGCTCGCTGACCGACCGCGAGGTCTACGGCCCGTCCAGCCTCGGCAACGGGCTGATCGACGGCTTCGCCTTCGACGCCTACGGCAATCTGTGGTGCACCATGGTCTTCGCCGACCGGCTGGTGGCGATCACGCCCGACGGCGACGCGCTGACGCTTCTCGACGACGGCGACCCCGCGCAGACCGCCGCCTTCGAGGCCGAGTTCGCCACCGGCAAGCCGATGTCGTTCGAGACGCTGGCCGCATCCGGCGGCAAGCTCGCGCCGTGGCTCGCCAGCGTCACCTTCGGCGGGCCGGACCTGAAGACGGTCTATCTCGGCAGCCTGAAGGGCAACACGATCCCCTGTTTCCGCTCGCCCGTGGCCGGCCTGCCCATGGTCCACTGGTAGCGGCGAAACGTCCATAACCCGAAGGAGAACACCCATGGCGAAACGCAAGGTCATCATCACCTGCGCCATCACCGGCTCGATCCACACCCCGTCGATGTCGCCCTACCTGCCGATCACGCCGCAGCAGATCGCCGACAACGCCATCGCCGCGGCCGAGGCCGGCGCGGCCGTCGTCCACCTGCACGCCCGCGACCCCAAGGACGGCCGCCCGGTGCAATCGACCGAGGCATTCGAGCCGTTCCTGAAGGTGATCAAGCAGCGCTCCGGCGTGGTGGTGAACATCACCACCGGCGGCGCGCCGACCATGCCGATCGAGGAGCGCGTCGGGCCGGCGGCCCACTTCAAGCCGGAGATCGCCTCGCTCAACATGGGCACGATGAATTTCGGCCTCTATCCGATGCTCGCGCGCTACAAGGAGTTCAAATACGACTGGGAGAAGCCGTATCTGGAAGCCTCGCGCGCCGGCATGTTCAAGAACACCTTCGCCGACATCGAATACATCCTGACCACCTGCGCCGAGAACGGCACCCGCTTCGAGATCGAGTGCTACGACATCGGCCATCTCTACACGCTCGCCCATTTCGCCGACCGCGGCATCGTCAAGCCGCCCTTCTTCGTGCAGTCGGTGTTCGGCCTGCTCGGCGGTATCGGCGCCCACCCGGAGGACGTGGCGCATATGCGGCGCACCGCCGACCGGCTGTTCGGCGACCAGTATCGCTGGTCGGTGCTCGGCGCGGGGCGGAACCAGATGCAGGTCGCGGCCATCGCCGCCGCCATGGGCGGCAACGTCCGCGTCGGCCTGGAGGATTCGCTGTGGGTCGGCGCGGGCCAGCTGGCCGAGAACAACGCCCAGCAGGTGACGAAGGTGCGCCAGATCATCGAGGGCCTCGGCCTCGAGATCGCCACGCCCGACGACGCCCGCGAAATCCTCGAATTGAAGGGCGCCGAGCGGGTGAATTTCTAGAGCGTGTCGCTTCCCGTGCGCGGCGCGGCGGCATGATCTTCGATCGCCGCGCCGCCCCTCATCCGGCCCTTCGGGCCACCTTCTCCCCGTGAACGGGACCTCTCCCCCGTCATCCCGGAAGCTGGAGCGAAGCGGAGGCTATCCGGGACCCATTGAGCGGCGCGGCCGGGTTGCGGGTTGGTGCCGACACGCGCCGAGGCGAAGACCGGGCCGTTCCCGACGATCGTGCGGCCAATGGATCCCGGCTCGGCGGGCGCTGCGCGCCCTTGGCCGGGATGACGGAAAGGCGGGAGCATCGTGCCTGTGGGTATCTCCGCCGCGACGCTTCGTGCCGCGCGGCGGCCGATGCTAAGGACGGCGGATGAAGATCGACATCGACATGGGAATCACGTCCGCGGGCGCGGCGGCGAAGCTGGATCTGGAGGAGTTGCTGGCGACGCGCCTGCTGGTGCAGGGCAATTCCGGCTCCGGCAAGTCGCATCTGCTGCGCCGCCTGCTGGAGCAGAGCGCGCCCTGGGTGCAGCAATGCGTGATCGACCCCGAGGGCGACTTCGTCACGCTGGCGGAGAAGTTCGGCCATCAGGTGGTCGACGCCGCCCGCTCCGAGGCGGAGCTGACGCGCATCGCCGGCCGCGTGCGCCAGCACCGCGTCTCCGTCGTGCTCGATCTCGAGGGGCTGGAGGTCGAGCAGCAGATGCGCGCGGCGGCCGCCTTCCTCGGCGGCATGTTCGACGCCGAGCGCGACCACTGGTATCCGGTGCTGGTCGTGGTCGACGAGGCGCAGCTTTTCGCGCCCGCCGCCGCCGGCGAAGTCTCGGACGACGCGCGCAAGCTCTCGCTCGGCGCGATGACCAACCTGATGTGCCGCGGCCGCAAGCGCGGGCTGGCCGGCGTCATCGCCACCCAGCGCCTGGCCAAGCTGGCCAAGAACGTCGCGGCCGAGGCCTCCAACTTCCTGATGGGCCGCACCTTCCTCGACATCGACATGGCGCGCGCCGCTGACCTGCTCGGCATGGACCGCCGCCAGGCCGAGATGTTCCGCGACCTTTCGCGCGGCAATTTCGTGGCGCTGGGCCCGGCGCTGTCGCGCCGCCCATTGGCCGTCACCATCGGCGCGGTCGAGACCGCGGCCCGCTCGGCGAGCCCGAAGCTCATGCCCCTGCCCGAGACGCCGCAGGACGACGCCCGCGACCTGATCTTCACCCCCGGCCCTGAGGAAGCCTCTCCCGTGTCGCGCAGGCCGCCGCCGCAGCCGATTCCGACCGCCGACCTTCTGGCGCAGCTGTCGCGGCCGAGGCCGGCCCCGGAACAGCCGGACGAGCCGGTGTTCGCCATCATCGACGAGGCCGAGCGCGAGGCCGGCATCGAGGCGGTGCTGCGCGAGATCATCGAGGACGCCGACGCGGCCTTCCGCACCGACGCCGTGCTCTATCAGGATTTTCTGGTGCGCAGCCGCATCCGCCGGGTGCCGGGCGAGCCGCTGTCGCTGTCCGCCTTCCGCCGGCGGCTGGCGATCGCGCGCGCCGGCATCGACGAAGGCGACGGCGGCGAAGCCTGGGCGGCGGCGCTGTCGCTGTCGGAGGCGCTGCCCGACGATCTCCAGGGCATCTTCCTGATGGTCGCGCGCGCCGCGATCGGCAACGAACCCTGCCCGTCCGACGCCGCGCTCGCCCGCGCCTATGGCAGCCACTCGCCGCGCCGGGCGCGCCGCCTCATCGCCTATTTCGAGGAGCGCGGCCTGCTCGTCGCCCGCACCGACTTCCACGGCCGCCGCGTGCTCGCCTTCCCCGACCTCGGCTGCGAGACCGCCCCCGGCCACCCGGACGCGGCCGACGACACGATCGACCCTCCCGCCAGACCCCGCCCCGACGCGGCTCATGCCGATCCTGCATGATTTGCCGCCGATATTTGCATTGGACGCACGTGGCAGGCTGGGCGTAGCGTTCATCCCGGCATCATAAAAGAAGACCCGGAGGCAATTCCGGAAGCTCATGGCGCGGCGCATTCCCCGGCCGGCGTCGTCGGCCGCCGGTGGCGAGAAACCGTCTCCTCCCGAGACCGGGCCGGAACAGGGCCGAAAGCCAGACGAACCTTTGGTCAACATGGAAAGGACATGAGCATGCGTCCGCGAGATCTCCTCACCCGATGGGGCATGATTGCCCTGTTCCAGAGCGTCGCACTGGCGCTTTCCTCCTTCCCGGCCGAGGCCCAGGAGACATTTCCCAGCAGGAACCTCGAACTGATCATCCCCTATGGCGCCGGCTCCAGCACCGATGCCTGGGGGCGCGTGGTCGCCGACGGCTTGAGTCGGGCTTCGGGCCAGCCGGTCGTCGCCGCCAACCATCCGGGCGCGACCGGGCTGATCGGCGTGCGCGTGCTCCAGTCCGCCCCGGCGGACGGCCACACGCTCATCCTGCTCGCCAATTCGATCATCATCGACCAGGTGCTGAAGAACAGGCAGGATTTCGACATCCGCACGGATCTGGTTCCGGTGGCGCGCACCCTTCAGGCGCCGATGGGAATCTTCGTGAACAACGAAGTGCCGGTCAATTCGGTGAGCGAGTTCATCGACTATCTCAAGGCACATCCCGGCGAACTCAACTACGCCTCCTCGGGCATCGGCTCCGTGGCCCAACTCCTGACCGAGCAGTTCCTGCTGGCGACCGGCACCGAGATGAACCACATCCCCTATCCCGCCGGCAATGCCGCCATCAGCGCCGCGATGATGGGCGGCGACATCCAGGTGCTGTTCGCCGACATTCCGGGCCTCGCCCCGTTCGCGAAGGACGGCAAGATGAAATATCTCGCCACCCTCAACGACCAGCGCTCGCCGATCTTCCCCGATGCGCCGGCCATATCGGAAGTCGGGATCCCCGAGCTGGTCGGCGTCTTCAAGCCGTTCTTCTTCGGCTTCTTCGCCGCGGCGGACACCGATCCGGCGGTCGTGGAGAAGCTGGCGGCGCTGGCCCAGGCGACCATGCAGGACCCGGTGACCCGCGATCGGCTGGTCACGCTGGGATACGACGCGGCGCTCCTCGGCGGCGCCGGCCCGGACGAGTTCCGCCAGGTGATACAGGAGGAGTTCGAACGCGTCGAGACGATCGTCCGCGACGCCGGCATCACGCTTGAATAGCGCCTGCGACGGGTGGAATCCCGTCGATCGACGCCCTTCCCGCTTCCGGCGAGAGGGGCATTTGCCCGATTTCCGGCCGGTGGGCGGAAAAACCGGATTGGCGAGGTGAGCCGGTGCGCCTGTCGATCGAATGCGGCGATATCGTAGGCGCCCTGTCGCGGGCGCTGGACCAGATACGGCGCATGGGGATCGAGACCTCGTCCGTTGCCGCCACCAGCCATGGGCCGGACGCGACGATCCAGCTCGAACTCCACCGGCTGGACGCCCGCAGCGCATCGACGCTTCGCGAGCGCGTGCTCCACATCCCCACGGTGCGTAACGCCACCTATCTCGAGGACGATCGGGACCCGTCCTGACCGGAACCTGAACTCGGGGAAAGCCCGCCCTATTCCCCGTCCGTCGCGTCCAGCCCCGCGGTCCTGCGTTCCTTCATCGAGGAGTAGATGCCCCACGCCAGCACGGCGACGGTGATGGCGATCACGGTGGCGCTGATCGGACGATTGACGAAGGTGGCGAAATCGCCGCGCGACAAGAGCATGGCGCGCCGGAAATGCTCCTCCATCATCGGCCCGAGCACGAAGCCGAGCAGCACCGGGGCCGCCGGCCAGTCGAAGATGCGCATCAGATAGCCGAGAAAGCCGAAGAACACGACGATCCAGATGTCGAACGGGCTGCTGCTGATGCTGTAGGTGCCGATGCAGATGAACATCAGCACGGCGGGGTAGAGCAGATGGTAGGGAATGGTCAGCAGGCGGATCCAGACACCGATCAGCGGCACGTTGAGGATCACCAGGATGACGTTGCCGATCCAGAAGCTCATGATCAGCCCCCAGAACAGCTCCGGCTGGTCGGTCATCAGGCTCGGGCCCGGCGCGACGCCGTGGATCATCAGCACGCCGAGCATGAGCGCCATGGTAGCGCTGCCGGGGATGCCGAGCGACAAAGTGGGGATGAACGACGTCATCTCCGCCGAATTGTCCGCCGACTCCGGCGCCATGATGCCCTCGATCGCGCCCTTGCCGAAGCGCTGGGGTTCCCTGGCGACCCGCTTTTCCATGGCATAGGAGAGGAAGGAAGCCACCGACGGGCCGGTGCCGGGCAAGGTGCCGAAGAAGGCGCCGATGGACGAGCCGCGCAGCATCGGCATCCATGAGCGGCGCACATCGTCCCTTGTCGGCTTCATGGCGCTGAGCTTGACGCTGGTGGCCCTGATGTCGCCGACATCGACCTTGCGCACGGAGGCGATCACCTCGCTCACGCCGAAAATGCCCATGGCGAGCGCGACCAGGCTGATGCTATCGTAGAGTTCGAGCCGGCCGAAGGAGAAGCGCGTCGTCCCGGTATAGACGTCGGTGCCGACCATGCCGAACATGATGCCGAGCACGACCATCGCCAGCCCCTTGACCGCCGAGCCCTCGGAGATCGTGGAGGCCGCGACGAGGCCGAGCGCCATCAACGAGAAATACTCGGCCGAGCTGAAGTTCAGCGCATAGCTGGCGATGACGGGAGCGAACAGCATCAGGAGCACGATGCCGATCGAGCCGCCGACGAAGGAGGCCACCGTGGTCATGAACAGGGCGACGCCGCCGCGCCCCTGCTTGGTCATCGGATAGCCGTCGAGGCAGGTGACGGCGTTGGCCACCGTTCCGGGAATGTTGAGCAGGATCGACGCCGTGCGCCCGCCATACCCCGTGCCGTACCAGATGCCGGCCAGCATGATCAGCGCGGTGGTGGGATCGAGGATGAAGGTCAGGGGAAAAAGCATAGACATCGTCGCCAGCGTGCCGATGCCCGGAATGACCCCGACCACCATGCCCAGCGAGACGCCGATGAAGCAGTAGAAGAGGTTGGTGGCGGTCAGCGCCGTCGCGAAGCCGAGCGCAACATTGGAAAGGATATCCATCGCGTCGTGCCTCCTAGAAGGGCCAGCGGAACATCTGCATCGGCAGGCCGAGGCCGACCTTGAACGTCAGCCAGGCGACAAGGCACAGCGCCACGGTGAGGATGAGAGTGCTCGCGGGACGGAACTTCAGCTCCGCCAGCGAGGAAACGATTGTCAGCACCACGATCGCCGGGATCAGGCCGAAGGGGCGGATCATCAGCGCGAAGCCGGCAACGCCCGCGAGGACGAAGAACGGCGTCCATATCCTGATCTCCGATCTCGGGCCGCGGCGGCGCAAGGCGCCGATGAGAAGCAGCGCGCCGAGAAGGGCGAGCACGAAGCCCAGCCCGACCGGAAACATGCCCGGCCCCATCCGACGCAACGCGCCGAGATCATACCGGGCTATCGCATAGAACGCGAAGGCGAGGCCGCTCAGGGTGAGCAGCGCGCCGCCGACGATGTCACGATAGTCACGCGAATACATGCCAACCCTCCCAATTGCGCGCCCTGCGGGCCATCACGCGGCGACGAACCGCAGGATCAGGCCGTATGCCGTGTCCGCTGCCACGGAGACGCAGGCCCCGTCTCGCCGGAACGGCACGTCGCTGGCAGACAGGACCGTGGCCACCCGGTCCAGCGACGGGCAGCGCAGGTCGAGCGCGACCATGCGCATCGGCTTGCCGGCGAGGCCGGGCAGATCCCCGTCATCGGCGAAAGCGCGCGCGGCCGCCGCCGGCGTCATCACCCGCAGCGTCGTCGAACCCGCGCACTCGACCGAATCGGCGCCCGCCTTCAATCCCGGCACCGATGACAGCAGGCCCAGAAGATGCGCCGGATCGTCCGCGATCATGGTGGCGGCGGCGATGCCGGTGACGCCGTTGGCGTGGTTGTCGAATCCCTTGAGCCAGATCAGTTCGGGGGTGTCGTGCTGGCACACGAAGATGCGGCCGTTGCCGGTCTCGCGCCGGTCGATCTGGAACGTGCTGGCGCCGACATGGGCAATGACACCGTCGATCTCAACCGGCCTCGATATGTGCCTGAGTTCCTCCAGCGGAATTCCGGCGGCCCGCATGTCGCCGTAAAGCTGCGCCGCCTTCGCGGTCCGGAGCGAAAGGCCGGTCAGGCCGCGGGGATAGGCCCACATCTCGGCCCGCTTCTCGCGCTCACCGGGCGCGTAGCCCAGAAGCTCCAGATAATTGCCGGAGAACACCATGGTGTGGTTGATCGACCCCACCGTGTGGTGGCCGCGCGGTGTCAACGTGAAGCCCAGCCGCGAATAGAGTGCGGCGGCACCGTCCAGATCGTCCATGACGCTGATGACCGCGTGGTCGAATGGAAGCATGCCGGGCTCCTTGTGCGCCGCTGGTTTCATGAAGGCGAGCCGCGCTCGTCCCCGAAGGATCGAAGGGCTCGGAACATCGACGGGAAGGGTTCTCCGGTCATCGCGCCTCGCCCGGCCCCTGTTCGGCCGCGCCCTGATAGGTCGGCGTTCCGGCAATCGTCGCCAGGAAGCGGAGATGGTCCCTCATGGCGTTTTCCGCCGCATCGGGATCGCGCGCCTCTATGGCGTCTATTATCAGGACGTGCTGCGTCACCAGCCGGTCGCGCAGGCTGTCGCTGTAGATCCTCGAGCGCAGCTTCATCCAGTTCTGCTCGAAGCGGACATTCTCGATCAGCTTGAAGATGGAAAGGAACAGCCTGTTGCGGGCGCACTGGGCGATCTTGGCGTGGAAGGCGCTGTCCCAGCGTTCGTATTCGCGGCTGTTGGTAGCGGCCGCCGCCGGCTGCGCCAGCCGCCTGATCTGGTCGACCTCGACGGGTGCGGCGCGCAGCGCGGCCAGCCGGGCAAGCGTCGGCTCGACCTGCTGGCGCACCTCCATGATCTCGACCGGGCTGATGCTGTTGGCGAGGCTGGCGACGCCGCGCGCGTTCGGGCTAGTCGGACGCAGGAACGTGCCCTGCCCGCGCTGGCGAAACAGCAGGCCCTGACGCTCGAGGTCCTGCAACGCCGCGCGCACCGACCGCCGCGAGACCCCGAAGATGCGCATCAGCTCGCGCTCGGGCGCCAGACGCCCATCGGTGACGAGCCGTCCCTCGCAGGTCTCGACGGCCCGGCGCAGCTCCTCGTTGAAGACGTCCTCGTCCGTACTCATCGCGTCAGGCCGATTTCAACAGGTCGTAGAACATGCTCGACGCCGTCAGCCCGAGGAACAGCGCGAAGCACAGTTGCAGGGCCCGGCGCGGGATCGAATGTGCGATCCGCGCGCCGACCGGGGCGAAGGTCATCGTCAGCGGCACCAGCACCAGCGCAGCGGCGACGTTGAAATAGCCCAGCGAAAACGGCGGCAGCATCTCGACCCCGTATCCCGAGATCATATAGCCGAGCGTGGCGGGAATCGCGATGATGAAGCCGATCGCGGACGCGGTTCCCACCGCGTGGCGGATGTCGAAGCCGTACCTGACCAGAATGGGAACGCTCAGCGTGCCGCCGCCGATGCCCATCAGCGCGGAGACGGCGCCCACCACCAGCCCCGAAAACGCCTTGGCGGCATTGTTGGGAAAACCGTCGCGGCGCTTGCCGCCCTGGCTGGTGAAAGCCATCTGAAGCGCGATCAGCAAGGCTACGACCGCGAATACCGCGGTCAGGATGCGACCATCGGCGACGCCGCCATAGGCCGTCCCCGCGACAACGCCTAGAAATATCGGCACGCCCCAGCTTTTGAGCAGGTCGAGATCGACCGCCCCGCGCGCGTAATGGCTGCGGATCGACAGCGCCGAGGTGGCGATGATGGTGCCGAGCGAGGTGGCGACGGCGACCTTCATGCGAACGGCCTCGGCGACGTCGACCATGCCGAGGACCTGATAGAGAACCGGCACGATGATGATGCCGCCGCCGACGCCGAGCATGCCGGCAAGCAGGCCGCCGACGACCCCCGCCGCGACGATCACGGCGCCGAAGGTCAAGAGCACGCCCGGATCGGCTTGAAGAAGGTCCATGGGATACCCGAGGCAGAAACAGGCGAATCTTTTGCACATTGGTTCAATCTTGTCGAGCAGAAATCCGGACCACACCACCGCTCTCTGGCTAAGGACGTGCCAAGGCAGCCAAGCCATTAGCCGGTCAATGCCGGTAAATAGCTGATATTGACACGCGGATAGGCGCGTGCAGAAATGATTTTATCAGAACCAATAGGTAATTGGTTTATCATTCCCGACCTTCGCCAGCGGAACGGCAAAGTCCGAAACTTGCGACGGCCACACTCTCTCGACAGGGACAAATGGGCAGATGACTTCAGCGTGGACGCCTTCCTTCACCACCCGTCCCGAAATTGAAGGCGCTTTCGGCGTGGTCGCCTCGACGCACTGGATCGCATCCGCCGTGGGCATGGCCGTCCTCGAGCAGGGCGGCAACGCCTTCGACGCCGGCGTCGCCACGGCATTCACGCTCCAGGTGGTCGAGCCGCACCTGAACGGGCCTGCCGGCGATGTCCCGATCCTCGTCCATGACGCCGCCAGCCGCGCGACGAAGGTGATTTGCGGGCAGGGCCCCGCGCCGATGGCGGCGACGATCGACCATTTCAGGAGCCTCGAGCTCGACCTGGTCCCCGGAACTGGCCTGTTGCCGGCTTGCGTGCCCGGCGCATTCGACGCGTGGATGCTGCTGTTGCGCGATCACGGCACCTTCGCGCTGCGCGACGTGCTGAAATACGCCATCGACTATGCGCGCCGCGGCATCCCGGTGGTACCGCAGATCCACCACACGATTTCCTCCGTCGAGCAGGTTTTCCTCGACCACTGGAAGACGTCCGCCGCCGTCTTCCTGCATGGCGGGGCGGCGCCGGCGGTCGGCAGCCTGCTGGTCAATCCGGGGCTGGCCGACACCTATGAGCGCATCGTGCGCGAGGCCGAAGCGCAAGGCGGGGCGCGCGAGGATGTCATCGAGCGGGCGCGGGCGATCTGGTCGGGCGGCTTCGTCGCCGAGGCGATCGTCGGCTTCTGCGAGCGCGAGGAGGTCCACGACGTCAGCGGGCGCGCGCATCGCGGCCTGCTGCGCGAAAGCGACCTGACGCCCTGGCGCGCCCATGTCGAGGAGCCGGTCTTCGTCGACTATCGCGACTGCCGGGTGTTCAAGGCCGGGTTCTGGTCGCAGGGGCCGCTCGCCCTCCAGCAGCTCGCCATCCTCAGGCATTGCGACCTCGACGGGCTCGACCCGACCGGCCCGGATTTCATCCATTTGCAGGTCGAGGCCGCCAAGCTCGCCTTTGCCGACCGGGAAGCATTCTACGGCGATCCCGACTTCATCGACGTTCCGCGGGACATCCTGCTCGGCGACGACTACAACCGCGCGCGCCGGCGGCTGATCGGCGAGACGGCGTCGAAAGAGCTGCGTCCCGGAGCGGTGGACGGCTTCGGCGGCGCCATCGTCAACAGGGCGAAACCGGGCAATGCTGCCCTGTCGTCGGGAGCGGGCGAGCCGACCTTGCGCAATGTCGATGCCGTGCAGGGCGACACCGTGCATTTCGACATCATCGACCGCTTCGGCAACATGGTGGCGGCGACGCCGTCCGGCGGCTGGCTGCAAAGCTCCCCGGTCATCCCCGAACTCGGCTTTCCCCTCGGAACGCGCGCGCAGATGTTCTGGCTGACGGAGAACCTGCCGAACTCGCTTGCGCCCGGAAAGCGGCCGCGCACGACGTTGACGCCGACGATGGCCTTCCGCGACGGCGCACCCTATCTGGCGTGGGGCACGCCGGGCGGCGACCAGCAGGACCAGTGGATCGTGCAGTTCCTGCTTCGGCATCTCCATGCCGGGATGAATCTCCAGCAGGCGATCGACGCGCCCGCGTGGCACACCGAGCATTTCCCGTCCTCGTTCTGGCCGCGGACCGCAAGGCCTGGCGTGCTCGTCGTCGAGGACCGGCTGCCGGCCTCCACCATCGAGGAACTGAGGCGCCGCGGCCACGAGGTCGAGGTCAACGGCTCATGGTCGGAAGGCCGGCTGACGGCGGCATCGCAATTGGCCGGGCGGCTCAGAGCCGCCGCGAACCCCCGTGGAATGCAGGGCTACGCCATCGGTCGATAGCCGTTCCGCCGGCCGGGCTCAGGCTTGCAGGAACAGGTTTTCCCGCAGGTGCGCGATGAAGCGCCGGCCATAGCCCGGCAACGGCACCGTCGCCGACCAGATCGCGGACATCTCCAGATAAAGCGGGGCACCGCCGTGCCCGATGTCGTGCGCCACCAGCCCGCCCTGCGGATCGGCGCCGAGATCGGGCACGACCGTAACGCCCTGGCCGCTTTCCGCCATCGCCATAAGCGTGTGCGGAGACCCCGATTCCAGGATAGGCCGGGGCGTATGGCCTTCGGCGCGGCAGGCGGTTTCGAAGACCTCGCGGGTGAAGTGCCGCCGGTTCAGCAACAGCAGCGGCTGGCCGCAGAGCTCGGCCAGCGAGACCGTCCGGCCGATGGGGCCGAACACGTCCGGCCGGCAATAGGCACGGATGCCCATCCGGCCGACATCGGAGTGGTGGAAGCTGTCGGACGAGGCGAAATGGCGGGCGTTGATCGCGAGGTGCAACTCGTCGCCGGCGAGCCGCGCGGCAAGCTCGGCGCCGCCGCCCTCCTCCAGCCGGATGTCTATGTTGGGGTTCTCGCGCGTCCAGTCGGGCAGGATCGCCGACATATAACGCTCGATCACCTGCGAGCAGGCGCCGACCCGCAGGACGCCGAATTCACCGCGCCGCACCTCGGCCGCGGCATCGCGAAGCTGCTTGCTGACGGCGAGGAATTCCTGCGCATGGGAAAGCAGCTTCTCCCCAGGCAGCGACAGCTGCAGCGCGCGGCCGCTGCGCTGGAACAACGGCAGGCCCAGCTGCTGCTCGAGGCGCTGGATCTGCCGCGAAAGCGCGGGCTGAGTCAGGTTCAGCCGTCCGGCCGCGAGCGTGACGCTGCCCAGCTCGGCGGTGGTGACAAAGCTTTTCAGGAGCCGTTCGTCCATGATCCGCGCACCGATCCTCGTCGAGGTCTCATGCCGATCCTGCATGATTTGACACCGATATTTGCATTGGACGCGTCTGGCAAGCCGCATGTAGCGTCGATGGAAAGATGATGAAGGGACCATTCGCCATGGCAAACTCTCCGACGGTCTGGACCTGGTATCGCAACCAGTGGCACGAGGGCGACGTGCGCATTCTGGGCGCCGGCTCGCACGGAACCTGGCTCGGCTCGCTCGTCTTCGACGGCGCGCGGCAGTTCGAGGGCATCATTCCCGACCTCGACCTCCACGCGGAGAGGGTGAACACCTCGGCGCGCGCGCTCGGACTGGCGCCGACGCTTTCGGCGGCGCGGATCATGGAGCTGGTCCATGAAGGGGTGGCGCGCTTCGCTCCCGATGCCGCGATCTACATCCGGCCGATGTACTGGGCCGAGGAGAGCGACGCCAGCGTCGTCGCCTGCGATCCCACCTCGACGGATTTTGCGCTTTGCCTCGAGGAGCGGCCGATGGCGGTGCCCGGCGGCTTCACCATCACCACGACCCGCTTTCGCCGCCCGACGCTGGAGACCATGCCGGTCAACGCCAAGGCGGCGTGCCTTTACCCCAACAACGCCCGGATGCTGGTCGAGGCCCGCGCCAGGGGCTTCGCCAACGCGCTGGTCTGCGACACGCTCGGCAACGTCGCCGAGCTTGCCACGTCGAACGTCTTCATGGCCCGGGACGGCGAGGTCTTCACGCCGGTCCCCAACGGCACCTTCCTCGACGGGATCACGCGCCAGCGGGTGATCGGTCTGCTGCGCGGCGACGGCGTCGCCGTCCACGAAAAGACGCTGAGCGTCGACGATTTCCGCCAGGCCGACGAAATCTTCAGCACAGGCAATATCTCGAAGGTGATGCCGATCCTCGGCTTCGACGATCGCGCCTTCGAATACGGCCCCTTCGCCCGCAAGGCGCGGGCGCTTTATTGGGAATGGGCCCATGCCGACGCGCAGAAGGGAGACCGCAAATGAGCACCGTCAAGCTGTGGACCGACGCCGAGGCCGAGGCCGACCCGCGCGTCAAGGCGGTGTTCGACGACATCCGCGCCACCCGCAAATCGGACTTCGTCAACAATGTCTGGCGCGCGCTGGCCAACCAGCCCGACACGCTGGAACGGATCTGGGCCGGGCTGAAGGAGATCATGGTCAAGCCGGGCGCGCTCGACCCTCTGACCAGGGAGATGATCTATATCGCGGTCTCGACCGCCAACAGCTGCAGCTATTGCATCCACTCCCACACCGCCGCGGCCAGGGCCAAGGGCATGACCGAGGGGCAGCATGCGGATCTTCTGGCGGTGATCGCGATGGCGTCGCAGACCAACGCGCTGGTGAGCGCGCTGCAACTGCCGGTCGATCCGCAATTCCTCGTGGAACGCTGAGCCGATGGCCCAAACGCACGCAGGGGCGATCGTCGCCCGCAGGCCCGGCGGCCCCGGAGTGCTGGAATGGGCCGAGCTTCCGGTGGAGGCGCCCGGCCCCGGCGAGGTGCTGATCCGGCAGGAGGCGATCGGCCTCAATTTCATCGACACCTATTTCCGCTCGGGCCTCTACCCCTGGCCCGACACCGTGCTGGTGCCGGGCGCGGAGGCCGCCGGCACCGTCATCGCGGTGGGCGACGGCGTGTCGGGCTTCGCGGTCGGCAGCCGCGTCGCCTATCTCGAACGCGTCGGCGCCTATCGCGAGATGCGGGCGATGCCCGCCGACCGGCTGATCGCGCTGCCGGACGGTATTTCGGCGGAACTTGCGGCGTCGGTGCTGCTCAAGGGTCTGACCGCGCAGGTTCTGGTGCTGACCGCCGCGCCGGTGCATCCGGGGCAGACCGTGCTGGTCCACGCCGCGGCGGGCGGCGTCGGGCTGCTGCTCGGCCAGTGGATCGCCTCGCTCGGCGCGCGCGTCATCGGCACCGTCGGCTCACCCGAAAAGGGCAGGCTCGCGCTTGCCCACGGCTACGACGCGGTCATCGAATACCGGCACGAGGACGTCGCGTCCCGTGTGGCCGATCTGACCCGAGGCAGGCTTTGCGACACGGTCTTCGACGCGGTCGGCAACGACACGTGGCGCGGCTCGCTCGCTTCCCTGCGCCCGCATGGCCGCTTCGTCAGCTTCGGGCAGGCGTCGGGCCCGATCGAGGGCTTCCGCATCTCCGATCTGGCGCAGGGCTCGAAATCGGCGATCCGGCCGGTCATCTTCGACTATCTGACCACGCCCGGCGAGCTGCGCGAGCGCAGCGCGGCGCTGTTTTCCCGGCTGCTCGATGGAAGCCTGCGGACGAACCCGCCGGCGAGCAGCCCGCTGCGGCTGGCCGCCGAAACGCACCGCGCGCTCGAAACCCGCGCCACCACCGGCTCGACGATCCTGATCCCTGACTGATCGCTATCGCCCGTTTATCGCGCCGTCCGGGCGAAGATCGAGAGAGGATGCCGCCCATGTTCCAGGACCCCCATTACGACGACCATCAGCGGACCGTCAGCGTCTACGATGCGGAATCGGGCCTGCGCGCGGTCATCGCCATCCATTCGACCGCGCTCGGCCCGGCAGCAGGGGGATGCCGGCTCTGGAGCTACGACACCGCCGATGCCGCGCTTTCCGACGCGCTGCGGCTGTCGCGCGGCATGTCGTACAAGAACGCGGTAGCCGGCCTGCCGATGGGCGGCGGCAAGGCCGTCATTCTCGGCCCCGTCCCTCCGGAGCGCCGCGACGCCGTCTTCACGGCTTTCGGCAAGGCGGTGGAGTCGCTCGGCGGCCTCTACATCACCGCCGAGGATGTGGGCGTGACCGAGGCCGATCTGGCGATCGTGGCGCGCAACACGCGCTATGCCTCGGGCGTGGCGATGCGGGGCGGCATCGGCGGCAACCCCTCCCCCTTCACTGCCCGCGGCGTCCGCATCGGCATCGAGGCCGCCGTGAGGCTGGCGCTGGGGCGGACGGACATCGAAGGCCTGCGCGTCGCGGTCCAGGGCCTCGGCGGCGTCGGCTCCAATCTGTGCCGGGAGCTTCATGAACGAGGCGCGCGGCTCACCGTCGCCGACATCGCCGGGCGCCGGGTCGAGGAAGCCTGCGACCTCTACAGCGCGCAGCCGGCGGACGCCGACGACATCCTGCTGGCCGAGGTCGACGTCGTGGCGCCGTGCGCCCTCGGCAGCGCGATAACGGCGGACGTCGCCCGCACGATGCGCGCGGGGATCGTCGCGGGGGCCGCCAACAACCAGATCGCCGGTGACGAGGCCGGCCGGATACTCTTCGAGCGCGGGATAACCTACGTCCCGGACTACGTCATCAACGCCGGCGGCATCATCGTCGTGACCGCCGAATATCTGGGTGCCGGCGACCGCGGCGAGGTCGACCGGGCCATCGACAGGATCGGTGATCGCACAAGCGAAATCCTCGAACGCTCGCAAGCGGAGCGCCGGCCGACCCACGACGTCGCCGACCGGATGGCGCGAGCGATCATCGCCCGCGCCGGCCAGCGCGGCTCCGCCACGAACCCCGCTTAGAAGACGACCGCCGACTGCTCCCGTCAACAGTCACAAGACGCCGCCGCATGGACGTTCTTCGCGACGGACGTTGCCGGCCGGTTCTCGAAAGGCGGCCGGTCCGGTCGATGGACGGCCTTATCCCCGCCCCCGCCACCAACCGCCGGCGTTGCACGGCCCGATTCATCCCCTTCCGCGCATGATTCTGAATTGACATTCTGAATTCAGAATTCTATCGGTTATGCGACATGCTTTCCGGGAGGAGCGGATTGAAAGAGCTGCTGCTGAACTTCGCGCAGATGCTGGAGACGCACGCTCGCCTGCGGCCGACCCGGCTCGGCGCCCGCGATCTCGAGCGCTCCCTGAGCTTCGCCCAGTGGAACAGCCGCGCCAACCGGCTCGCCAATTCGCTGGTCGCGCTCGGCCTGGAGAAGGGCGACCGCGTCGGGGTGCTTGCCTATAACTGCCTCGAATGGGCGGAGATCTACGCCGCGACCGCCAAGTCGGGCATCGTCGCGGTTCCGGTGAACTTCCGGCTCAGCTCTCCCGAGATCGGCTATATCCTGCAGGATGCGGGCGTCAGCGCCGTCATCGCCCAGGACGAGCTTCATCCTCTCATCGACGCGATCCGCCCCGCCCTCGACCTGCCGGAAAGCCGCTACGTGCATTTTGGCGGCAAATCCACGCCGCACGGCTGGTCGGACTACGAGGCGTTGATTGCGGCTGCACGCGACGGTCGCCCCGGCGCGATCGTGCTGCCCGACGATCCGTGGACGCTGATGTACACCTCCGGCACGACCGGCAACCCCAAGGGCGTCATCCGCAGCCATCGCGGCATGGCGATGCTGGCGCTGGTCACCGAGCTCGAGGTAGGCATCGGCCCGGATGACGACGCGCTCCTCGTCATGCCGATGTGCCATGCCAATTCGCTTAACTTCTTCTGCTCGTTCAGCTATTGCGGCGGCACCGTCACGATCTATTCGCGCAGGAATTTCGACCCCGCCCATGCGCTCGACGTTCTGGGCAGGATCGGCTCGACCTTCACCTCGCTCGTTCCGACCCATTACATCATGCTGCTCGGCCTCTCCTCCAGGGAAAAGCAGGTGCACGATCTCGGGCGGATGAAGAAGCTGATGATCTCGTCCGCCGCCGCGCGCGCCGATACGAAGCGCGCCATCATGGAGATGTTCCCCAGCTCCGGCCTGTTCGAGCTCTACGGGTCCAGCGAGGCCGGCTGGGTGACGATGCTGCATCCGCACGAGCAGTTCACCCATCTCGGAACGGTCGGGCGCGAGTGCATCGGCTCCGGGCCGATCCGGCTGCTCGACGACGCCGGCAACGAGGTGCCCGACGGCCAGCCGGGCGAATTGTTCTCGCAGACGCCCTACACCTTCAACGGCTACTGGAACCAGCCCGACAAGACGCGCGAGGCCTTCAACGACCAGGCGTGCACCGTCGGCGACATGGCCGTCCGCGACGAGGACGGCTTCATCCGGCTCGTGGATCGCAAGAAGAACATGATCATCTCGGGCGGCGAGAACATCTATCCGTCCGAGGTCGAGGCCGTGCTGGGCTCGTGCCCGCAGGTGCGCGACGTGGCGGTCATCGGCGTGCCCGACGACAAGTGGGGCGAGGCCGTGCATGCCGTGATCGTGCTGCACGACGGCGAGACACCGGACGAAAACGCGATCCTGCAATGGTGCAACGGCAGGATAGCCGGATACAAGAAGCCGCGTTCCGTCACCTTCATCTGCGAGCAGGACATGCCGCGCACCGCCACCGGCAAGGTGCTGCATCGCGTGCTGCGCGACCAGTTGGGCACCAGCCCGCAGGAGGCATGAAATGAGCACAGGCCGCACCGCCGCCCAGGCGATCGCGACGAGCCTCAAGGCGCGGGGCGTCACCACCGTCTTCGCCCTGTGCGGCGGGCATGTCATGCCGATATGGATGGCGCTTGCCGACCAGGGAATCGAGATCGTCGACGTTCGCGACGAGCGATCGGCCGTCTACATGGCGCATGCCTCCGCCGCCGTCAGCGGCAAGATCGGCGTGGCGCTGGTGACGGCCGGGCCGGGCGTCACCAACGCGATGACTGGCATCGCCAACGCGCACATGTCGCGCGTGCCGGTGCTCGTCATCTCCGGCGTGCCGCCGCGGCCGCAGGAAGGCAGGGGCGCCCTGCAGGACATGTCGCATGTCGATCTGGTGCGCTCCATCACGCGCTATGCCAACACGGTCCGCCATGCCCATTCGGTGCTGCGCGAGCTGGACGCGGCGATCTGCGCCGCCAGCGGTTATGCGGGAGAGCCGGGACCGGCCTTCATCGACTTTCCGGTGGACGTGCAGCGCGAGACCGTGCCGGCCGCTATCATGGCGACGGAGCAGCTTGCCGGCGCGGCGCGGCCGCGTGTCCAGCCGCTTGCCGACGACATCGACCGTGTCGCGGAGCTGATCGCGCGGTCGCAGCGGCTCCTCGTCATCAGCGGACGCGGGGCGAATGCCGCGCCCGATGCGCTTTCAGCCTTCCTGACCGCCTCGGGGGCCGCCTATCTCGACACCGGCGAGACCAAGGGCATCGTCGCGGAGGAGCATGCGTCGAACGTCGCCGCCATGCGCGGCATGGCGATGAAACAGGCGGATCTCGTCGTCACCGTCGGCCGCAAGCTCGACTTCCAGCTGGCCTACGGTTCGCCGGCGGTGTTCGGCGAGGCGCGGTTCGTCCGCATTTCCGACGTCGCGCAGGAACTGATCGACAACCGCCACGGCGAGGTGGCGCTGCTCGGCGACGTGGGGACGACGCTCGGCGCGCTGACGGTGCGCCTGTCCGGCAAGGAGATCGGCGACCGCGGCTGGCTGGCCGGGCTGCGCCGCGGTCACGAGGAGCGCTCGCGCAAGCTGGCGGCCTCGCTCGATGCCGCGCCCGTTCCCGAGGACGGCCGCATCAACCCCAACCGGCTGCTCGGCGAATTGCGCAAGAGGCTCGCGCCGGATGCGGTGGTCATCGCCGACGGCGGCGACTTCCTGAGCTTCGCCCGCGTCGCCCTGTCCGCACAGACCTACCTCGATCCGGGGCCGCTGGGCTGCATCGGCCTTGCGACGCCGTTCGCAATCGGCGCGGCGTGCGCCGCGCCGGGCCGGCAGGTGGTGGCGGCGACCGGAGACGGCGCGTTCGGCTTTACCGCCATCGAGATCGACACCGCCGTGCGCCACAAGGCGCCCGTGATGATCGTGGTCTCGAACAACGGTTCGTGGGCGATCGAGGTGCGCGACCAGATGGAGAATTTCGGCCGCGTCGTCGGAACCGAGCTTCAGTTCGCCGACTATGCCGGCATGGCCCGCGCCTTCGGCATGAAGGCCTGGCGCGTCGCCAGCCACCAGGAGATCGGGCCGGCGCTCGACGAGGCATTCGCGACGCTGGAGGCCGGAGAGCCGGTCCTCATCGACGCCGTGACGTCGCCCCTGGCCGCCTCGTCCGACAGCAAGTCCGGCCTGGCCTGCGTGCCCGACTATCAGGCGCTCGATGCCTGGGACACGGCCGAACAGGTCTGGCTCGGCCTGCGCACGGAGGCTTGAGCGCAGGCTGCGACACCATCCGACATCTCATCATCACCGGGAGGAAATCAGCATGAGATTGACACTGACGGCGGCCCTGGTCGCCACGGCCACCCTTTTCTCGCCCCTGCAGGCGCTGGCCCAGCAGGTAAACCTGCGCCTCGCGCACGTCTTTCCCGCACAAAGTTCGGTCGGCGAGGCCGCGGACATGTTCGCCAAGCTGGCTGACGAGCGCAGCGACGGACGCATCAAGGTCACGGTGTTCCCCGCCGGGCAGCTCGGCGGAGACGAGGCGATCGGCCGCGAGCTTTCGCGCGGCACGATCCAGCTCGCGCTGGTCAATCCGAACTCGATGGTCGGCATCGACCCGCTCTTCGACTTTCATATCCTGCCTTACATCGTCTCAAACTACGAGGAAGCCGACCGCATCTTCTACGGCGAGCCGAACATCCTGCACGAGACGCTGAACGAGACGCTCGAACGCCACAACATGAAGCGGCTGGGCTATTTCGAGAACGACTTCCGCGCCATCTCCAACTCGCGGCATTCGGTCGCCACCGTCGCCGACCTGGCCGGCCTGAAGCTGCGCGTGGTGCCGTCGCAGTCGCTCAAGCTGTTCTTCGAGAAGGCTGGCAGCCAGGTGGTCGTGCTGCCCTTCCCCG
>Ga0172382_10004404_pt1 | contig 21579 bp, 19 predicted proteins | sample Leawel138RmetaG_FD_122245 | JGI IMG/M metagenome (GOLD analysis project Ga0172382, IMG submission 122245) | Leachate microbial communities from a municipal landfill in Southern Ontario, Canada - Leachate well 138R metaG | ecosystem: Engineered > Solid waste > Landfill > Unclassified | place... | reverse complement strand
GTAATTCTGCGAAGCGTCAATTCCGCTTTTTGGGAGACTGTGGCATTTTCCTGCGCCATAAGATAGCCGGTCACGCTGGAGACGATTCCCATACCCGCAGTGGCCGCAAGAATTCCTACGAGAACCAGGGTGACGATTACCTCGATAAGGGTGAAGCCAAGATTCTCTTTTATCTGGCATTTATCTTTTTCTGCCATCCTCTACTCCGAAAACACTGCTATTACCTTTTGCAGGCCCTTTGTGACAGTAACCCTAAGGTAGTTACAATTTTCTGTGCAAGGATCTTCCCATTCCCACTCAGATGAGTTTTCATTAAATGTAAATTTGCTCAACTCCGTTTCAATTGAATCCACTTCAGAGGCATAACTGGATGTTTTTATAACGTTGTCGAAGAAACTTTCAATCCAAGGGTCAATGGAACCTGCATGCGAAGGAAATTCTTCATCATAATCGGCCTTGATTTGTTCCATTACCGAATTTGCCGTTTGGGCATCGTTCAGCCAGACGACGGGAAAGACGCTGTTAGTCAAACTGCTTCCCATATAGGCGTAGACGACTGCGGACATGATACCGACAATTACGAGGCTTACAATAAGCTCAATGAGAGAAAATCCCTTGTGGCAACGTAGTATGGTTTTGCGGTTTTGCGTATCGCTGCCACCCGAATCTCCTCCTGTTAATGAACAAGGAGAGATTGGATCCTGAAAAGAGTTGTAATGTCTGGTATTTATCCTATTCATGGGATATATCCTGTGTTCTGCGTAATAAGTACAGATTCCGAATCGCCTCCTGCGGAGATACTGATCGTTCTGTTTCCGCTCTGGGCGGCAGTTGCACCGGCATCAGTGCAGGGGATTCCTTTTTCAGTAAAAGATATGGTGAAAGCGCCCATGTTGATTCCCTTGTCGGAAAGATCGACTTGAACGGAATCCTCTCCCGGAAGCATCACTTGATCCCCCGTGCTGCCGTTTTTAAAAAGCCAGTAGTTGCTGCCGTCACAGCATATTCCCCATGCTCTGTCTGAATTCATGCAGAGGCTTTGAGCATAACGGATATGGGTTTTCACATTACGTGTCTGAGAGTGAAGCTCCGTATTGTAGGATATCTGGCGCCCCACTACGGTAACGCCGACGATTCCGATTACCACCAATATTGCAATAATCTCGATCATGGTAAATCCGGAATTGCGCCGTCTGCATATATTCATGTTAAAAAGTCTCCATATATCCGTCATGGGCCGAAGGTTTTTCACAACGGTGCACCAGTATACCCAAAATAATTCCCACGAGAATGCCACCCACAGTGAAAGAAAGAAACATCACCATAATTAGGGGAATGTCAAAATGCCGGTGGATTGCAAGGCCGTTGATTATTACGAATGCGATATAGGCTGCAATGCCGATCTGGGCGGTTTTTACTGCGTTCACATTTTTTTTGTACAAAAGCACGCCCAGAGAGATAAAACCGAAGGCCGTCAAAAGGGAAATCGCAGGCTGAGAGATGATCCATAAGGCATCAGGATACATACAGAAAATTTTTTCGAATCCCATAAAAAGAATCGATGCCAGAATGAGATGAAAAACGCCTGCCATGAAAAAAAAGAGAGAGCATTCGCTTTTGGTGAATTCTACTCTGGCAGATACTCTGCCCGCCGTCCCCCTTAAAGATCGTTTAAGATAATTCTTTTCCCGGTGAGCGCAGGCAATTCTATCCATGACTTTATCAGTAAAGTCCGCCGGCGGCAAAACCTTCGGCATGCCCTCGATACGGTCAATAATATGTTTGAATTCTTCCATTTTCTTCGATTGAAGCTTTCGTTAAAGTCGATTTGGGTCCTATCGCCATTAAAGCCGATACCAAGTTCAGTGTTTATTTGATAGGTGTAGATTCCTGTTTTCGAAACAATGACTTGTTTTTTTATTCTTTTCCAGTGATCACTTGAATCTCTGTAAAGGTTTCTTTACAGGGATATACAATTGTGTTCAGAAAAAGTCACATATAAAAGGAAAAAGTACATAACTTTTTGCAGGTCTTGTCACTTTTCACTATGAATGTGACTTTTCTCTGATTTACCTGTATATTGTTTAAACAGATTGTGAAAGCATCACAAAGGGCACACGTGTGAAGAGAACCGGAATCAAAAAAGAAATTTCCTTACGGCAGAAAGGTTTTACCTTTATCGAGATTATTGCCGTCATCGTCGTTCTCGGCATTGTTGCGGTGGTTGCTGTTGGAGTGGTTCTTTCACAGGCATCCTTTGCGCTTTACTCGGAGATGGATATTTTGAAATCACACCTCCGGTTTGTGCAATACAGGGCGCTGAGCGACAATGTACCCTGGAGCGTAAGGTTTGACGGCAATTCTTATACAGTATTGAGAGACGGGGAAGTCTGGCCCCACAGCCTGCCGAATGAGGATTCGTCAACACATGCGCTGCCTTCGGGATATTCCGTTTCCGGAACGACGGTAATCTTTGATGAGTGGGGGAGTCCCGGCGACTCCGATATTTCAATCACCCTTTCAGGAGGAGGCGGATCGCAGTCCATACGGATCACTAAACATACAGGATTTATCCAGTGACATCCGATAAAATCATTATTGACAATGTAAACAGGAAACTTGCCACATCAATGATTTTCAAAAATATGCAACAAAGATTTACATTATCAGGTATCAAAGGCAAGGATTTGACCATTTGTGCTGCTGCCGGCTTCACACTTATTGAGCTCATCGTGACGCTTGCTGTCGTTGCGATCCTCAGTGCTGCAATGTATCAGTATTTCGGCACCTCGATGACGCACAGTGCAGTGCCTGTATTCCGCTTGCAGAAGAGTTTCGCTCTGCAGAGGGTAATGGAAAACATAACCGCGGATTATCTTGAGAATTATTCGTCGAGCTTACCGGGCCTTCAGGCGCGGATAGGCGCTGAAGGAAGCAATCAGAGCAATTCCTACGGGCAGTATGGAGTTGTCGAGAATAGATTCATCAAGTTCACCGGCCAGAATGAAACCGCTCTCGCCGAAGGCGATCCGCCGAATATATTGAAGGTAACAATAAAAAATGAGCAAGATGAATCTCTTACAGTTATTTTTGTACAGTAGCAATGGAATCAGCCGTAGTTAAAAAATCTTCCCCTTCTTTAATCCCCTTCCGGCAGGGCTCACCAGGGGAGAGGGAAGAACAAAGGTGGAAACGTATGACTGGACAAAAGGGTTTTACTCTGATTGAAGTCATTGTTGTCCTTACTATGGTCGGAATAATAGCCACTGCGGCCGGGATAGGAATTGTTTCGGTGGTGCAGGGATTTGTTTTCGCAAAAGGTAATATAGCCATCGTGCAGAAAGGACAGCTTGCAATGGCAAAACTTATAAGGGAATTAAATAACTTGCATTCGGTTACCACGGCTGATGCAACTTCTATTACCTTTTCATCGTACAGGGCAGGGACCCTGCATGTGCATACCGTTGCGCTTGCGGGAAACACGATTACCTATGACGGAGATATTTTAACGGACAGAGTGAGCGATTTGGAACTCGGCTACTATGATACCTATGACGGAGCGCGTGAGAGCGCCTGGGCGGCCACTCGGAAGATTGTGGAAATTACCATAACAATGGCCGCATCCGGCGGCGAGACATTGGAATTCATACAACGTGTGCGGCCGCGCAATCTCTAGAGGAATATAATGAAAAAAATCGCACGGAACCAGAACGGGTTGATACTCATAGGCCTCATCGTTACCATGACGGCCATAGCGGTTCTTGCGGCCGGAATGGTGTACATAACGACAACGGGAACCTATGGAGAGCTTTTTGCCAACAGGCAGGCCAGGGCTTACTATCTTGCGGAATCGGGGGGTCGCTATGCACTGCAGCAGTTCATTGCCGATGGCACCAAATTCGGTGATCAGACGACCTACACCATGGCAAACGGTGACCGGTTTGCCGTTAAGAGCTATGATAATCCGGGCGACAACACGCGCTTGCTTATCGAATCCACGGGAATTCTCGGTTCGGGATGGATATCGACGCACCGCAAGATTACCTGGAACGTAGTGAAAGCCATGGCTACGCTGCCGGGTAACGATGCGCCGGCACCAATCGGGTTCGATGAAGACGGCGACACCACTCTGGATACCACATGGGATGCTGATACCGGCACGGATGCGACGCTTTCATCAACCGGTCCTTCGGGGGGCGATCCCGCCCTTCAGTTCAAGGGAAACGAAGCAATGCTCAATTTAAGCTGGGACGGCAATGCGGATGCACCGGATCTCGCGGCGGCATGGAGCACGAACGATCAACTGCTCGGCTATGCAATGCAGATAAAAGTGAATGTGAATTCCGAAGGCGGAAAAGGAGATCACTACATGATGGGACTTTCATTTCGCCTCGACACGAAAGGGAATTTGGATCCCGGAGACGATGATTCGTATGGTTTCTCGTTTTTCCGGTCGGTCGCCTCGAATAAAAATGCGCCGTTCTGGATCACCTCTGCCGAATTTTCGGCTTTTTCATTTCTCAGAGACGGCAGCGTGTACGCCGTGCTCTGGAAAAAAATCAGCGGGACCTATTCTGTGATCGATTACCGGCAGATGACGAATTCCTACGGTGTAATCGATAATGATTCCCTCAAAGACTGGTCTACGTTACTGATCAAGGTGGCGGAAGAATATTCAGGGCAGGATGGCGCCAGGCAAAACCATATGTATGCCTACGTACAGGGGACAGACGAACACCCGCGGGGGACGAGAAGCTGGAATTATGATAATTTCAATCCAGTGCACTGGTCCGAATACAGCGCTCATCCCTTATGGCATGCGAATACCGCCTATGACGGTGGTGACGTGGTACGCCCGGGTTCCCAGAACGGCCATTGTTATGTCTGTACGGGATCCGGAATAAGCGATTCGTCGTCACCCTCCTGGCCCACGGCGAGAGACGCCACTGTCGTAGATGGCACTGCCGTGTGGCAGGAAAGCAATCAAATTATCGACGGCGCTCTGACCTCTGAGAACTTCGATACGGAAAGGCCTGCAGAAATCGGCGTTCACGCCTTTTACGATTCAACCGCTGCAAACGATCAGTTTTTTGACGATTTCGGAATGGTAATTACAAAAAGCGGCGGCTCCGGGAGCATCCAATACTAATTGGGGACGGGTTCACATTTCCCGCTTGCGGGAAATGTGAACCCGTCCCCAATTAACTGCAGCGTTGATATCAATGGTGGTGAGATTCCGGTTCCGCATGACCACCTTTCCGTCAATGATCGATGTGGTGACATCGGCTCCCGAGGCTGAATAGACAACGTGGGAGTAGGGGTTGTACAGCGGGGTCAGGTGCGGTTTATTCAGATCAATCAGGAGTATGTCAGCCCGCTTTCCTTTCTCTATCGATCCTATTTCCTTTTCCATTCCCAGTACTTTGGCCCCTTCTATCGTCGCAAGTTCGAGTACCGTCCGTGCATCCATTACTGTCGGATCGAGTGTCACTGCCTTGTGGATTTTTGCCGCCGTTCCCATTTCCTTTATAAGATCAAGATCGTTGTTGCTCGCGCAGCCGTCCGTTCCAAGCCCTACGGTTATTCCTTTTTCAAGCATCGCCGGAACCGGTGCCACACCTGCGGCCAGTTTCATCGAGCTTTCCGGATTATGAGAAACTTTTGCCCCGCAATCGGCCATTATACTGATTTCCTCATCATCGAGCCAGTTGCAATGGACTGCAACTGTCTTCTCATCCAGAATCCCAAGCTTCGAAAGAAGCCGGACAGGGGTGTCTCCGTACCGGTTTTTGATATCTTCCACCTCCCACTTGGTTTCAGCCAAATGAGTCATAAAGAGGGCACCTTTGCTGCGGGCAATATCTTTAATGTCGCGGAAAGTTTCCGGTGCACAGGTATAAGGGGCGTGGCAGAAGAGGGCAGGGGTAATGAGAGAAGAGAAGCCTGTCCACGTATCAAGAAAAGCCCTGGCCACTTCGGCATTCCTGGCCGGATCAGGATTCCCCGGCGCAGGAAAATCGGCGAATCCGGCGCAGATGACTCCCCGCATCTTCGATTCTATAGCAGCCTGAGCGATACTCTCAGGATAAAAATAGGCATCGCAGAAGGTAGTTGTTCCAGAAAGAATCATTTCGGCAATTGCCAGATTTGCTCCGTTCCTGCAGAATTCGCTGTTCACGAAACGGGCTTCCGCCGGAAAAATGTGATTCACCAGCCATTCGTTCAGCGGCAGATCGTCGGCGAGGCCCCGGAAATAAATCATGGGAAGATGAGTATGTGTATTGACGAGACCGGGCATCACAAGCATATTTTCGGCATTGATGATTTCCTTTGCTTCCGGCCGGTGAAGATCGGTTCCGATTGCGCGCACGAACTCGATCCTTCCGTCCCGGATTCCGATTTCACCGTTATCGATTACGTCTTTATCTTTCGAGATTGTAAGTACTATTCCGCCCCTGATCAGAATGTCCAGTGTTTCTTCTTCCATGGTGTCCCTAATAATGTATGCTCTCTTTGACGCGCTGTGCAATCGTTCTTACCTCCGCCATCACTCTCGCCTCGTCTATGGTAAGGAGTGTTCTCTTTTCCATTACCATCTTTCCGTTGATGATAACTGTTTCGACATCGCTGCCGTTTACGGCATAGACAAGATGAGAGTATTCATTATAAAGCGGCGTCAGATGTGGTTTATTGCAATCGATGATAATAATGTCGGCCTTTTTCCCTGTTTCGAGCGAACCGGTGATATTCTCCATACCCAGGATCTTTGCCCCGTTACCTGTAGCCATATGGATAACTTCTTCGGCGGACAGCAAGGTGGGGTCAAGGCGTGCCGCTTTTTCAAGCTTCGCAGCCGTATCCATTTCCTGGAACATGTCGAGATTATTGTTGCTTGCGCAGCCGTCGGTACCAAGTCCCACGATGATTCCCGCGTTCATCATGGAAGAGACCGGTGCCATACCCGATGCCAGCTTCATATTGCTTTCCGGGTTGTACACCACTTTGCAGCCATGGTCGGCGAATATTTTCATGTCTTCATCATCCATCATGACACAATGAAAGGCGAAGAAGCGATCATCCAGAAGCCCCAGTTCTTCAAGATATCGTGTTGCCCTTTTCCCCAGTTTGTCGTTCAACTGCAGGAGTTCTCCCCTGTTTTCCAGAAGGTGAGTGGCGAGTGGTATCCCGTATTCATCCGCCAGAGCTTTGGAGTTTTTCAGAAGTTCCGAAGAGCAGGTATAGAGCGCGTGAGGTTCCACAAAGATATTTACCAGCGGATCATCGGACCATTTTTCAATCATCATGCGCGAATAACGAATTCCGTCTTCCGGCGTTTTTATGTTTGGCGAAGGGAAATCGAAGAGAACTTCACCCAGAAGGCATCTCATTCCGGCTTCTTTGGCGGCTCGAGCCGCTTCATCTTCAAAGATATACATGTCGCAGAAGGTGGTCGTTCCCGATCTGATCATCTCGGCACAGGCGAGCAAACTTCCCCAGTAGACCAGCTCGGAATTGACGTTTTGCGCTTCCGCGGGGAAGATGTAGTTGTTGAGCCAGTCCATTAATTCCATGTCATCGGCAATTCCCCGGAAACAGGTCATTGCCGCATGGGTATGGGAATTAATAAGGCCGGGCATGACGAGGGATCCTGCTGCATCGATGATTTTCCGGGCTGTGTAATTGCGAAGGACCTCTTCCGTTGTGCCGAGAGCGACAATCCTGTCTCCCTTTACCGCCGCGGCGCCTCCGTGTATCCTGGTATCCTTTTCGTCAACTTTCAGGATCGTACCGTTTTTAATAAGTATATCAGCGTCAATCATCCGTTCACCTCAACATTTTACCAGTTATCGGGGATTCCCTTTAATAGATCGCAGGGTTCCATCGTATACGCATAATGATTCATGCGCAGTAATTGTACAAGAGATTCCTTCCTGCTATGCGGGTTCCAGCCACAGAATCTCATATGGCTCAAGAGTGATTCTCATTGTGCCTGTGCTTCCGGTCGTAAATGTTCGGCAGCTGAGAATATCATGCCATCGCGCAGATGGTGATTGCAGCATTAATGCCGGTATTTCAACAGTACAGATGGAAAATGTCACGTTCGTAAGAGCCAGGACAGTTTTGTCTTTTTCGGGTGATGTGCGCAATACTGCAAAGAGGGCAGGGGAAAGGCGGAGTATTTTCTGCCCGCCCCTGGGGTGGAATGCGCGATGTGTGGTTCGAGCATTGTAGAGCCGATTCATATGAGCTGTAATGCAGCACATGCGTGATGACGGATTCTTCAGTTCTTCTTCAATTTTTTCGCTTTTAATAATCCCGCGGTTCACTTCGCGAATAACTGCAGTCTCCTCGACCCGGACATGATCATTTGCGGTCCCCAGCGCGCCGTGCATATAGATCCCAGGCACTCCTTTCATTGCAAGCGCAATGCTTCGTGTTGCGCAATAACGCCTTATTTGCAGGAATTCGTCCTCGCATGCGCTATCCCCGTTTACGGCGCTCCACCATGTGGTATTCAACTCATAGGGTTCAAGGGTTTTTTCGCAATTTGTCGAATACGAAACATATCCTCCCCGCTGTTTTACCTGTGCGATGAGGTAATTTATTTCTTCATCCGGCAAGATTCCCTTTGCGCCGATCAACCCTATGCCGTCGTGTGTGTCGAGAACGTTGAAAAATGTTGAAAGAGGCGAGGGGGGTTCAAGTCCGGCGGCCCATTCTGACAGTTTCCGTGCATCTCCGCGATAAAAAGCAGAGAGCACCAGCGGAGGCAGCGCAAAATTATACACCATATGGGCCTCATCATAGCCATTTCCAAAATAGGATATATTGAAATCATGAGGGACATTCGTCTCGGTCAGAATTGCGACGCCCGATGCAACTGCATTTATGATATCCCTGAGCAATTTTATAATCATGTGGGTCTGAGGCAGGTGAATGCATTCAGTCCCCGGCTCATCCCACAAATATGTCACTGCATCAAGGCGAAGGATATCCGCGCCCCTCCGTATATAAAAAAGCAAGGCATCAACAATATGCATCAGAACATCGGGATTGCGAAAGTTTAGATCGATCTGGTCTTTTGAAAATGTCGACCACAACCATTTAGGACCGTGTATGGTATGGAAAGGGGTAAGTATGTCCGTAGTCCGGGGACGAAAAATTTTTCTTCTCTGATCGGCTGTAAGCTCTTCCGGGGAATCGTAAGAGGTGAAAAAATCGAGGTACCGCTTGTTTCCTTTTAAAAATTCCCTGAAAAGTTCGCTGCGGGATGATACGTGATTCAGGACAGCATCGAACATGAGATCGTAACGGAGCTTTTGTCCCTTGATATCAGACCAGTCTCCAAGCTTTGGATCAACACGTTTGAAATCGACAACCGCGAATCCCCGGTCGGAGGAATAGGGGAAAAAAGGAAGAATGTGAAGGGTATTTATTGAACCTTCATTGATGAGATCGAGGAATTTATTAAGCGTTGCCAGAGTGCTCTTGCCGTTATCGGCCACCATATCGCCATAGCTGATCAGGATCAGGTCTTTTTCCGAGAATCGCTCCAATGGATCATACTGCGCTTCTTTCTCGATCATCTCAGCAGGCTTATGCGCAAAATGAACCTGGAGCATCCTTTCCAATTCCGGCATGAATGCAAGGGCGGCCGAATGTCCGTATAGAAATAGTAATCGTTCCGTAAGACGCAGCTTCATTTCCCGGGGAACTTTATAAAGAGGCCGTTTGAAATCAGGATCGGCAGTATGAAACGTTCGTTCTCTGGGATATTTGTGATAGGATTTCATGTCAACGGGTCGGTCGGCGGCTTCCCAAAAAGAGTGAATCTGCTGGTGCATTTTGAAAAATCTACCTGCCTGAACTTCGATTTTCTGACAATTCTTCCTCATTGTTAATAAAAACAATAAGATTAGATGCCTTCTTTAAAATAAGCGCTACTCTATGTGAAATGGACGCCACTGTCAAGTCATTGACGTAAATAAATACAGTAAACTCCTGGGAATTTAAATGATGATTGCGCAAAAAGCCGGTATTAAGCTCTTTCCATCTCCCGCGATGACATGAACACACGTATTTTCAAACGATATATTGCGCCTATGCAGAATGATTATACTTTTATGAGGCATCAAAATTTGCAAAAAAAGAATCATATTTTATAAGTGCGCATAAGAAGGGCCGCGCTATAAACCTTTCGAATTCTTTTGTCCTTGCCATTTCCGGCGCAATTCGTTATATCAGCACAAATATTACAGTAGATGCAATAGAGCTTCATGGAAGAAATATAATGCCTGGGTGGCGGAACTGGTAGACGCAAGGGACTTAAAATCCCTCGGTCCTTGCGACTGTGAGGGTTCGATTCCCTCCCCAGGTACCATAAAATCAAGGGGTTACAGCCTTAGGATTGTGACCCCTTTCATGGTTTAAATATGGTGTAAGCGCATTGTAAGCACTTTTGAAAAAATGGCGGAAAATCCCGCCTTTTTTTATGCCTTGAAAATGAAGAGCATGTAAGCAGGGTAAAATAAAAATTTACAGACTCTCTTTACATATTCAGAAGTTAGTGTTAGATACCTGATACATCTTCTTTTACTTGTGTCTGAGCTAAATCTCATTAATAAAGTTGCTACTTCGAGAGACACAGATAATGTCGCATCTCTTAAAATATAAAAAGAGATATCCCATAAGTATCCCAAACCATCAGTTTAAGAGACGAATAGACCTTCATTTAATGTCGGACGCTATCATGGGTCCAGGACAGGAGGGATTATAGCCATGGCAGAAATCACCAAAAGGCGCTCGGGGGAACTTGTACGAGGTGTATTCAAGATATTGCTGAAACATCCTGACGGCTTACCTGCAAAAGAAGTGCTCAGGCAACTCACGGACATTGTCCCGCCGACACCCTTCGAGGCAAGTATGTATCCCAACCGCCCCAATGTTCGCCGTTACGAAAAAATAGTCCGTTTTTCAACAATAAACACTGTCAGGGCAGGATGGCTTCTCAAAGATAAAGGTTCATGGTCTCTTACCGATGAAGGTCGCGCAGCTTTTGAAAAATTTTCAGACGCTGAAGATTTTCATCGTGCGGCACGGAAGTTATATCGAAAATGGAAAGCCGATCAACCGGCAGGTGAAAATGATGAAGAAGAAGTTGATGCCGGAGAGGCTGCGACGACCTTAGAAGAAGCCGCCGAAAGTGCCTGGTCCCAAATTGAGAACTTCCTTGAGGGGATGAGTCCTTACGACTTCCAGGAACTGGTTGCAGGACTTCTTCGAGGGATGGGGTACTATGTGGATTGGATATCACCGCCGGGGCCGGATAGAGGCATCGATATTGTGGCCCATACAGATCCACTCGGTGTAAAAGGTCCCCGAATCAAAGTGCAGGTCAAGCGGAGAGCAGACAAAATAGCGGTGGATGGTGTTCGAGGATTCATGGCTCTGCTTGGAGATTCCGATGTTGGACTCTTTGTGTGTACAGGCGGATTCACACGCGACGCCGAAGAAGAGGCACGGCGTCAAGAGAAGCGGCGTATTATGCTATTGGATCTCAAGAAATTGTTTGACCTTTGGACGGAACACTATAACAGGATTCCCGAAGCACAAAGACAGTTACTACCTCTACGTCCGGTTTTCTATTTAGCACCTGATGAATGAGTCATAATAACAGCATTATAGGGAAGATAAATAAAGAGGCAATACATGGCAAAAAGTAACGGAAATGGCGCAAATCTTGGCTTTGAAAATCAAATGTGGGCTGCTGCGGATAAACTCAGGGGGCATATGGACGCCTCCGAGTATAAGCATGTGGTTCTCGGTTTGATCTTTCTCAAATACATCTCCGATGCCTTCCAGGCCATGTACAAGCAGCTTGAAGCGTCGAAAGAGACAGCATACACCGATCCGGAAGATCGGGACGAATACGCGGCCGCTAACATCTTCTGGGTACCGAAAGAGGCGCGGTGGTCCGTATTGCAGTCAAATGCCAAGCAGCCGACTATCGGCAAGCTGATCGACGACGCGATGGTGGCTATCGAAAAGGAGAATCCGACGCTCAAAGGAGTTTTACCCAAGGACTATGGCCGGCCATCGCTCGACAAGTACCGCCTGGGAGAACTCATCGATATCGTCAGCAAGATCGGGCTCGGGGACGATGAATCCCGCTCGAAGGATATTCTTGGACGGGTGTACGAATATTTTCTCGGCCGTTTCGCCGCCGCCGAGGGCAAAGGCGGCGGTGAATTCTACACACCCCGGTGCGTGGTCAATCTGCTTGTCAGAATGATCGAACCGTACAAGGGCCGCGTGTATGACCCCTGCTGCGGCTCGGGCGGCATGTTCGTTCAGAGCGAACGTTTTGTGGAAGAGCACGGCGGCCGTCTGGGCGATATCGCCATCTATGGACAGGAATCCAACTCCACTACCTGGCGGTTGGCCATGATGAACCTGGCTATCAGAGGACTGGACGCCAACCTTGGCGGACAGAATGCGGACAGCTTCCATAACGATCTGCACAAAGACCTCCGCGCCGATTTCATCTTGGCGAATCCTCCTTTCAATATGAGCGACTGGGGCGGCGAACGCCTTCGTGAAGACGCCCGCTGGAAGTACGGTATCCCGCCGGTAAACAACGCCAACTACGCCTGGATTCAACATTTCATCCATCACCTGTCACCCACGGGGGTGGCCGGTTTCGTCATGGCCAACGGCTCCATGTCCACCAATACCGCCAGCGAAGGAGAGATTCGCAGGAACATCATCGATGCCGACCTGGTGGACTGCATGATCGCCCTGCCCGGACAGCTCTTTTACACGACGCAGATTCCGGTGTGCCTGTGGTTTGTGGCCCGCAACAAGAAAAACGGCAAGTTCCGCGACCGGAGCGGGCACACCCTCTTTATCGATGCCCGCAAATTGGGAAGCCTCATCGACCGGACCCATAAAGATTTTTCTGACGAAGAGATCGACAAGATCGCCGCTACCTACCATGCCTGGCGCGGGGTAGGGGCGAACCCCCGTGTTCGCCCGAATTCAGACGACGGGCATGCACAGGGGTCTGCCCTTACGGAATATCAGGATGTGCTGGGCTTCTGTAAGAGCGCCACGATCGATGAGATCAGGGAACACGGCTATGTGTTGACCCCGGGACGGTACGTGGGCGCAGCCGAGATCGAGGACGACGGCGTTCCCTTTGAGGAAAAGATGGCCGAACTTTCAGCCACGCTCTACGAGCAGTTCGCCGAAGCGGACCGGCTCGAAGCCGTCATCAAAAGGAATTTGGAGGTCTTGGGGTATGGGCAATAACTGGCATTGCCTCCCCTTCACTGAAGCAGTTACGGTGAATCCTTCGGTCTCACTTAACCGAGGTGACGTTTATCCGTTCGTCGAAATGAAGGCGGTTGAGCCCTCGCAACGTGGTGCATCTGAATCAGAATTTAGAGAATTCAAAGGTGGCGGAGCCCGATTTTTTCCCTATGACACCTTGATGGCAAGGATCACCCCATGTTTGGAGAACGGAAAGATAGCTCAATATATTCCTTCTTCCGATGTTGACACTCCGGCATTTGGATCAACCGAATTTATTGTAATCCGAGGACGTGATGGAGTAACTGACAATAATTACGCCTATTATTTAACCCAATGGAAAGAATTTCGCTGCTTCGCTATCTCTCAAATGACAGGTAGTTCTGGCCGTCAACGCGTACCGGTAGATTCGTTGGTCAAGTTTATAGCACCTATTCCAGAGAAGTTAAATGAACAACGCGCCATAGCCCACATCCTCGGAACACTGGATGACAAGATCGAATTGAACCGCCGGATGAACCAGACGCTGGAGGCCATGGCCCGTGTCACCTATAAGTCCTGGTTCGTGGATTTCGATCCGGTGCGCGCCAAAGCCGAAGGCCGCCCGACAGGTCTGCCGAATGATATCGCCGCACTTTTTCCTGAGAGTTTCGAAAACTCAGAGCTTGGGGAGATTCCGAAGGGGTGGAGAGTCTTGCCGCTATCCGAAATTGTGAACATTATTGGTGGTGGAACTCCAAAAATAAGAGAGGAAGAATACTGGGGGGGCGATATACCCTGGTTTTCAGTCGTAGATGCGCCCAGTGAAACAGATGTTTTTGTTATTGATACAGAGAAGCATATTACGCAGCTTGGCGTAGACAAATCATCGACCAAACTGCTGCGCAAAGGGACAACAATAATTAGCGCACGAGGGACGGTTGGGAAGTGCGGTCTTGTTGGACGTTCAATGGCTATGAATCAATCTTGCTATGGTATCCAAGGCAAGAATGGAGAAAGCGATTATTTCGTTTATTTTACTATCAGAAGGCAAGTATCTGACTTGCAGAGAAGTGGGCATGGATCAGTTTTTAATACGATTACACGAGATACGTTCAAAACCATTCGAATCGCATGCCCACCACCTAATCTTACCATTGCATACGAAGAAACGATAAACCCGTTTATGGAATCCGTATTAGCAAGTTTACATGAAAACGCCACCCTTGCCTCTCTCCGCGACGCCCTCCTCCCCAAACTCATCTCCGGCGAGCTGCGCATCCCGGATGCCGAGAAGTTCGTTGAGGAGGCCGGTGTATGAAATACAATCCCGATATTCACCACCGCCGGTCGATTCGATTGAAGGGATACAATTATTCCCAATCAGGGGCATATGCACGCAGAACCGGGAATGTCTGTTTGGTGAAATCGAGGATGGAGAAATGGTGTTAAATGAGGCCGGGCGGATGGTTCAAATCATATGGGATGAAATGCGAGAAAATTATCCTGGTGTTGAAACCGATGAATTTGTCATCATGCCAAATCACATCCATGGAATTGTAGTTCTTGTAGGGGCAGGCCCCCGTGCCTGCCCTGATATAGGCCCCCGTGCCTGCCCTGATATAGGGCAACCACAGGGGGTTGCCCCTACGTTGTCGTTGCCGGATATTGTACATCGGTTCAAAACCATGTCCACAAAACGATATACCGATGGCGTAAAACAATCCGGTTGGCCGCCATATCCCGGTAAATTATGGCAACGTAATTATTATGAACATATCATCCGCAATGAAAACGAATTGAATCGCATCCGGGAATATATCCAAAACAATCCGCTGAAATGGGAATTTGACCGGGAAAATCCCGCGGTAGGGGCGGACTTCAAAACCGCCCAAGGTGCGGATGATCATGACTAACGAAATAATCCTCTACAGCACCCCGGAGGGCGACAAAAAAGTCGGTGTCTTGTATCACGACGAAAATTTCTGGCTGACCCAGAAGGCGTTGGCTGGACTGTTCAATGTAAATGTGCCGGCCGTCAGCAAGCATCTTAAAAATATCTTTGATTCAGGTGAACTGGAGGAAAATTCAGTTATTTCCATTTTGGAAACAACTGCCGCTGACGGCAAGACTTACAAAACAAAATATTACAACCTCGATGCCATTATTGCCGTTGGGTACCGGGTGAACAGCTATCAGGCCACCCAGTTCCGCATCTGGGCGACGAACACCCTGAAGGAATTCATCATCAAAGGTTTTGTGCTGGACGATGAACGGCTCAAGCAGGGGAAGCATTTCGGCAAGGATTATTTCGATGAGCTTCTGGAGCGGATTCGTGAAATCCGGGCCAGCGAGCGCCGGTTTTACCAAAGATAACTGATATTTACGCGCTTTCGGCAGACTATGACAGAAACGCTCCCATTACTCAGGAATTTTTCGCGACGGTGCAGAACAAGCTGCATTGGGCCATTACCGGAAAAACCGCCGCTGAAATCATCTATGACTCGGCGGATGCCGAAAAAATGCACATGGGACTCACAAGCTGGAAGGAGGCGCCTGACGGGAAAATCCTGAAATCCGATGTCTCCATTGCCAAAAATTATCTGAGCGAAGGACACATTAAGGAATTAAACCGGATTGTGGCCGCCTACCTCGACCTTGCTGAAAACCGGGCTGAGCGGCAGATTGTCATGAAGATGGAAGACTGGGTTCAATTTCTGCACAGTTTCCTTGAGCTTTCCAACTACCCCATTCTCAAAGATAAAGGAAAGGTCAGCGCGCTGGAGGCAAAATTGAAGGCTGAGCAGGAATACGAAACGTATAGAAGGCGACAGGATCTGGAATATGTTTCAGATTTCGACCGGGAAATTAAGCGCCTCAAGGGTCCTCAAGAGGGAGACGATGAATAAAACCTCCGAAACCGCCCTGGAACAAACCGCCCTCGACTGGTTTGGGTCATTGGGGTGGCAGACCGCCTTCGGCCCGGACATCGGCTTTGACGGTCCGGCCTGTGAACGCCGGGATTACGATCAGGTCGTCCTAGTCGGAAGACTTCAGTCCGCGCTTCATAACATCAATCCGAATATCCCACCGGATGCTATTGAAGAAGCCATTCGAAAAATTGAAAGGGCCGAATCCCCTAGCCTCATTGAAAACAACCGTCGTTTCCATCGAATGCTTACCGATGGCGTGGATATTTCCTACATGCAGGACGGCCGCGAGGTTCATGACAAAGTCTGGCTGTTCGATCTTAAGGACCTGGAGAACAACGATTGGCTTGCTATCAACCAATTTACCGTTATCGAGGATCGCAGAAACCGGCGGCCCGACATTGTGATTTTTGTCAATGGACTGCCCCTTGGCGTGATCGAACTCAAGAATCCCGCCGATGAGAAGGCAACTATCCGCCATGCGTACAACCAGCTTCAGACATACAAAAGCGATATACCCGGGCTCTTCATCTACAACGAATTGCTGGTGATTTCTGATGGCCTGGAGGCCCGGGGCGGAACGCACACGAGCGGCTGGGACCGATTTATGCCCTGGCGCACCATTGACGGGAAGGACGTCGCGCCGCGAGGCTCAGTGGAACTGGAAGTGCTCATCAAGGGAATTTTCAACAAGCGGCGCTTTCTCGATCTTCTATTTAACTTCATCGTGTTTGAAGATGACGGAGCCGCAGTTGTCAAGAAGACGGCTGCCTACCACCAGTTTCATGCCGTGAATAAAGCGGTCGATTGCACCTTGTCGGCCTGCGGGATCGAGGCAGAGCCCGGACAGTTATACGCAGAGTTCCCCCCACTCGACGAACTGAATCCATTTACGGCAAAAGATTCAGGCACACATCACGGAAAGGGATCGACCCAGTTCGGCGGGCGTCGCATCGGGGTAATCTGGCATACTCAGGGAAGCGGAAAGAGTCTGTTAATGGCATTTTTCGCCGGAAAAGTGATCCGTCATCCTGCCATGGAGAATCCGACGCTGCTTGTTATTACGGACCGGAATGATCTCGATGACCAACTCTTTGGCACATTTTCATCGTGCCGCGATCTTTTGCGCCAAACACCCGTACAGGCCGACAGCAGGGATCATTTAAAAGAACTGCTGCACGTTCCCGCCGGCGGGGTGATATTTACAACAATCCAGAAATTCATGCCCGATGCCAAAGGAGAACAATATCCGCTTTTATCTGAGAGGCGGAACATCGTTGTTATAGCCGACGAAGCGCACCGCAGCCAATACGACTTCATCGACGGATTCGCGCGTCACATGCACGATGCATTGCCCAAAGCGTCATTCATCGGATTTACAGGCACGCCTATCGAGCGCGACGACCGCAGCACGCCGGCGGTATTCGGGAATTACATAGATAAATATGACATCCTGAGAGCGGTGGAAGACCGCGCGACCGTTCCCATTTTTTACGAAGGCAGGCTGGCGAAGATTGATCTGCGGGAAGAAGAAAAACCGACCATTGATCCTGAATTCGATGAGATCACGGAAGGCGAAGAAGAATCGGAAAAACAGAAGCTGCGTACCAAGTGGGCGGCACTTGAAGCGATGGTTGGTACAGAAAAACGAATCTCACTCGTCGCGGAGGATTTGATAAAGCACTTCGAAAATCGTCTGCAAGCCTTGGACGGCAAGGCCATGATTGTGTGCATGAGTCGTCGAATCTGTGTGGATATGTACAACGCCATCGCGAAGCTGCGTCCGGACTGGCACAGCGGTGACGACGACAAGGGCGTGCTGAAGATCGTCATGTCCGGATCGGCATCGGATCGTGTCGAATGGCAGCCCCATATCCGAAACAAACTGCGCCGCGAAGAACTGGCAAAGAGATTCAAAGATCCAGGCGATTCCATGAAAGTGGTGATTGTGCGGGATATGTGGCTAACCGGCTTCGACTGCCCGTCACTGCATACCATGTATGTTGATAAGCCGATGCGCGGGCACGGCCTGATGCAGGCGATCGCCAGAGTTAATCGGGTATTTAAAGACAAGCCCGGTGGGTTGGTAGTCGATTATATAGGAATCGCATACCATTTAAAGCAGGCCCTGGCCGACTATACTGAGGCGGGCGGTCGCGGCAAGGCGACGATTGATCAGGAAGAAGCCGTGGCGATAATGCTGGAAAAGTATGACATTGTGGTCGCCATGCTCCACGGTTTCGATTATATCTCGCTTCTCCAGGCAGAACCGGCAGTAAGAATTGCCGGCATCAGAGCCGCCATGGAACACATACTTCAACTTGAAGACGGCAAGAAGCGGTACCTTGAGGAGGTAATGGCCCTGTCGAAGGCCTTTGCCCTTTCGGTTCCCCATGAAGAAGCGCTCAGGATTCGCGATGAGATACGATTCTTCCAGGAAGTGCGCGCAGGCTTGGCCAAATCTACCGTCGAAGGCGAAGGCAAGACCATCGAAGAGATGGATACCGCAATTCGCCAACTGGTATCCCGAGCTGTGGTATCTGATGAGGTCATTGATATTTTTGCGGCGGCGGGATTGAAGAGGCCGGACATTTCGATTTTGTCGGATGATTTCTTACAGGAAGTCCATCAAATGCCTCACCGGAATCTTGCCGTCGAAGTGCTTCGAAAACTCTTGAATGATGAAATAAAAACGAGATCCCGCAAAAATGTCGTCCAGGCACGTTCTTTTGCGGAAATGCTGGAAAATGCCGTCCGGAAATATAAGAACAGATCGATTGAAGCCGCCCAGGTTATCGAGGAACTCATCGAGCTTGCCAAGGAAATGAGAGAGGCACAGAAGCGGGGTGATAATCTCGGCATGACTGAGGATGAAGTTGCTTTCTATGATGCCCTGGAAGTCAATGACAGTGCAGTCAAGGTCTTGGGAGACGAAACGCTGAAAACAATTGCGCACGAGTTGGTTGAAGCGGTCCGAAGGAGTATCACGATTGACTGGACCGTACGCGATAATGCCCGCGCACAGATCAGGGTAATCGTGAAGCGCATCCTGCGTAAATACGGCTATCCCCCGGACAAGCAGGAAAAGGCGACGCAGACTGTGCTGGAGCAGGCAGAAGTTCTATGCAAAGAGTGGATGGCTGCGTGAAATGGACAAGTAAGTTGAATAAGGTCTAAACGCGCATAAAATGTTGGAGAATAATGATGGGCTATACTGCTCCCCAAAAACTGGACAATGCAATAAGGTGCATGGTAGCCTGTGAACGAACTGAAGGAGACAGGCTCGATGCACATTCGGAAACGGCACGATGCAGCATTCAAGGCAAAAGTGGCGCTTGAGGCGGCAAAAGGAGAAAAGACCATAGCCCAGCTATCCAGCGAGTTTGGCGTCCACGCGAATCAGATTCGCCAATGGAAAAAGCAGCTTCTCGATGATCTGCCCAGTTTATTTTCCGATCGTCGATCAAAGAAAGAAAAAGATGACGAAGCGCTCCAAGAAGAACTGTATCGACAGATCGGGCAATTAAAAGTCGAATTGGACTGGCTGAAAAAAATCACACCTGCTCCGTTGAGGAAAAGCGCCTGCTCATAGAACCGGCACACTCAGTAATTTCAGTTTCCCGACAGTGCGCGCTGCTGGATCTTCCCCGGTCGTTTTATTATTATTAACGGCCGGCGCAGGATAACGGCTGCAATCTATTGCTCATGCGCCTGATAGACGAACAGTTTACCAATACCCCCTTTTACGGGTCCGCAAGATGACCGAGTGGTTGCGACGCCGTGGGCATCATGTCAACCCCAAACGGGTTCGCCGGCTCCTGCGGATGATGGGCATTGAAGCAGTATATTCGAAGCCGCGGCTGAGCAGGGCATCCAAAGATTAACCTCAACTTTTCTATTAAGTTGGTCTGTGTCCCTCAACAGATGCTACGATTATTTCAAGGGAGATTTTTACACACTACAAGTTCCAACTGACTATTAAGGAATTCGAAATTCCGATCATGTACGAGTTATTTTATCGTTTTCTAATCTGAAATCATTGTCCGGCTTGCTTTCTTAATTCTTTTGCCGGTATATACTTGGCATCCGGATTGGCCAGTTTTACAAGTTCCGGCGGAGAAACGACAACATAGCGTCCGTTATCCTGAAACTGACCGAAGATAGAAGGATGATAAGGGTGTCCCTTCTTCGGTTCGTGCCGTTTATCGAAAGCCCAGATCCAGAAACCTCGCTGGAATTCCCCTGTTTCAATAGCCTTTATTATGGCATCCACATTATCTGAATTGCCAACCTTTTCAACCGCCTCTTTGAGAATCCATGGACCATCGTATGCGCCGTAGGTAGAAGCAAGCAGTCCGGAGCCTCGTGACTGTAATTTATCCAGAAAAGGCTTCGATTTGTCTGTATATGGAATTAAAATTTCCGGCCACCCGGCGGGAACACCGAGGGCCTGGCCGCCGGTCATCTTCCAAAATGCAGCATAGCTGCAGGCGCCGCTCATCAAAACGAGATTAATATCTTTGGCTTGTGATTGCACCCATTGCTTAACCAATGTCACCGTATCTGTGTATCCTGTTGCCCAGTACATGCTGTCAGCACCGCTCGCAGCCACTTTTTCGAAAATAGGCAAAAACATTTTTTCTTTAATGTCCGTAACGCCATAGTACACAACTTGAATCCCATTCTTTTCGAAAAATTCCTTCATTGTCGGATATTTGCCGGGCTCTCCCTTGCGATATACTTCAGTCCAGCCTATATCCTCCACTAAGAGAGCTATCTTTTTCGTGCCGATAGTATCTTTAAAAAATTCGATAAATCCGAGGTTCGGATCGTAAGAATCTGCTGACATTGAATACGGTCTGAAGACAAATTTATATTTGTCATATTCATCGGCCACCATATCTGTAAATCCATAGTGAGATGTCCAGATAGCAAACATCAAGTGAGGCTGGGTAGAATAGAGTCTTGAAGCCGTTTGTGCGCAGGCTGTACTTCCCTCTGTTCCCTCAGTAAAGATAAGCAGACATTTATCATTTAACACTAACTTCTTATAAGCGGCAACGGCTAACGGCACTTCACGTTTCCAGTCTTCCGTAATCAGTTCTACTGGTCTGCCTAGAATGCCTCCTTCGGCATTAAGTTCCTCGATACTGATCTCGAGAGAGGTCTTGTTACTCGCTCCATACGGAGTTGAAAGTGCTCCGATGAATCCTATTTTGATCGGTTCCCTGGCATATTGTCAATTATCACGAAAACTGACCCGCTTTTTTCACGAAAATTGACCCACCCCTGGCTGTGATAAATTATTATATTCCCCTGTACTGATTCTCCATTTTATTTCTTGTTTCCCAGTAATTCC
>Ga0172382_10004402_pt1 | contig 21589 bp, 24 predicted proteins | sample Leawel138RmetaG_FD_122245 | JGI IMG/M metagenome (GOLD analysis project Ga0172382, IMG submission 122245) | Leachate microbial communities from a municipal landfill in Southern Ontario, Canada - Leachate well 138R metaG | ecosystem: Engineered > Solid waste > Landfill > Unclassified | place... | reverse complement strand
CCGGCCGGGAGCATCGGTTGCGGCGGCGTTCGCCGTTCTCGAGTATCTCGGGATGGACGGGATGCGGGCGGTGGTCGCCGGGTGCATGGAGAACACCCGGAGGCTGATCGAGGGGATGGAGACGTTCGGCTACCCGCGAGCGGTGACGCCGGACGTCAACGTGGCGACGTTCTCCTGCGCCCGGACCCCCGCCGGGTGGCGGGTCTCGACGACCCGGAACGGACACATGCGGATCATCTGCATGCCCCACGTCACTCGCGACGTCGTCGAGCGGTTCCTTGCAGATATAGGTGATATGGATGCTTGAACGTCTGATTCAGTCTCTGGAAGCCTCTCCGATCATGAAGCGGGGAGAGTACAACTACTTCATCAACCCGGTCACCGACGGGGTTCCGCTCGTCGAGCCCGCGATCCTCCGCGAGATCGGGTGTGCCATGGTGCGGATCCTCGATCTTGAGAAGATCGACAAGATCGTCGTCTGCGAAGCGATGGGCATCCCCATCGGGATCGCACTCTCGCTGATGACCGATATCCCCCTCGTCATCGTCCGGAAACGCCCCTACGGTCTCCCCGGCGAGGTCGCGGTGCACCAGGCCACCGGCTACTCAAAGGGCGAACTCTACCTGAACGGTGTCGGCGCAGGCGACCGGGTCGTGATCATCGACGACGTCTGCAGCACCGGCGGGACGCTCCGCGCCCTCATCAGCGCGATCGAACAGACCGGTGCCGAGATCGCCGACATCTGCATCGTCATCGGCCGGGGTGACGAGGATCTCGGCCGACCGCTCAAGACCCTGGTGCAGATCGAGGTCTCCGAGGACCGTGTGCGTGTTATCGATACCTGTCTCTGATCTCATCGTACGGCTCCGTGAACGCAGGGTACGGTCGGTCGCCCTCCAGTTCCCCGCCGGGCTTGCCCGGCAGGCACCGGGGGTAGCCGCCGCCCTCCGTGAAGCAGGGTTTTCGGTCGCCATCAGCGGCGACCCCTGCTACGGGGCCTGTGACCTCGCGCTCGACACCCTCGCGCTTGCGGATGTTCTGGTGCATTTCGGCCATGCCCCGGTCGAAGAGCGCGCCGACGTCATCTATGAACCCGTCCGATTCGACTTCGACGTGGCCGTGCTCGACCGCGCTCTCCCTCTCCTCCGCACTCGCAGGGTCGGTCTCGTCACGACCGTCCAGCACATCCACCTTCTCGGCGCTATGCGTGCGTATCTCGCCGACCGTGGCATCGAGGCGGTCGTCGCGCCGGGCGACGGACGCACCCCGCTCCCCGGGCAGGTGCTCGGCTGCAACTTCGCTGCCGCACGGGCGACGGATGCGGACGAGATCCTCTTCGTCGGGACCGGGGTCTTTCACCCCATCGGCATACGCCTCGCGACCCGCGCGAGGGTGGTGGCGCTCGACCCCTATACCGGCGAAGCGCAGGAGGTGGACGCCGACCGTCTGGTGCGCCGCCGTGCCGCCGTGATGGAGAAGGCGCGCCACGCCGCGAGCTACGGGATCCTCGTCAGCACAAAGAGCGGACAGCGGCGGATGGCCCTTGCAGAACGGCTTGTTGCCCTCTCCGATCGGGCGTTCCTCGTCACGATGCGGGAGGTCTCGCCCGCCGAGATGCTCGACCTCGGGTTTGGTGCCTATGTGAACACCGCCTGCCCCCGTCTCGCCTACGACGACCAGGTCCGGTTCCCCGTTCCGGTGCTGACGCCGCCGGAGTTCGAGATCCTCTGCGGTGCCCGGGACTGGGACGACTACGCCATCGACGAGTACCTCGCCCCATGAACCTGCGCCACCTCGAGATGCGGCTCGAACGCCTCGCCGGGTTCGAGCGGCCGACGGCCCGCCTCGAACAGTACCAGACCCCGGCGCCGGTGGCGGCCCGCCTCCTCCACCACGCCGCGATGCAAGGCGCGATCGAGGGGAGAGCGGTCTGTGACCTCGGATGCGGGACGGGAGTCCTCGCCTGCGGCGCAGCACTCCTCGGCGCCTCCTGGGTGGTCGGGATCGAGATCGACCCGGCGGCGATCGATGTCGCCCGGCGGAATGCAGATCTGCTCGGCGTTGACATCGATTTCATCGTCGCCGATATCCGCGACCCCGGCGTTGACTGGAGCGCGCTTACCTGCGACACCGTCGTGATGAACCCGCCGTTCGGGGCGCAGAAAGCGCATGCCGACCGGCCGTTCATCGACCGGGCACTCGATGTTGCAGGCGAGGTTTACGGCATATTCAACGAGGGCTCGACCCCGTTCGTCGCCGCCTACACCGATGGCCGGGCAACGATCGAAGAGATCGTCCGGTGCGCGTTTCCCATGCGGCGGACGTTTGCCCACCACCGCAAGGAGCGAGTGGATATCACGGTTGAGATCATACATTTGAGGCGGATCTAATACCGTGACCACCAATACCAAATCCATCTGGGGGCTCTCGGCCGCCCACCTGGTGACCGATCTCTACTCGCCCGTCCTCCCCGCCATCCTCCCGCTCCTCATCGCGGAGCAGGGTTACTCGTTCTTCCTTGCGGGGCTGATCGTCACCGTCTACAACCTCACGTCGTCGTTTCTGCAGCCGCTCGTCGGCTGGGCCTTCGATACCCGGGGGTTCGCCGTCCACATCGGCACAAGCGTCGCCATAGGTGCGATCTTCATATCCATCGTCGGACTCCTGAACAACTACTACATCGTGCTCGCATCCGTAGCCATTGCAGCGCTCGGGCACGCTTTCTTCCACCCAAGCGCGCTCGGCACCGTCAGCCGCCTGACGCGGGACGCGGTCCGAGGCCGGATCACCTCCTACTTCGTCATCGGCGGGAACCTCGGCTACGCCATCGGCCCTATCTGTGCGGGCGTCGCCGTCGGGCTGATGGGCCTTCCCGGCCTCGTCATGCTCGCCGTCCCCGGCCTCGTGATGGCGGTGGTGCTCCGGCGTGTCCTGCCCGCCCCCGACCGGAGCGCCGTCCCGGATATCTCCGCCCCTGCCACGAAACCATCGCACCGGGCGATCGGCCTCCTTGTCGCGGCATCCGGCCTCCGGGCATGGGCGATCTTCGGTTCGGTCGCCTTCCTCCCGACCATCCTCACGCTACGGGGGATCGACCTCGTGACCGCGAACCTGCTGGTCTCGGGGATGCTGCTTGCCGGGGTCGTGGGGCAACTTGTCGGCGGCGCGCTCTCCGACCGATACGGCCGCAAAGAGTACACGATCATCGGCCTCGTCACCGCCATCCCGCCGTTCGTTGTCTTCCTTTCCACCGGCGGCATCCTCTCGCTCGTCGCACTGATGATCTTCGGGTTCATCCTCTGGTCGACCTTTGCCGTCACCGTCGCGATGGCGCACGAGATTGCCCCCGGAAACGTCGGGGTGGTCTCCGGCCTGATGCTCGGGCTCGCGGTCGGCGTAGGCGGACTCGGCGTCTCGATCACCGGATGGATCGCCGATATGACGACGCTCACGCTCGGCCTCACGACGATCCCGCTCGCGATCGTCCTCGCCGTGCCGCTCTTCCTCCTCGTACCCTACCCCTGGAAGTCCCTCGTTCGGGGCCGGCGCCCAGTCCGAGGATGAACCTCAGGCATCGGGGATGTGGATGTGCCGGCCAGGTAATCGGCGCCTCGCACGACGGTGGGGCGGCAGAATTCCCGGTGTCGTACCAGGATGGTTGATGACCAAATCATCAACCTTTCTTCGCACAAACTGCAGGGTACGGCGATGGGACAGTCGCACGGGAGAACCGGATGGAGATGTTCACGGTTCACTCTCCGGGGGAATCGTCTGCGAAAAAAGAGAAGAAAGCTGTTCAGATACTGTTTCCGCTCCTCTGCAGTTCCTGATCGCGCAGGATGTTTCGCTGGATCTTTCCTGATATCGTCTTTGGGAGTTCGGAGACGAACTCGATCAGGCGCGGGTACTTGTACGGAGCGGTGGTGTTCCTGACGTAGGCCTGGAGTTCCTTGACCAGCGATTCTGACGGCTGGTAGCCGGATTTTAAGATGATGAAGGCCTTAACGACCATTCCGCGGATGAGGTCGGGCGATCCGATGACCGCCGCCTCCTGAACGGCCGGATGTTCCATGAGAGCGCTCTCGACCTCGAACGGCCCGATCCGGTAGCCGGAAGACTTGATGACGTCGTCGGATCGGCCGATGAACCAGAAGTAGCCGTCCTCGTCCATGCGTGCCTTGTCGCCGGTGTAGTAGTATCCGTTCTGGAACGATTCCCGGTTCGCGTCGGGGTTACCCAGGTACTCTACGAAGAGTCCGACAGGCCGGGGGTCGAGTTTGACCGCTATCCGCCCTTCCTCACCCGAGCCCACCGGTTTGCCGTCGTCGTCGTGGAGCTCGATATGCCATCCGGGGACGGGTCTCCCCATGGAACCGGGCTTATGTTCCATGCAGGGGAACGTAGCGATGCAACAAACAGTCTCTGTCTGGCCGTATCCTTCGTAAATGACCTTCCCGGTGCCGTCTTCCCAGACACGGATCACCTCGGGGTTGAGCGGTTCCCCGGCGCTACAGCAGTGCCGCAGGTCGCGGAAATCGAACTTCTCGAGATCGGCGAGGATCAGCATCCGGTAGACCGTCGGTGGTGCACAAAACGTGGTCACCCCGTACTCCTCGATCAGCGGGAGGAGTTCAGTTGCACCAAACTTCCCCCGGATGTCGTAGATGAAGATACAGGCACCGGCGATCCACTGGCCGAATATCTTGCCCCAGGCGCATTTCGCCCACCCGGTATCGGAGAACGTCAGGTGCAGATCGTTCTCCGTGACGTCCTGCCAGAGTGAGGCGGTGATGATGTGCCCGAGCGGGTAGGAGTGGTTGTGCAGCACCATCTTGGCCTCGCCGGTGGTGCCCGAGGTGAAGTAGATCATCATCGGGTCGGTCGCTCTCGTCTTCTTCGCGACCGGCATGCTGACCGTGTGGCGCGACACCGGGGCGGGATACTCGAGTTCGTGGATGAAACTCGCCCAGCCGTCCCGCTCTCCATCCGCGAGGAAGAGGGTGTCGAGCAGCGGACAGGCATCGGCGACTTCGTCGATCTTCGTGGCGTTCTCGCAGTCGGTGATGATCATCCGGAACTTTCCGGCCTGTACGCGGTATTTGATGTCTTTTGACGTAAGCATTGTCGGGCAGGGGCAGAAGACCGCACCGAGCTTGATGAGAGCGATGACGAAGATCCACCATTCCGGGATTCTCGGGAGCATCAGCATGACCCGATCGCCTCTCTTGATGCCGTACTTGAGGAGGATGTTCGCGGCGCCGTTGGAGAGATACCGCAGATCACGGAAGGTGTACTTCTTTTCGTTTCCTTCCTGGTCGACCCAGATCATGGCGAGTTTGTTCCGCTCGGTCTCAGCCCACCGGTCGATGACATCGTAGCCGAAGTTGAAGTACTCGGGGACGTCGATCCGAAAGTTGGCGCAGGCGGCATCGTAATCGGTCATGTTCGGCTCCCGCGTGTTTACCGGCAGCACTCCTTCAGGAACCGCAGGCTGCACACCTTTTGCGGATGCACCGTCAAGGTACTTTGTACAGAGGTTGCTGAGCCATTCCGACCGGGATATGCCCCGGTATTCGCGCATCCTGTCGATCGCTTTCACAAGGTCGTCATCCATCGTGATCGAGTATCGCACCATACAGTACAGGTTTGTGGTGCACTATATCACTGTATCGGCTCTTCGCACACCGCCACACAGGAAATCAGCCCCTGACTGGTGCATTTATCCACAACATGCACTGTGGGGCGCACCGATCGTGCGCACCGTCGCGTTCAAATGTGGAAGATATCCATCCCGGCCGCATATGGCGGTGCAGACCATCCTCGCCACGGGCTCGACGGACGGTATCGGAAAGGCGACCGCACACGCGCTCTCCCGACAGGGCCGCCACGTGCTGCTCCACGGTAAAAATCGCGAAAAGGGCGAGATGGTCATCGCGGAGCTGGAGGCGACCGCCGCCTCCGGCCGGCTTGATCTCTCCATCGCCGATCTCTTGGTGCAGGAGCAGATCAGGGATCTCGCGGCGGAGATCGCCGGTGCGTACGACTGTCTCGACGTCCTCGTCAACAACGCCGGGGTCTTCATACCTGAACGGGAGATTACTCCCGCCGGGATCGAGATGACGTTCGCCGTGAACTTCCTCGCCCAGGTCCTCCTCATCCACGAACTTCTCCCGCTCCTCAAGAGAAGCGCCCCGGTACGGATCGCCAACGTCGCGTCGATCGCCCACTGGAGCGTGTGGTCGGTTGACCGGGAGAACCTTCCGGACTACGACGCCTACGACGCGTATGCGCTATCCAAACTGGGGGTCGTCGCCTTCACCGCCCGGCTCGCCCGGGCGCTTGAGGGGACGGAAGTAACGGCGAACCCCCTCCATCCCGGGGTGCAGGAATGGTTCTGGGAGATGGGACTCGGGTTTACGGGGACTGAGCGGTGGTGAAGCGAAAGTATGATGACAGATGAAGAGGAGCAGTTGCCCGCCGGGAGGGCAAACGCATGAAGCGCAAGTTGAAAGGTGAAGAGAAAGCGGCGATGAAGGAATACTGGTGTGAGATCTGCGGAGCGGCCTGCGATGAGATCACCGAGGAGAACTACCCGGATCTTGAGAAGGCAAGGACGCTCTGTCCGGACTGCAAGAAGTCCTACGACGAGTCCTGCCGGATAGGATGACAGGCGGGAGGATCGTCTCCCGGATGTCCTCATAGTTGTGCCGGGCTGCCCTGCGATACGGCTTTTGGGATCTGAAGTGGTACGACGAGAGAGATCTCACAACCGGACGCAGCGGGGCAGGCCCGGGGGTGAGGCCGGCATCTGCCGGTGCCTCATGTCGCACCAGATGGAGAGTTGCTGCTACAGCCGGTAATCCAGATCGTCGGCATAGAGCACCGTATGCGCCTCAAGAATCGTGCCCCTGAGATACCGGGGGGTTTCGTCGAAGATGACGAGATCGGCAAGCCGCTCCCCCACCGTGAGCACACGCCGGTAGATCGGGGCGCGCTCGGCGTTTTCGTGCAGGATGAGACAGACATCGACGTCTGAGCGTTCATCTGCATAGTTTTTGACGTGTGATCCACAGAGACAGCAGCACGTCATGGGAGCGCTCAATGGCCTCGGTTAGCGTTGCAGCCGTGTGAGTATCACCCCGGAAAAATCACACAGGGCTCCAGCAAGTCGCGTGATTGAAGCCCGTATACATGATCTTCCCGGGTATCTTCGTGCGGGCGCAAGTGTCCATCGCCTGATGGTTCACCCGAAGTCGTATTTGGGTGTATCCATCTTAGAGCGGCGCTGTGATACCTCCCGCAAATTTTCGCCCGGGACACTCACTTTCTGCTCTTCTTGAGCTCCTCGATCATCTCCTCGACCTCTCCATAGCCGTGCCGGTAGAACCCCTCCTCGGCGGGTTCGATCTCCCGGAGAAGCCGCAAGAACTCTCCTGCATGTTCCCTCTCCTCGTCCGCGACATCGCGCATCACCTTCTGGACCAGCGGGTCGTCGGTCGACTCGGCGATCTGCTCGTAGAACTGGATCGCCTCGTACTCGGCGGCGATCGAGAACCGGATCGTCCGGATGAGTTCCCCCCGGTCCAACCTGCGTTCCATGCGGTTCCCGGAGAACGGTTGTGCAAATTCGGGCATCCCAGATGACCTCCGGGGGGTCATGGGGAGGGGTGTTATTTATAGGTTGGGCAGGGTGCTTGCGGTGGAGGGAGGCCCCTCACGCCGCCATCGCGATCCGCCCCTCCGGGCCTGTGTTCACCGGCACCGGGAGAGACCCCATATACGCGACCAGTGCTTCGACATCGGATGGACCGTTGGTGATATCCCTGCCATCCAGAAAGGTGGTATACTTATCGCCGCCGCCCGCGAGGAAGTCGACCATCGCCGCTGTGTACTCACAGTCCGGGTCGAGCGGGATGCCGTTCACCCGGACCTCGACGATCCTCTCGCCGACGGGCTTTCTCGCATCGAAGGTGTACGTCAACCCCGATACGGCGAGGTTGTGGGGCGGCATCGGGGCCTCCCACTGCCGCTCCAGCGCACTCCGGACCTGTTTACCCGTGAGCGTCATCGAGAGGACGGACGAGGAGAACGGCTGCACCGCGTAGAGATCGCCCCACGTGACATCTCCCTTCGCTATATCAGCCCGGAGCGAGCCGGTGGTGGCAAACGCGATATCGGCGCCCATCGCCGCCCGCTGGCCGTCGGCGACGAGGTTGCCGAGCGCGGACTCGCCGGCATCGGTCTGCAGCCGCGTGATCCCTGCAGATGTGACCGTTATGGTCCGACCCGCAAGCGGCGCGACCATCTCTTCACAGGCCTCAAGGAGGGCCAGGGCGTCCGGATCGGGGGTGGTATCACCTCTATACGCCGGGATGATCCGTGCCGATGCATGGGTGACATCGCCGGTGAAGGGATCGATGATGATATCGACGTCGGCAAACGCCCTGCCGTAACTGTAGGCTTGCGTCACCAGCACCGGTCTGTTGCCGGCGTTCTCCAGGTAGGCGTTGGTGAACGCATGGGTGTGGCCCGAGAGGACGACATCCACGTCCGGATCAAGGCCGGCGACGATCCCGGCAACCCTGCCGGTGACGTTCTCCCCCTCCCGGGTCGGGCCGTCGTAGGGCTCCTGTTCCCCGCCTTCGTGGAGGAGGATGACGATCGCATGCACACCCTGCTGCTGGATCTCGGGGACGTAATGGTTGATCGACCCGATCTCGTCCAGGAAGACGATCTCCTCGATGTTCGCCGCCCTCTGGATCGAGGGGGTCTCGATGGTTGTGGCGCCGATGAACGCGATCCGTGCGCCGCCGGCGTCACGGATAGTGTAGGGGGCAGCGATAGGGGTGCCATTCACCTTCCAGACCACGTTTGCAGAGACGTATTCCATCGCCGCGCCGGGGTAGGGGTCCACCGGACGGGTAGTATTCGTCGCGCCGTTCCCGCCATGGATCATCCGCAGCAGTTCATCCGTGCCCCGGTCGAACTCGTGATTGCCGAAGGTCGCGACCATCATGTCCGGGGAGTCGCCCGCAAGATCGTTGAAGAAGAGCAGGGTGGGTTCGTCCAGCAGCAGCCCGGATACCGGCGGCGACGCCCCGACGATATCCCCCGGAAGCGCGATGAGCGTGGTCGTCCCACCGCTGTCGGCCATTGCGTATTTCAGGTACGACGCAAGTACCGGCGCGCTCCCGGCCGGCTCGCCGTGGAGGTTCTGCCCGCCGGGGATCTGTCCGTGGAAGTCGTTGACCGCGAGGATCTTGACGTGCACCGGCTCCGCCGCCGGGGCGGGGCAACCTGAGAGTGCGATGGGGGCGAGCGCGACGATCAGGAGAACCAGGAAACCTGCGACCACCTGCCGCCACGGTGATCCGCTGTCCGGGGATGAACGGGCTGTCATGAAGAGAGATCGTGGTGGACAGGATAAATACCGGATGGAAATGTACCCGGGCGGGAAGGCAGAGATGGGGCTGTTATCCCGCCGGGTGATGGAAGTGCAGGCAAAAGCGCGGATCAGCCGTCCCGGGGGAGGATCGCTTCAATGGTGATCGCATAGGTGATCGTCTCTCCGGCAAGGGGATGGTTGGCGTCGACCGTCACGGTCTTCTCGTCAACGTCGAGGACGGTCACCAGGCAGGGTTTGCCCATGACTTCGAGTTTGAGGAACTCTCCGGGGGTCGGTTCGTGGTCGAGGGTCAGTTTTGTGCGTTTCACCGTGACCACGAGTTTTCTCCGAAATTTCCCGTAAGCCTTCTCCGGAGGCAGAACCACGGTCACCGTCTCGCCCGGCTCTCTTCCCATCAGTGCCTCCTCAAAGAGGGGATTGATCTGCTTCGCCCCAAGGGTGATCCGGACAGGTTTGCCTGAACAGGTGTCCTCGAAGACCTCGCCGTCGGGGCGGGTGCTGGTGAAGTGCAGGAGGAGGGTGTCGCCGTCGGTTACGGGTGGCATGGGTGGGTGATCGGTTGGGCGGGCGGGGGTTTAACTCATTGGGAGCAGGTGGGTTTCGAGAATGATTTTTTATTGGGATGTGGTGCAAATGTAGATCAGCTATATGCCGAGACATGTCGAGAGTAAGATTCCGGACTAATTTTGAATTAATCAGGAATAAAGGTACTGTGAGATCTCTTCGTTAACTGAGATTTTTTTACTATTCGCAGATACAACAGAGAAATACAGGCAAAGTGGATGATCATTCCACACCCGAACATGAGTACAACAAACTGTATGCTGGCTGTAAACACCCCCGCCATAAAGAGGAGATAGACAAGCCCATAATATCCAATGTTGACAACAACAGATGTGACAAATACCGGGGCTGTTTTTCCCATTCCATAGAAAATGTTGTCAAATAAGGAAGATAGGTTATAGAAGACGTAGAAAGGGACAAGCAGTGTAACAATACTGAGTATACCAGCAGGATTCGCAATACCCATCAAATCCTTAAATACAAATGTCCAGGTTGGAAGAGTAAGCATCCATACACCAAGGATGACTCCATTCAGGATCAGGTAGGCAATCATACTCTCCCGACGGCATCCATTCGTGGACTCTTTCTTGATAATCTCTGCAAGAGCGATAACAGGAACTAGTAACCATCCCCATATGAAATTGTTAGCAATCCAGTAATTCCCAACCTCTGCAACATCATTGATCATCTTAACGATTATGACTGCATAGATCAGGTTATCCAGAAAAACCTGACTTCCTGAAAAGAGCCCCGTTTTTACCCAATCGACCAACCAGGTAAAATCCCCGATTTGCCCAACTTTAAGGCAAAGGAGCCCCTCGAAATGTAATAAACCGATGGAAACTATGGCAATAATAGTGCTTAGGAAAATATTGGTATATGCAATACCATTCACACCAAACTCGGGTATTAGAATCGAGTCACCAAAAACAATCAGAATAGATTTTGCAATGAGCAGAGCGTAGATGTATTTTGACTTCCCGATCAGGACATAAACGATTGCATAAAAGCTTCCAAAGATACCGATTGTAAACGCAATGGTCTCCAGCTGGAGATATAGAGTAATCTCTGCAATACTCTCCGTTGCAGTTACCATGAACGAAACCATGTTTAATGAATATATGTAGACAAATGCGGAAAATATAAGGTAGATAACAAATGTGACGAGACACGCCTGAGTTATTTTTGAAGCAAAGACCTGTTTGTCACCCATAAATTTACTTAAAATATAATACATCGGGATTAGAAGAAAGGCTTGAAGAGTCTCGTTAATCAGATCAAACCATTCTATCTGACCGACTATATCTAAAGTAGCTATCGATCCAGTCGTAACAAGAAAATAAACCCGGAAAGTCTGATAAATCGTTGGTACAAAGGTCAACAACATCAAGGCGATGAACAACTTATAGGGTAATTTGTAAGGGGAACTGGTTGCACTCATTGGATCACTAAACCATATCGTGCAGGCCTTCCCCATGCGTAGAGCGGTTTATCAAAGAGGATGACTTCAAACAATACTCCGTTAAGTATATCTCAATATTACTGTATCGAAATACGCCCACCGCCATCAGGCAAGGTAAAGTCTTCTGCGTTTATCCAGATAACTTACGAAGCGGGTATCTTCATCCTATCCGAGTTCTACGAACAGACAGGTATACCGAAGAAGATGGCAAACCGGCTCCTCCGGCAACTCCGCGAACAGGAGATTATCATCCTCTTCACCGAGGGCGGCGGGCGGGGCGATCTATGTCTTCCCGCGCCTTCTTGCCATCACCGAGGGGGGCCTGTTGTGAGTATTCCGATACCGGCAAATCGGTTTGTGTGTATCAAAACCCCGATCCGGCATACACGAACCCTGCTCTTGGAACCATTTACGGGTCACCCATGATCCGCAACAGAACTTGTGGGTCATAAACCAGAATATATGGCCCACAAAAGGGGTTGTGGAACACTCATGACCCATAACGAGATTTGTGGGGTATGAAATGCCATCGTGCATCCCGAAAAACAGTGATTCGGCGTGGGTGACGCACGACGGGCAGGCCCGGGGAGCGCAGGAAGAGCATATCCTCTCGCCGGTCACGGACGGCATGAGCGTATGACAGTTTGCAGGTGGGGGTTCGTTTATCGGAGATGTAGTGGGTTCTCAGGGTATGTCCTGTAGAGTAGTTATTGCTCCAATTCGGTGAGAATATCCTCAATTTGTCGATGCAAAATAGGTATCTCGACAGTGGCCAGGGTCCAAACGTACTTCAAATTCACACCAGGATAATCATGAATCAGTCTGTCACGAAGTCCGGAGATTTTTCTCCAGGGAATATCCGGATACCCTTCCCGAAAGTCGTCCGGAACATGCTTTGCAGCTTCACCAATTATCTCAAAAAATCTGATGATACCTGCGTTATATAGTGGATCCCCAAGGAACTCCTCATAACTCATTCGCCCGGTCGCTTTCATGATATTTTCAGATTGCTCGTAAATATCCGTAAGGTAAGATCGCAACCGCAGTTCAGTCATCCCACTCCTCCCGCCTGCGTACAGAAGACAGCTTCCACCATCATGCATGCACGGAATCTCTCGCTCATCCACTCGACGGAAACCAGATCAACCTTCCTCTGAAGCAAATCTTCAAGAAAATCCCCTAAATCAAGAAGATTCTCATAAGTATCCATCTCCGGGCGGAATGAGTACACTATATCCACATCAGACTCGGGAGTATCCTCCCCACGCGATACAGAGCCGAAAATACCGATTGTCTCGACACCATATCGGCCCCGGAGTGTGGGGAGTTCCCGCTCAAGAAGGGCCAGAACACCTGACCTGATGGATTGGTATTTGTTCGTCATCGATCGCCTCCGGGATTTACCGATGATACCTCTTTGTTATCACGAGATATGAGGTTTTGCAAGTAAAGAGTGCTCCTTTCTATGAAAGATAGGCTAGAACTGACCCGTAATTTTTGAAAAGAAGTAATATTCAAGCCTCAGCCGAGATTTGAACTCGGGACCTCGTCCTTACCAAGGACGCGCTCTACCGGCTGAGCCACTGAGGCGTGACGCACCAACTATGTTGGAGGTTTACCCTATAAAAGGTTACGGCTAAACCCGGGGAAAGAACCGGGTTGGGCCGCCCCTATTCACCCCGTCCGGCGGCATCAATCGCCGTGAGCGCGGATATGCTGGCGACCACTCCATCAAAGGTCTCTACCTCGACGATGGGGGTGGCGCCGCTCCGCCGCACAGCCGCCATCACGGCTGAGAAGTCGATCGTCCCCTCCCCTATCGCTGAATGCGTGTCATCGGTGCCGTCGTTGTCGTGCAGGTGGAAGTGTGCCGCCGGGTGGGTGAGGAAACAGTCCAGGCACCCGTTCTGGTTTGCGTGGCCGACATCGAGCGCGAGACCGATCCCGTCGATGAGCGGCAAGTCGTCGCAGGTGCGCAGGAAGAAGTACTCCCAGTTCCCCATATTCTCCACAAAGAACGTGACCGAGAGGTCGTTTGCCGCGAGGGTCAGTTCGGAGAGCGACTGCCGAAACTTCTCTGCCGCCGTCTCCCGCTCGGCGCTCCATGCGTAGTAGCCAGGGTGGATGACCACGTCCGCCCCGACCTCGGCGGCGACGGTGAAGGCCTGCGTCAGAACTTCGACGCTCGCCCGCCGGATCGGCTCAAGGAGGCTTGCGATATTAACCCCGCGTGCCGGTGCATGGATGAAATAACGGTACGAGTAACTCTCAAGCGGTTCCGCACCGGTAAGGAAGTGCAGACCGTCATCCATAACCTCCACGCAGTCAGTGATGGGAGCAAGCTTTTCCAGCGCCGTGGAGAGCGGCTCGTGATTAAGACAGTAGGTAGAAACGCCAAACATACAGAATCTTCCGGCCGAAGTGATAAATAGGTTCGGAACAGCATCCCTCGACACACTGTTATCCAATCGCCCGGACGGACCTGATCGTCATACCCGGCACAAGATAGCCCTCTGGTGATAAAAAGGGCAAATCCGCATGGTTTATACTATCAATACGCCATATGAATACTCATGGCTGACGGCTTCATCCCGGAGGTTGTTGTCTCGAACCGGCTTGAAAAAGCAAAGACCGAGATCTTCTCCTACATAGAGTCCAATGCCGAAGCCATCGACGAAAACTTCCCTGTCTTCTTCGGGAACGTCGTCACAATCCTCGACCGTGCAGGCATCCCCATCGCCGATGCGGTCTACGATGAGTTCATCGACGCAATCGTCTACCGGGTCTTTGAGGCCAGTAATCGAGCCGGAGACGTGAAGTTCCTCAACCGCGCCTGCGAGATCGCCTGCGGGATGAAGCGCAAAAAAGAGCGTAAAGCAGGCGTCCACCTCGCCGCCGCCGTCAAACTGATGAAGATAGGGATGCCGCTTGCAGCGACCATCTTCCTCCAGCCCTACCGCAAGCACGACGCCGCCGTCGGGTGCTGGTACGCCTATTGCTACTACATGCTCTACAAAGAGGAATCGACCGAACCTGGCTACTCCGCTGCTGAACGATGGAACTACCTGAAGGCAGCGCGCCAGTATATGGAAGAACTCGGGCAGTTGCAGCCGGGGTTGCAGCGGCTGGTCAGGGGAGAACTCGGACAGGACAGATGGCTTGCCGAGCCGTTCTGGATGATGATCTTTCTTGCAACCGAATGGGTTCCCGACAACCGCTGGTTCCTGGAGATCGGGATCGCGCAGAGCAAGCAGGAGAAGAACGATGTGGCCCTGGTCAAGATGCTCCAGATCGGTCTCATTCGTTTCCCGGATGATATGTTCTTCTACCGGGAGGCTTACCACCTCAAGTTCGAGCAGGGTGACCTCTCCGATGCCATGGGCCTCATCCGTGATCTGGTTCAGAGGTTTCCCGACGACCCCGAACCGGTCTACTACGGCCTCCGGACAGCCCTCTACCTCCCGGAGGAAGGGGAGTTCAATGCCTTCCGCAAAGCGGCCGACCAGCTGAAGATGCCGGGCCACGTCCTCTGCCTTATCGATTACGCCTACGCCTTCCTCAGAGGGAGGCGGGGGCAGGCTACCCTCTGCCTTGATGATTTCCACAAAAGGTATCCCTCGCTGAACTACTACTCCGACATGCTCCGTTTTGCCACCGCCAATATCCCCGCGACCGAGAAGGGTGTCAACGCGGCGATCTTCACCTCGATCGACCATTTCTGTAAGAGAATGCTCAAGATCGGCGATACCTGAGGGTGCCCCGATGAGAAACCTGATAATCCTTCATACCGGATGGTACTCCGGAAAACCTCATGGTATACCGTCACCTCTTCGGCCCGGTTCCCTCCCGGCGACTGGGCATCTCACTCGGGGTAGATCTGGTGCCGCATAAGACCTGCACCTATACCTGCATCTACTGCGAGTGCGGGCGGACGACCACCCATACCTGCGAGCGGCAGGAGTACGTCCCGACCGATCGGGTCATCGCGGAACTCGACGATTTTCTCTCAAAAAGACCTGATCTCGACTATATCACGTTTGCCGGATCAGGGGAACCGACACTCCACTCGGGCATCGGCGAGATCATCGCCTTCATAAAAGACCGCTACCCCCATTACCGGGTTGCAGTCCTGACGGGGAGCGCGCTCCTCGCCGACCCGGAAGTCCGGGCCGCCCTCATGCAGGCAGACCTCGTCGTGCCGTCGCTCGATGCCGTCTCCGAGGAGGCGTTTGTGCGGATCAACCGCCCCTGCCCCGGGTTCACCGCAGAGGGGGTGCTTGCGGGGATCGTGGCCTTCGCCCGGGAGTATCCCGGCGAGATCCGGCTTGAGGTCTTCATCGTCCCGGGCATCAACGATACTGAAGAAGAGATCCGGCTCCTGAAAGATGCCGTCGCAACGATCAACCCCGACTGCATCCAGGTGAACACCCTTGACCGGCCCGGCACCGATATCCGGGTGAGGCGGGCGATGCCCCGGAGCCTTGAGCGGATCGCGGCAGCACTCGGCGGGGAGGTGATCGGGGCGGCCTGCATCGATCGGGTGTTGCCGCCGGAGAGCGGGGATATCGCGGAGGCCATCCTCGCCACCATCCGCCGCCGGCCCTGCACGCCGGCCGATCTCGCGGCCCTCCTCGGCATCCGCCCGGCCGAAGTTGCAAAACACCTCAGGGTCCTCGAGTCCTGCGGGCTGATCGAGCCCGTGCACGAGGAACGAGGCGTGTTCTACCGGCCGGCCTGAGAGTACCCGATATCGCTACCGGCATAACTATGCCCTATCGGTAAAAGATACGTATGAGGATTCATGGCGGTAGGTAAGGATATACTCAAAAAACTGCATACGCACGTCGACCGCGAGATCACGCTCATGCATATCTGCGGTACTCACGAGGCGGCGATCGCCCGTGCCGGGCTCCGGAGCACCCTTCCCGAGGGCCTCAAGATCGTGATGGGGCCGGGATGTCCGGTCTGCATCACTCCGCAGGGCGAGATCGACGCCGCGCTCGACCTGGTGGAGCGCGACTGCACCATCGCCACCTACGGCGACCTGCTCCGCGTCCCCGGGACAAAGGGATCGCTTGAGTCGAGCGGCGGGGATGTCCGGGTGGTGCAGGGCGTCCACAAGGCGGTCGAGGTTGCGCGGAAGGATCCTGACCGGGAGGTCGTCTTCATATCGGTCGGGTTCGAGACCACCGCGCCGACGGTCGCCGCCACAATCCTCTCTCGGCCTCCGGAAAACTTCTCGATCCTCTCGTGCCACCGGCTCGTCCCGCCTGCAATGGCGTGGCTCCTCGCCCAGGGGGAGGCAGCGCTCGATGGGTTCCTCCTCCCGGGGCACGTCTGCGCGGTGATGGGCTACGAGGAGTACGAACAGTTCCCCGCCCCGCAGATCGTCGCCGGGTTCGAGCCGGAGGATATCCTCCTCGCCCTCCTGATGGCAGTGCAGCAGGTCAGGGAGGGAGCGCACCGGGTCGAGAACGCCTACCCGCGCGTGGTCACGCGGGAAGGGAACGTCAAGGCAAAACGTCTGATGTATGAGGTCTTTGAGCCGTACGATGTCGAATGGCGTGGATTCCCGGTGATCCCGGCCTCCGGTCTCCGCCTGAAATCGGAGTTCGAGACCTATGACGCCCAGAAGAAATTTGATATCGAGATCCGGCACGTGGATAAGCACTCGGCCTGCATATGCGATAAGGTTCTCCGCGGTGTCGCCCGGCCTTCCGACTGCAAACTCTTCGGGAAGGTCTGCACCCCGCGTACCCCCGTTGGCCCCTGCATGGTCAGCCACGAGGGAGCGTGCAAGATCTGGCATCTTTACGAATCACGGAGGACGTGAAAACCCCTCCTCCGCTGGCCTTTTATACCTTACACCACAACATAATATGGCTGTCTCGGTAGGGTAGTGGATATCCTGAAAGCCTCCGGAGCTTTCGACCCGGGTTCGAGTCCCGGCCGGGACGTATTTCCATTTCAATCGGACACCCATCGTCTGAATCTTTTTTCTATAGTGTCGCGAGCCGGCTTTTTATGGCACCAACTGCACCCGTGAAAGCGGGGATCGCTCGTTCCATATCATCGAAGAAATTTGTGCGTATAACACGCCCAACAGAGGTGTTGATGCAGGTGGATGTGATCCGGATCGGTTTGTTGATCGGGGATGGAGACAGTCGTGGCGAACCTTCATGAACTCTGGAAGTATCTACAGGGGAGCGTATGCTCATCCCGATCTCATACCCCCTGAACCGGGCAACGCCGCTCTACCCCGGAACGGGATCGCTCACGATCACCGCGACAGGGTCCCCCGAAGAGAAGAGCCTGATCGCGTTCTCCAGCCATGCCGGGACGCACATCAACCTCCCCCGGCGCTTCTGCCCGGGCGGGGGCTCGGTCAGGAGCCTCCTTGCGCCGGAGGCGGTCTTTGCACCCGCGCGATGCATCGCAATCCCGAAGACCGGGGGAGAGCCGATCCGGATCTACGACCTTCTCGAACACCTTGATGCGATCCGGGATGTCCGCGCACTCTTCATCAGGACCGGGGGCGGACGAGTCCGGGGGAGTGACCCGAATGCATATGCGAGAGAGCACCCCTGGGTGCACCCCGAAGTGCCGGAGTTCCTCTGCAGGGAGAATCCGGCCCTCAGGCTGTTTGGCATCGACACTCTATCCATAGCAAGCCCTGCAAATCCTGAGGAGGGGAAAAAAGCCCGTTGCGCGTTCCTCTGCAGATCGCCGCCGGTATTCCTCCTTGAGGATGCGGACCTCTCCTACGGCAGACTGCTCAAGGAGCCCTGGACCCTGCGGGTCTACCCGGTGATCTTTGATGACCTTGAGGCGGTGCCGGTGGTGGCGCTCGCGGAGTTCGGGTGAACCCAATCTCTCAGAGCCCCCTCCAGCCCCGGTACTTCGCTAAATCGGTTGAGCTCACCCTCGGGAAGTCAATCCATTGACTCCCGGTGTCCGGGTCTGCTGATTCCATTTCCGGCCGTCAAGCGAAGTTGCATTGCTCGATTACAGATGCCGAAATGAGCGAAGTACTAAGCCTCTGGATATGATGAAAGACCCTCATTCCCCCACCCGGGCAAGAAGGGCCCTATCAATCCTGTCATAGAGGTATTTCAGGTCGAGGAACTTTGCTATCACGCCGGCCTCAAAATCGATGCGTGTAGATTCATCCCGGGCGACAAGGAGGCGCCCGGTTCTCACCACCTCGTACTGGAACTCAACGGGTGCGTCATTCAAGATACGGAGATCGATCTCATACCGTGGCGTGATACACCGCTCAAGGTCGGATGCGATCCCCATAGCATACTTGTAGGACTCATAGGGCTCCCTCTCCCCGGAGACGAGCAGCCCTATGTCGATATCGTGAAACCCGTCATGACGAAGGAATGAGCCGTAGAGATATCCGAGAAGCAGATCCTCTCTGCCGGTGAGGCACCGGCGGAGCTGGCCGATGATCCGCTCTCTGTCGACATCGTTCACTTCTTCCCCCTCCTGTATCTCCTGGCCTTCGTAAGAGTCCGTTCCGCGCACAATCGGGCCGACGGCAAAGAGGGTTGCTCTCTCCCTGCTCATTAACCCTTCCCTGCAGCAGGATCCGGTATCCTGTAGCGCCCCTGCCAAATATCAGAAAACCGTACGCAGGGCCTGTAATCACTCGGTTCCAGGAGATCGCCTATATATGAGGGGCTGCTCATGGTCCGCATGTAGCACCTTTTCCGGCAAGAATATCCCGGAGCCGCTCCCTGCCGCCAGGTTCAGGGATCGTCCTCCCTTCATCCCGGGCGGCACTAAGCCAGAGGGAGACAGCAACCTTCACCTCCCGGAGCGCCTCCTCCTCGGTCTCGCCGAAAGCGGAGCACCCAGGAAGCTCCGGGACAACGGCGATGAACCCCTCGTCCTCATCGCTGTAGATGATCTCAATTGCATATTTATGCGGCATCGTTCTTCAAGAGATCATAGCCCTCAACCATGTTAAGCAGCTGGCGAACCCGATAGGGTTTTACCATCTCACCTGCTTTCCGGAAGTTTAGTATTTCCATGACGCCCTGCCGCACATAAACCCCTGAGACAACCCATTGCCGTGATGCGGGGTGCCCCCCGCCGGATAATCGGACCCACCATGACCATGAATACCGCCGGTGTAGCACGTGCACCATCTTCCTTGCCGGTGAGCCGTTAGTGGGAAAACGGGTAGCGAAAATCACTGATCGTCGGGTCACGCAAGGTTGGGGTTGTTTTTACGGGGTATCGTCGGACGGCACCCCAATGCAGAGAGGGTTATCCTGATGACAGATGATTGGAATGCCCATACGCCGGGTTCATTCTACGAAATATATTCCCTGGAAAAAGAAAATGCGCTTTGGAATCGGTTCGAGTTTACTACACGCCGGGGCACCACCCCGCATCACGGCATCCTGCTTTCCGTCCGGCCGAACGGCGACCCGGATCCCTGGTTTCCACAACCCCCGGGTCGAAGCAACTATAAGCGTTCCCCGCCAAAACACCGATATCTATGCAGTTCCGGGAAGAAATAGTTGCGACCCTGCAGCGTCTCAAGGGAGAGATCGCCACACGGTTCTCGTCAGCCGGATCGGCATCTTCGGCTCGGTCGCCCGTGGCGAGCAGACCGAGGCGAGCGATATCGATATCCTCGTCGACTTTTCCCGGCCGATCGGGTTCTTCACCTTCCTCGAACTTGAAGAGTTTCTCTCACTAAATCTCAGCGCCCCCGTCGACCTGGTAACATCCGATGCTCTGAAACCCGTAATACGGGAGCGGGTGACTGCCGAGGTCGCTTATGTCTGAGCGGTCGGAGATCCGCCTCTTTTGCAGTGATATTGATGAGGCTGTCGAGCGCATCCTGCAGTACACAACAGAAACGACATACGGCGAGTTCATCGATGATACCAGGACTCAGGATGCAGTCATGAGGAACCTGGAGATCCTTGGGGAGGCGTTAAAAATCTTCCACCCCGGTTTACGGAGCAGTACCCGGAGATCCCATGGCGGTTCATCGCCGGAATGTGAGATAAACTCATCCATCACTATTTTGGCGTCAGCCTTGAGATCGTCTGGGAGACAGTGCGGTCCGATATACCTGTGCTCCGGGAGTGGCTGAAGGGACTGAAAGAAGAGCAATGAGGCACAGGAACGGTCACAGGATATGTTGTGCGGAGGCTGAACGCCGCGAAGCGATCTGGAGCCGGATAAAGACGGTTTGTCCATACCCGGAGGGTTCTCACACCGGCGCATCCCGGGAAAGTTGTAACTCAGCCGCTGATGAACCCGATTGAACTTCGCCTTCTCATCTACGCTCTGGAGGTAGTTCGGGATCTCGTCTAGTGTATCACGCCATCTTATTTTAGAAATTTTTGGCACGTGCCGGAGCGGGCACTCAGGTCTCGCACGAGGTGACCGTTGAGATGCTTCCCTTTGCAAATCTTTTCGCAAAGCACACGGAGACTCTGGAAAAGAACCGTGCACAGCTGCCCACCGATTATCGCCACACACTGCCCCCGCCCCCTGAGGGCGGGGGAGGAGCGCGAAGCGCGGGTGGGGTGGGGGCTACATACCTCGTTACGGGATGGATTTTCATCGCCACCGGGGTTGAGGGCGAAGGATGCGATGGGCGGCAGATATGATGATAAATTTAGGCGACAACGGTCACTAGGGAGGGGTCTCGCCGTCGCCGGAGGTAATGGCATCAGGCGTGCAGCGCAGATATCGAACCGGGGCCCCATGTGCTGGGTATACTTGCAAAACCCGCCCGTTCCAAAAAAAAAGAGTATTAGTTCCCCGGCACCATCCGGGCGAGGTCCTCCTCGACCGTCGCGATCCCCCTGATCCCGAAGTTCTCGACGAGTACTTTCAGGACACCGGGCGAGACGAAGCCCGGGAGGCGAGGGCCGAGGGCGATATTCTTGACGCCGAGCGAGAGGAGGGCAAGAAGGACGAGCACCGCCTTCTGTTCGTACCAGGCGATGTTGTAGGAGATCGGGAGGTCGTTGATCCCGACGCCGAACGCCTCCGCAAGAGCCTTTGCGATGACCACGAGCGAGTAGCAGTCGTTGCACTGCCCGGCGTCGAGGACGCGGGGGATGCCGCCGATATCCCCGAGGCCGAGGCTGTTGTAGCGGTACTTCGCGCACCCGGCGGTG
>Ga0172382_10004400_pt1 | contig 21597 bp, 18 predicted proteins | sample Leawel138RmetaG_FD_122245 | JGI IMG/M metagenome (GOLD analysis project Ga0172382, IMG submission 122245) | Leachate microbial communities from a municipal landfill in Southern Ontario, Canada - Leachate well 138R metaG | ecosystem: Engineered > Solid waste > Landfill > Unclassified | place... | reverse complement strand
GGTTGAGGAACGTAAAGTAATGTGCTTCACCGGTCGTCAGGGGAATGGTAATAAATCAAGCGGCGATGTGATGGTAACTATTCTCCTGACCTCTGGTGGTAAAAATTAGCCCGGCCCTAACAAGATAAAGAACTCTTTAGAAGCATACTGGGGAACTTCATAGAAGATTACAGATTCAAGGCCACACTGTTCAACGATGCACCAAGATGGGAGCAACGATGTGGGTGTGATTACTCTCTCCCCGCACCTATGAGGAGGTTGCCAACAGCTATGATCAATACAACGCATACCTGGCAGGAAGAGACACGGGGGATAGTGGCTCTTCTGAGGTGATTACCGGAGAAGAAGATTGTGAAGGTGGGGGTGTACCATCAAGAGGGGAGGGATTGGAGACTACAATCCTGACTCCACTATTAGCATGGTATGCCCAGAACCCAGACAGAGTGGCAACGTTTGAGACAGCGATGCACTACGCTCCAGTACGTCATCAAGCCCCACCATCTGTGGAGTAACTTTTTTGAGTTGGCCCGTATAGAGAGCGAGACGCTTTTGCACACGGTGCAGACAGGTTTTGATGTATTCTCATCTGAGTCCTCTGCCAATTCTCTACATGGTCTGTTCGCTGAAGTCAACTTCGATTCATTCAAGCTTGGGAAAACTCATGAAGCTCGCAATACTGTGCTGTGTTCAATAATAACCGAGATAGCTCCAGTACTTTCTGAGACCAGTAGTGACCATGATCTCTTAGGAGATGCCTATGAGTATCTGATCAGTCAATTTGCTGAAGCCTCGGGGAGAAGCTCTGGAGAATTTAATACCCCCCATCAAATCTCCACCATCATGGCTCGTATTGTCATCCTTGATGGTAATGATCCTTCTGTCGGCAAACGGCAATCAATGAACGGCTTGTTGGACTTTGCCTGTGGTTCAGCGTCCCTGCTTATCAATGTGAGAAGACAGTGTTCCCCAAACCGCATTGGCATGATCTATGGGCAAGAGCTGAATAGAGCAACGTACAACCTTGCACGTATGAACATGCTGATCCATGGGATCAGGGATTCAGAGTTCCAGATTCATCACGGGGACTCTCTATTGAATGATTGGGATATCCTCAATGAAGAGAACCCAAGAAAGCGAATAACGTGTGACGCAATTGTTGCAAACCCACCGTTCAGCTGCCGCTGGGATCCTGAGGATATCCTGGGCGAAGATGTCCGTTTCAAGGATTACGGCCTTGCCCCAACATCAACTGCCGATTACGCGTTTCTGCTCCATGGATTTCGCTTCTTAAGCGATGAAGGCACCATGGCACTCGTATTCCCCCAAGGCATACTAGTGCGAGGTGGTATTGAGGAGACCATCAGAACCAAGTTGCTCACAGATGGGAGTATCGACACTATTATTGGGTTGCCGGCAAATTTGTTCTCCTCAACAGGCATCGCGGTATGCATCATGGTCCTTACAAAGCGTAAAAGTCATGATGATGTCCTGTTCATTGATGCAAGCCAATATTTTGAGAAGGGAAGACGCCAAAATATCTTGCTTCCTGAACATGTAGACAAGATTGTTGATACCTATCAGTTTCGTAAAGAAGTTGAGAAGTATTCAAGACGAGTATCCATGGAGGAGATTAGAAAGAATGGTTTCAATCTCTCCATACAAAGATACGTGGATACAGCTGATGAAGAGGACGTTGTTGATCTATCAGCAGTGAATAGAAGCCTTGTTGATATTGAAGCTACTGTTCAAAGAGCAACGGCTCGGCATAATCAATTTCTAAAGGAACTGGGATTGCCAGAGCTGCCGTGAAGAAGAGAGGGCATATGATTCCAGCCTGCAGGAGCTGAGAGGCTTTACCTGATAGGGATCACTTCATAGCCAATATAATCAACTAAGATATATATGATCACCTGTATGAAGAGAAGGGTATATCCTGGACTCAATAGTACACCAAAGTAGATCTTCTAAAGCCAAGAGACCAAAAAGCTCTTCTCTCAACAGGGGTGTTGATAGAAGAGCTTTTGTGTTAATGGCTTATGTGTCTTTTAGTCTGAATTACAGAGCTAACGATCATTTTGCAGAGAGGTAACACCAAACTGCAAGCTGTAGAATTTGTAGCGTGTATTTCCCCTATACAGAACAGTGTCAAGGATTGTTTTTATTCCAATCAAGAACAAACCAAGATGCAATCCCATAGAATCGATAAATGAGAAGGGGATGTGTGAGATGCTAGGTGAGAGGTAATGAGCAACAACCCGAATTGAAGAAAAAGGACGTTGTAAGTGAACCAGGATCATAAAGACAAAAAAACAGTCATGGAACAACAGGAGAGTATGGTAGTTGAGAGCTTTGAGGGGATTATACCTCAATATGAGATCTTATATTTTCATGCGCTGTTGTATCCTGCAGAACGATGCTTAGACGCATTTAGCCGATATAATGAAAATAAACATTGTGAGTCAGCAACATTTTTAATCCAAACTATACAGGAGGCCATCGGTCATGCAGGAGTCTTGTCAAAATTCTTTTGGCCACCAAATAGAAAAGGAGCTATGTGTAGGCTTCACAAAAAACGGGGTGAAAAATTACGAAGAAGCCTTGAAGTAAAAGTAGATTCCCCTTTATCTGATAGAAAAATAAGAAATGTCTGGGAACATTTTGATGAGAGACTTGATGAGTTCTTGCTTGATTCTGATTCAGGATTTTTTCTTCCTGATTGTCATAAGGGATCTCACACAGCGGCAGATGGTCCCATTGCGAAAATTTTCAAATTGATTGATACCGAAACAGATTGTCTTGTGCTACTCAATGAGAAATATTTCTTCTTGCCGATTATAGATGAGGTTCAAGCTATATATGAGCGAATAAGAGAGAAGATAGAGTAATTCCCCAGGCAAAATAGATTATTTTTCTTGCCTCTGCTGTGCTTGCTTTTACAACCAAAGAGTAAGAAACATGTGATTCATTCCTCTTGTTCCAAATATTGTGTGCTATACTATCTACAACAAATCAACCAAAGCCACGAAAGATCTAGCACGATCATTGATTGATTTCCACAAAAGGAGATTCTCAATATGGCTATCTTTATTTCCCATGCTAGTAGTGACAACCACATTGCTGCAACTGTATTTAATCGGCTCGAGTCATACCATCACATTGATTGCTATCTCGATGACATCGATACAAGATTGCGTTCTATGAGAGGTAGTTCGGAGCTTACTGCCTATTTGGTGGGTATAATCAAGAAGCATGATACCGTTTTGGCTGTTGTTACTCGCAACACCCAACAATCATGGTGGGTTCCGTTTGAAATTGGTACAGCCAGAGAAATCCCAAGAATCATAACCAGTTATACGGATCTTCCTGAACCAACACCAGGCAATTATTTTGGAACACTTCCCGAATACCTTCTGGAATGGCCGAGGTTACGATCTCAAAAAGAGATCGATGTTTTTGCAGAAAAGTATAAAGAAAGACAGAGGCTACAAGAACGCGAGAAGGATTTCTCTGATCGACTGTATAAGGATGTTCCTCGATGGGAGAGCCCAAGAGAATTTGAGCGTAACTTGATGGAAACTCTTAATCAGAGGAGCGTCATATGAATCTGTTCGAACTAATAGATGATACTCCAAAACACAACACCTTTATCAGCTTCCACCATGAGGATGAGTACTATAAGTATGAAATTGAGACGGATTGGGGTAACTATGCCGATGGCTTTATTTCAAAAGCAGTAGGTGATGGGGATATTGATCCAAGCCTCAAGACAGAGACCATTCGGCAGAAGATTCGAGATGAGTTCATCTCCGAAGCGACCGTCACCATGGTATTGATTGGAGATGGCACCTGGAGAAGGAAGCATGTCGATTGGGAGATAGGGTCGAGCCTCATAAATACGAGGCTGAATACACGTACAGGACTTCTCGGGATTATCATACCAACGTATTATCGTTCTATCTATCTGAAATCAGAACTCACCGAGAATGGGGAACAATACAATCCCAATACCATCCCACCTCGTCTCTACGACAATGTCAGGTGTGGGTATGCAAAGATTTACTCTTGGCCCAGTAATCCTCGGATAGTCAAAACGTGGATTCATGAGGCGTTTGAAAGACAGAAGACGATAGAGCCCGATCAGAGTCGTGCGTGGTTTGGATATAATCGAAGTGATCAGCTAACACATTGGGAGAGTTAAGTATGGGAATCTTTGGTGAGACTCGACGGAAAGTGTTCATCTCCCATTACAAGGGGGATCGGGACGAGGTTGATGAATTCATCACCAAGTTTTATCAAGCCTTCATCCCCAAAGTGCTTGGTGCCAACGATAATGATGATTTTATCAATAGTACCGATACCGACTATGTGATGAGGCGGATTCGAGAGAAATATCTTGATGACAGCACGGTCACTATCGTCCTCTTAGGTCGTTGCACTCACAGCAGGCGATATGTTGACTGGGAGATAAAGAGCTCCTTGCAACAGGGCAGCAGACCCCCCAACGGGTTATTGGGAATCGCCTTGCCCAGTACGAACAATACGGTGCATTTGCCACCAAGGCTGGAAGACAATTGGGAGCAAGGAGAGTATGGGTGCTATGCGCGTTTTAGAGGCTATCCTTCCTCAGTAGCGCAGCTCAAGACCTGGATCGAAGATGCATATCAGGCTCGTACAACCCGTAACCATTTAATTCATAATAGTCAGGATATGATGAAATACAATCATATGTGTAAAGTTTGTGGGGTAACGCACTGATGAGCACCCAAAAGAAGCCACCGTTGGCACTCCACTTTATCTGGAATGATGCCGATTCAGATCAGATAGAGACGTTGTTAGAAGAAATCAGAAATCGCTTTGCTCGTGATGCTGATTACCCATTCTCCCGGAATCTAAACATCCCCCTCTTCTTTTATAGCTCGGGAAATAGCAAGACAGTACCCGAGAACAAAGTTCTGAATCTCGCTGCAAATAATGTGGTGTTTGTTTTTACGAGTAGGAATACTGTTGGGATAACAGAATGGTCCGAATACATTGAGACTCTTCCTGCAGGTGATGATGTACATGTTGTCTGCGTAGCTCTTGACAAGTGTGGGCTGAATCATAAAAGCGTTGCCGGTAGTTCAGAGAAGAACTGCATCCGGTTTTATGAGTATAACGGAACGCAAAAAGAGCTTCATTGGATGATTGCCCTGTCTCATGAAATCTATCGATTTGGCTGTGCACTCATTGATCCACGGGAATGTGGGAAACGCTCATCATTGAAGTTGTTCTTGAGCCATTCGAAATGCGATGAGTTTGGAAAAACGATAGCAAAAAGAACCGGTGACCTTATCAACGAAACAAATATGAACAAGTTCTTTGATGCAATTGATATCTCCCCAGGATTTGATTTTGGAGATGAAATCCAAAAGCATGGCAAAGAATCTACCATGATTGTCTTCAGCACCGACCGATACTCTTCGCGCTATTGGTGTCAACGGGAAATGTTGCTTGCCAAAGACCTCGACCGACCCATGATCGTCGTCGATTGCTTGAAAGAGTATGAGGATAGGATTTTTCCAGCAAAAGTGAATGTTCCATGTATTCATGTCCCTACAACTCTGGACCTCACCGATGAGACCGTACTGAGAATTCTTCTGCTCGCCATCCTAGAAACCATTCGATGGAATTATTCCAGCTTGTTGCTGAAGTATTACCAAGAGATTGGTTGGATTGATGAGAAATGCTATCTCTCTTCCCGTCCACCAGAGGCGATGCACATCAAGAGACTGAAGGATCGAGCTATCAAGGAGATTTGTTATCCTGATCCTCCTGTCTATCCAGAAGAGGGTCAGTGGTTTCAAGATTGTGGCATAGAGATTTATACGCCGCTGATGAATTGGAATGAAGAGCACGTGCTACAGGACCATGTTGTAGGTATCTCAGTTTCGGAGGTGCCGTATGGTGCGTTCAGTCTTCACCATCAGCATTCCAATACACTTAAGCGCCTTTCCCAAGATCTTGCACGGCTTATTCTTTCTCGCTCTGGCACGCTGATCTACGGAGGTGATCTCAGAGATGACGGTTTCACGAAGTTTATTTTAGAAGAAGCGCTCATTCTGGCAGACCGATTAAAGACCAAAGAAATGCATGTGGAGAACCACCTCGCATGGCCCATATACAAACAAAAGGAAAAGGTAGATTGGATTGCAAAATACAACAAAGTAATTAAGGTTGTTGAATATCAAATTCCAGATGACATCAAGGATGCTGTCAACAAAGAAGCTCCTGTTATTCCTGATACTCCTGACAATAAGTATATCTGGTCCAGAACGTTGTCCGAGATGCGGATGTCAAGTATTGAAAAATCGAATAGTCGCATCTGTGCAGGAGGGAAACTCTCGGGGTATTCAGGCAAAATGCCTGGTGTCCTTGAAGAAATCATGATAGCCCTTGAAAAGGAAAAACCCCTGTACTTGCTCGGTGGATTTGGCGGGGTAGTAGGAGAGGTGTGTTCTACAATCAAGAATAAAGCAATTACTGAACCACTCACAGAAAAGTGGCAACAAGATAACAACTCCGGGTATGCGAGCTTGCAGGTCTTGGCAACGGAAAAAGGACATGGCGCTGATTACGAGAAGATACAATCAGTGTTGGAGCAAGTGAGGGTTGAGGATCTCGCAGCGCGTAGTGGATTACAGGTTGAGGAGTACCAACAGATGATGGGCTCTCCCTTCATAGATGAGTGTTTGTTTTTGGTGTTGAAGGGGCTTAAAAATATTGGAGCCAAATAATCCAAAACATAAGGAGTTGTAGTATGAAGATCATTGCATTGGTGGGTGCTCAGAATGTTGGGAAGACAGCAACTCTTTTAGAGCTTATCAGCATTGTCAAAAAAGCGGGAGGAAGTGAGATTGAGTCTTCTATCAAGTATGGTGGTGGAACGTTGCTTAACTATAAGGGACATCGTATTGGAATTACCACAGAGGGCGATACTGGAGACATCCAGGAGATGAATTGTGATTTTTTCAAGAAGAATCGATGTGATGTAATGTTTACAGCCACAAGGACTCGAGGGGCTACAGTAGATACGGTATATACTCTCGCAGAAGAATTATCGGCGACTTTGATATGGGCTGCGAAAAGCTACTATGCAATAAATACAACAGCTAAGCCTAATCGCATTCAGTTCAACACAATGAACAAGCTAGAGGCTCAATTCTTATTCAATATGATCGACTGAGTGAAATGATTACCTGTGTGAAGAGAAGGGTATACCCTGGACTCTATTGTACACCTACGTAGATCTTCTAAAGCCAAGAGACCAAAAAGCTCTTCTCTCAACAGTGGCGTTGATGGAAGAGCTTTTGCGTTAATGGCCATTTGATTTGTTTTAGCTCACAGCGATCTGTCCGCCATATATCGCACGCTGTCCGTTTAATAGCGCACCATGGCCGTTATTTGACGCCAGTTACAAAAGTTTCAAAAGGAGAAAGTATATGAGTGAAGTTGTTGTCTGGCTCTCCCCCATATTCCGGAACAATTCAGAAGAGAATCTTTTGATTGGTTCAGCTGTTGTGATAGAACCCAAAATGTATTTTTCAATAGATTCCATCACCAAAAAAAAATGGAAGATACGGTATGGGTTTAGTTCTAAACGTTTTCCTTACGAGCAAGGAGAACACACAGACAAAACAAAATCAGTAGATATAACCAAAATCAGTGAAGAACAACTCAATCAATTGAAAACGTGTGAGGTTTTATTCCAGCTTACACTGAAAAATGATATCAAATCCGAGAAACCTCGTTCTTACGCAATTTGAGATTTTCAGGCACGGTATGATAATGCACTGTGGTTATCAAGATGGAAGATTGGGCTAGGGTTCTGTTTTTGACCATAACACAAATCACTGAAGATTTTGTAATATATGTGACTATCTTTGTATAGGATACTAACGTTGGAGGTAATCAAATGTCATCTATTAGTTACCATATTTATAAAGGTACGAGTATAAGAATCACATTAGAATGTAATGAAGGGGATTTCATAAACCCATGTGAATGTTCCCACTTATGGAAAGAATACAAGGGGAAATACCTAAAGTACACCAGTCCCTTTGTCGTTAGTGATGGGCATAATGAAATGACTCTGAAACAAGAACAGCTATCCGATTATCTCAAGAAGGCTGCAACCGATTTCGATAAGATAATTCGTGAAGAGAAAGAAATGGCGTGTTGTCCCGAGGAGCTAATTGCTGTTCTTTGTGTGATTCCTGACTTTATCGGAGAGTTCTATTGTGATGAAAGTTTGGTAGTAAGAACTCAACGCATTGATGCTATGACTAAGAAATTTATAAATAAAAACCAAGCCGATATGCTTATCAAATACTACAACTATTTACTGTCTGAAGATTACTAATCAAAAACACACACCGCCATTTTCTTTTATGATAAATTCTGACCCTGATGCGTTTGTAACTTCTATTCAGTTTGATGCTAATACTGATGATAATCGGGCAAGGGCCAAGAACACTTCGATTACAGAGGTAAGAGAGATTTCCGACCCTGATGGATTTATAATTTGAGATGTGATTGATTTACATATTCTCGAATCGTGTTGATGTACATGAGCTGTCAGTCTGTCTTTACCCACATGTAATTGCATCTTGAACAACTCAGCAGATGAGTTAATCCTTGAGAGTGGTAATTGAGCAAGAAGAAGAATGCTTCTTCTAGACGATAGTCGTGACATCCCTAAAATCATCATCATGCTTATTGAATAGTACAAAGCAGTAGCTCTCTTTTGAGGTCTTGGTGCTTTGGTACTTAATCCCATCCAGCTTGATATCCTTATGAGCTATAAGCCAACAGAGACATTGGGAAATAAAGTTTGGCAAAAAATATGTGTGGTGATTGTTGTCCTTCCCAGGGTCTTCGAGAAGGCAATGGCTGAATGTGGAACCCATGTTTCTGTCAAGCACAAATATGCGCAACAATTCCTTGTTGTTGGCTTTGATGGAGGTAATTCCCTTCTTTTTATTCTGGTTGTAATTCAATTCTGCTTTTGAAGTCTTAAGAGAATCAGTAAGATAGAGATGGTTGATTCCATGCCAATTAAACCTTCCGATGTCAGGCACACCATAAGGTGGTTCAAACATGTTCTGCGGGAGTATGGGACAATCTGAGTCATTATTTCTAGTCCTAAAGAACGTTGTCCCCTTTGGTATTTCCTCAACGTAGTTCTCCCACGTTCTTTCCAGTTCATCAAACAAGATACGCCCTACATCATGGTGCAACCCGAGCAGCGGAAAGGACCCAAGATGGTAAGTGAAGTCAAGAATTCTCGTAGCTTCTAACTCTGGCAAAAAACGTTGTAAACTGATTCTATCCTTATATGTGTCCAGTGGATATGAATGTCCTTCTTTGTCTTGTATGAAAACTTGAGGTTCTCTAGCCCCCTGGGGTATTGCATAGCTGATGTGATTGATGAGGTTGCTATCAAAAAGGGTTCTGATATTCTTTTCTGTGATTCTCTCAAATTGTAGAAAATTGAGTTTTTTCAATTCAATGATAGAATCAGCTAATGAGTCTGTAGTGGCTGTTACAATATTGAATATTGCGTTCAGTGAGTCGGTAGGGATTAGATCACCTATTGGTGAATTCATGGCAGAGGCAATTGTTGGAAGAATCGGCCGAAAAGCCTCTAATTGCTGTAACGGGTCTTTGTTAGAAGAAAGTATTTCAGTAATGTAGCTTGTGCTCTCTTTGAATTTATCAATGAGCTCGATGATTGGCTGCCCTTGTGGTAGGTGTTCATACATCTTTTGTGCTGCTGCCATTTCGTCAATCAAGCGATGTCGTTTTTCTTCAAGCAAAGGTGCCCTAAGAGTCGATTCCATATGTTGTAATAGGTCAAGGCTTGGATTCAGTTTTTTAAGTTCCTCAACTCCAAGCTGGTAGTTCTGTGCCGGTACATCGAATTTGCTGACGTTCGGGATGCTACGTTGGGCGCTGTCAATTGCATCTTTCAGAGGCTGGCTCATTTTGCCGAGTATATCGGCTCCCAAGTTTAGTTTGGCAAAAGCATCAACCTGAGCCTGAACCACGGGGCACTCAAATAACGCTTTGATTCTCTCCTGGTCATTATCGTAATTGTTCATTTTGACACTCCCTTTCGATCAAATTGATCTGTTATTGCTAAAGGATGGAGAACAACATGGCGCAATAGGATTTAATCCTCAATGAGGTAATTATAACCTGTCATTGATAATAAGCAAGGTTGTGGTTGTTGTTGTGGCTTGATACCGGCTTCAAGATAACTCTGTGAGGTAGCCGATAAATCCATGGCTGGCAGGCTGAACGGTCACCTCGTATATGGCCAAGTAGGAGGAATTGTTGTGAGTGAAATAGTTGCTTCTCTGTCAGAATGGCTTTCAGAGCGTCCTCAGTGGCTACAAATTGCTGCTGTCCGATTGTCTCAGCAGTCTGAGTTAACTGATGCAGATATCTCTGAATTGGTTGATCTCTGTAAAAAGGAATCTAACAAGGAGTTACCCAAATCGACAAGCCCATTAAAACTTACTGGGTTTTCCGATAGTGCCCGTGGCACTTTACGGTTGTGTGGAATCAGTAATGTCGAGGGAGTGAACGCCCTCGCGCCAAAGAAACCCCTTACGTTTGGTGGAGACAACATCACGATTGTGTATGGTAGCAACGGATCCGGCAAGTCGGGGTATTTCAGGCTCCTTAAGCATATATGTGGCTCACGTGATATGGGTCCTCTTCATCCAAATGTATTTAAGAGTGACTCCATTGCACAGAAGGCCAGTGTCGAGTACACGTGGGATGGTCAGCCGGAGATTTATACGTGGCTCGGGAAAGGATCCTGTGAAGACCTTGAAGATGTTAATATCTACGACACTTCATTTGGTAAGATTTATGTTGATAACGACGATGAATTGCTGTATGAGCCGCCTGTGCTATCGTTTCTCAGCTCCCTCATCCTTGTATGTCAAAAAGTTGGATCAGCTTTGGACATTGAAGACAGCCGATACCAATCAAAAAATCCTGCTATTCCCGCTGACAAGAGGAGCACCCCCGAGGGACAATGGTACGAATCCCTCAATGTCGAGACCAAGCTTGAAGAAATTAACAAATACTGCACTTTCAATGAATCTGATGAGGCAGGGATGGCGATGCTGCAACAACGTTTTGCAGAGAAGGCGCCGACTGAAAAAGCACAACAATTGAGAAAGAGAAAACAATATGTCGATTCTTTGGTTTCGGATGCTGAAAAGTATCTGGAGCAACTATCGGATGATACCCTGCAGAAGGTTATCAAAACAAAGAAAAATATAAGCCTTAAAAAAGAGGCGGCCGATAAAGCTGCACAGAGTGTGTTTTCAGAAAGCAAACTTGATGGCATCGGTTCTGATGTGTGGAAAGAACTCTGGGCAGTAGCCAGAACCTATTCCATTACGACTGCTTACCAAGGATTCAATTATCCCAATGTTTCTGAAGGATCCCGTTGTGTCCTCTGCCACCAGATTTTGACCCAAGAGGCCAAAGATAGACTGATTTCTTTCGAAGAGTTCGTAAAAGGGGAAATACAGAAAGCTGTAGTGGAGGCAGAGAGGGAATATCAGGCAATCCTGAAGGCTATTGAGGACCTGCCGACGCTTGAAATGCTAAAGGCACGCATCGATATTGCTGGTGTGGTATCGGATACGTTTTCCGATCAAGTGATGAAGTTTTATGCCCAGCTGCAAACAAGAAAAGATAAACTCTTTCAAGCTGATTTCGATGGAATCACACAACCCCTGCTTTCCCCAGAATGGATACAAGAAGCTAATGCATTTTCAAAAAACCTTGGTGAAAGAGCTGCTGTGTATGACGAAGATGCTAAAACTGATAATCGAGATGAAATCAAGAGGAATCTGAACAGCCTTCAGGCTAAGAAGTGGTTATCAGAGAATCGTAAATCAGTTGTCGAGGAAGTCTTGCGATTGAAACAGCAATATCAAATCAGTGAAGCTAGAAAATTAACGAATACCCAGGCACTGTCAATGCATAAAGGAGAGCTTGCAGAAGCTTTGATAACAAATGCGTTTGTCCGAAGATTCAATAAAGAGCTCAAAGCTCTCGGTGCTTCCAAGGTGAGTGTAGAGCTCGTAAAGTCGAACACCAAGAAAGGCAAGGTTCTTCATAGGCTTCAGCTTCGAGGAGCCCCTCAGAATAGAATTCCTGATATTTTAAGCGAAGGCGAGGCCAGAATAGTTTCAATTGCATCATTCTTGGCTGATATTACGGGAAAAAATAGCCGTTCTCCAGTTATCTTCGATGACCCTATTTCTTCTCTTGATCAGGATTATGAGGAGGCTGTGGTAAAGAGACTGATTGCATTATCACAAACCAATCAGATCATTGTCTTTACACACCGACTGTCGTTGTTGGGTTTGCTCCAAGAGTATGCTGATTCGGCTCGTCAGAAATCTCATATCATCTGTATTCATGCTGAAACTTGGGGAGCTGGAGAACCCCGGGACATACCTCTCTTTGTTGAAAAGCCCAAGGATGCACTGAAAAAACTCATTAACAATCGCCTCCCTGATGCAAAAAGAGTCTATCAGAATGACGGTAAAGAAAAGTATGAGCCTATTGCAAAGGTTCTTTGCAAAGATTTTAGGATTATCCTTGAACGAATGATTGAGAATGACCTGATGTCTAATATTGTCCAACGACATCGACGGATGATTTATACGAAAGGAAAACTCAGAAAGCTAGCCAAGATATCTGATGCAGACTGTAGACTCTTTGATGATTTGATGACAAAGTATTCCACATATGAACATTCCCAATCACCTGAGACGCCGAGTCAAGTGCTAGAGCCGGATGAACTAAAGGAAGATTTTGAGGGATTGATGCAATGGTTAGATGAATTCACAAAAAGATCCACCATTGGTGTTTCATAAAGAATAGATTCAGTGGTCATAGATTCAACACCTTGTGCAAGGGTTGTTTTTGGTGGGTTTGGTGAGTATCATTGTTACGGAGGCAGTAGCCAGTATCTTTCTGTTTTGTACCACAGCTGAAAGCTTCATAGTTATACTGGATACCCCCGACCAAGGAGAGCGAACGTGAATGGATTGTATTCCATTGAGAAAGCAATTCAAGTGCTTTCGTATGTGCAGAAGGGTACTTCTGAGAAAAAATATACGTTACTTCTTAAATACCTCTTCTTTGCGGATCGATATTCGATACGCAAATATGCGATGCCGGTGCTAGGGGAGCCTCAATATTATGCGATGAAGAGAGGTCCCGTTGCGTCAATTACACTTGATGTGTTGACGAAGAAGATTGATCGCTTAGGTAACATCACATTCCAGGAGAAGTCGATGTTGGATGCGTGCATCCAGGAAACCGATGATTATACCGTGGAGATTGTTACGTTTGACGAGTATGACTTGCTGTCTAAAGCGGACATCGAATCTCTCGATTTTGTCATCGACCACTTCAAGGGACTAAGTTTTAGCAACATGGTAGAATTGACTCATCAATATCCAGAGTGGGCAAAGGTAGGGCCACAGCTGACGTCGGGCAGCAAGAGAGTTGCGATGCGCTACGAGGATTTCTTTGAAAATCCGGAATCTGAAAATCTTCAGAATATTCATCGAATCCTTCATTCAGATGATCCGTTCACTACCGCAGGTCCTGGGGTAGCTGATCTCGCTTTGGCGAAAGACGTTTACTTGAACTGTTAGGGTACCCAAGCTTATGCCAAGTTCGACGGGTAGCCCCGTTCAGTGTATTCATATTGGAGCAATCTATAGAGGCCCTTTTGCCCATGATGGCACAGACCATCTGGCTATCGTCGTTCACGCTGATGGTGCGTCAATTTCTTTGTTCCCGATATCTTCCAAGATCAACACACGAAAACTCTATATACGGATAGACTCGTACGCCGTAGTGGATTTGGATGCCAATATGCAGAGAATATTGTTTCCTGGGAGCCGTTTACAGTCATTTCTCTTTTGTGGAGAAAGGAATGTAGTGGAGATGCCGAATTTTGATTTCGCCTCTCACCTCCACAAGGGGACGATTAAGAAAATCATGAACGCTCCCTCCAAATTTTTGAACCAGGTGAAGGACGCCATAGATAATTCATACACATTGAGCCCGAGGAAGCAGAAGCTGTTCTTTCAGTCGTTGGATGCAGTTGTATCATCTATCAAGGGGGCGACTATTCGTTGAGTACTACTCAGCGTGCGGGTTTCACATAGATGAAAAGCTGGCAACCACCTCTTCCATTTCCCCCCATCCCTCCGCTATTCTTTTAGCTACCATGGATAGTTCACCTGCCATATACCTGCATAGAGCGTTGCGCTCCTTCTCTGGTCTTGTGGATCTCCTTGATGAGTCGATCATAGACATCCCTGAGGTACGAAATGCGTTGAATACCTGCGCGTATTATCTCTTTGTCATGTATTGGATGAGCGCAGGTGATCGAGAGCGGGTAGACGCCATGAAGGGCGTTGATAGCAGCGCCCATCCTCGTTCTGTGCTGAGTGGGTACGGCTTTGAGGCGTTGCCGAGTAATGAAGCTTCTGTACCTATGGTGGATGTGAACCCCATGTTCATGGGATGGTTTCAAGAGAAGAGTGAGTACGCCATCAGGGCCTTGGCAGCGTTCGCTGGAGAGGGAGAGTACCTCTTCTCTGATGAGCTCTATCGCGATGATGTTCTCGATCAGTACTCTTCTGTCTTGGGGAACCTTGGTACGGTGTACCACCCGGCAAGTGAAGGACCCGCCTTCTGCCAGTCGACACCGATCGATCGTCTCTTTGACCATTATGCGCTCTCTTCTTTCTACCAGAGTGAACACAAGAAGGAGAGCAAGGTCATCCTGCGCTTCTTGAAGCTCTGGGAGAAGATTGATGAGAAGGGTACCTGTGATACGCTTTTGAGCCTGAGAAGCGATGATCCGCGCATTCGCGCGGTGCAGCGTATCCTTGAGACGTATGGGATGTCGATACCCCTGGTCAAGGCTGAAGCTGCTCTCTACATCAAGCAGCTTCGCCTTGGGCCTCTGTAAGGGTGTTCTCTGAGGTTACTTGTCAGCTCCACTTTTCCTACTCCAATTGAAGATTACCTGAACGTACCATCACACGGGATACGATGGAAATCGGATTAACCTTGAAAAAGAATGCGAATTGCCTGTACAAAGTACTTAACGTATGTTAACATTTAATCAGGGCAGGTCTGCACCTTGTCGTGTATTTCTAGGGGTTTCAGTGTTTGTATGGTAGACTGAGCGCAAGATTATCTGAATAGGTATGGGGATATGGTTACTTTTAAAACTTTCGATTCAATAGATTTCCAAAGTATAGAAATAGATCCATTTTGGAATATTGGCGATGAGCGTGAATTGAAAATCCATGGGATTCATGCATATCCTGCAAAATTCCCGTCTTTTATAACGACCAAAGCTCTTTCGTATGTCATGAAGAAGACAGATATGGCTCCGAAATCTATAGGGGACGTCTTTTGTGGTTGTGGCACCACGGCAGTTGAAGCGAAACGAAACGGCATTCCCTTCTGGGGATGTGACATTAACCCGGTGGCTACATTGATCGCTGCAACAAAGAGCAAGGATTATGACCTTCATGTGCTGGATGCAATGTATGAGGCTATCCTCGATCAATACCAGAATATTGAGAGTGTCTCGAAGTATGCTGAAGCGAATGAACGGCTGCAATATTGGTATTCTGCAGAGCATTATGATGAGCTTCAGAAGCTCACCATGAGTATTGAGCGGGTGACAAAAGAAAATTCTGAGTACCGAGATTTCTTCAATTGCGCCTTTTCCAATATACTTAAGCCGACATCGATGTGGCTCACGAAGTCCATCAAGCCACAATTTGATCCGAAAAAACAACCAATTGACGTGATGACGGCATTCTCTAAGCAGTATAAAAAGATGAGAGTGGCGGTGCAGGAACTCCCCGATCAACCGAAGGTAGAAGCCGAATTCATCACTGATAATTTCCTCAATCCTGGCCTTATTCCTCCAACCGTGGATCTTGTGGTGACCAGCCCCCCCTATGTCACTTCGTATGAATACGCTGACCTTCACCAACTCTCTTCGTTGTGGTTGGGCTATGCTGATGACTATCGACAGTTGCGGCAAGGTTCGATTGGAAGTAGCTTTCACGAATATAATGCTACCGGTCTCTTTGCACAATTGAACGATGTCGGTTTCAGTATTGCTACGCAACTCTATACAAAATCAAAGAGTCAGGCGCATGCTGTTGCTGTCTATTTCCGAGATATGCAACAAGTCGCAGAGAAAGTCTACAGGATGCTGAATCCAAACGGACACGCGTTGTTTGTGATTGGAAATACAGAGTACAAGGGTGTGCGTATTGATAATGCCAAGCATCTGGGTACTTCACTGCTAGAGGCAGGATTCTCTTCTGTAGATGTCACGAAGCGAAAAATCAGCAATAAGATCCTCACTCCATATAGGGACAAAGACGGCAAGTTCTCAACTGATAAAGTTGGCAGGAAAGTGTATGCCGAAGAGTTCATTCTGATAGGAAGAAAATAACATGGCAGAGATTCTGAAAATACAACCGTATGCGCGTTTGCTGACAATGTTGGGCGAGCAGTTGATCAAGAATGAACGGATAGCATTGATAGAACTGATAAAAAACTCCTATGACGCCGATGCGACGAAGGTTGATGTCATCTTTCAGCATTTTGGTGACAATTGGGAAATTACAAGCGATTCCCGCATTATCATCGAAGATACAGGGACAGGAATGACTGAGGAGGTCATCAAAAACCATTGGCTGAATCCAGCTACTCCCATCAAGAAGTTGGATAAGGACAAGGGACGCAATCGTACAAAGGTTCATAACCGAATCATTCAAGGGGAGAAGGGGATCGGTCGGTTTGCCATGTTGAAATTAGGGCGGAAGATTACTGTTGTCACCCGTCCAATCGGTGGTGACCAAGAATTTCATGTCACCTATGATCTCTCACGATATTCCGATGATTTCCTCTCTGATACTGGAGACGAGGGGCTCTTTCTTGATGACATTGACGTATTGTTCGAGTGCCGGAACATCACCCCTCAACCAGAACATATTAATCAAGATGATGAGTTGGATGGACATGGAACGCGAATCATCATCGAAGACATCAAAGGTGTCTGGTCTGAGAATAAAGTCAAGTACGTGTATGAAGACATCAGTAAGCTGAGTTCAATCTTTGGCGAGACAGTAAATCTGGACACTATTAAGACTGAAGATTCGTTCACCGTCACAATCCTGAAAGATGACAAGGTAATTGAATTTGGAGTTGCCTATGAAACGAGGCTTATAGATCTGCTCACCGATAGTGCTGTACTGAGAATCGAAAACGGCATTTTTGATTCTGAACATGAGAAATTCACATACACCGAAAATGGTGTCATGAAAGAGCTGGCTATAAGTGATCCTAAAATTTCAGGGCTCAGGTTGTTCAGGGATCGTTTTGAACAACGTATTAAGGAGGGTGGAGGGACACTCAAGCCTGAGTGTGGGCCCTTTAGTTTCGGCTTTTATATTTTTGATTTTAGCTCAGATGCATCACCCAAGTTTAAGCTCGATCGAAATGATAAAGACCTTTTAAAAAGCCACAGGATTTATCTTTACCGGGATGGGATCCGGGTCTATCCATACGGCGACCCTGATGATGATTGGCTGCAGATTGACGTGCTTCGGGGAACTGTTAGCGCTGGAAGTTACTTTAGTAATGACCAGGTAGTCGGGTACATCAATATTACCAATGAAAAGAATCCCAAGCTCAAGGACAAGACCAATCGTGAAGGATTGATTGAAGAAGGAAATGCTACTCATGACTTCATTGGATTGATAATCAGCTTTTTGGCATACCTGCGTAACAACCAATATGCACAGTATCGGATCAGCCTTGAAAAGAAAAAAGAACAAAAAGCTATCCAACGTCAGGAAGTTGAGAGATATTTTGAAGAGCTGCGGATATTGTCTGATGGTTTGGACAATCCCCAACTTAAAAATGCTGTAACGACGACGGTCAGTGCCTATAAGCGTGAACGGGATTTCCTGCAACGGCGGGTCGATATCACTGAGACGTTGGCAGGGGTAGGTCTCACGCTTGAAACCACCACCCACGATGTGTTGGCCATGAGTAAACGGGTAACCGCCAACATTGATGCACTCATTAAGACTCTTGCCCGCGGACATGCGTATGATATGAATGCTTTGGTCGAGGACCTCACATCAATCAGGGGTAGCATTGGATTCATGACGGACCAATTGCGTACAATTCAACCACTATTTGCATCTTCAAGGCAACGGAAGAAGATGATCAGGATTAAGGATGAGGTTGAAAAAATCTCCAAAGTGTATTCAGGCATACTTGAAGATAAAAATATCAAGCTCACTACTATAGAAGTGCCTGGCTCTCCTTTGGCAGTGAGAACTACAATAGCGGTTGTTCTTCAGGTGTTGTTGAATTTGTTTGATAATGCAATCTATTGGCTCGAAGACCATACCGAAAAAGAGATAAAAATCGTTCTTGATGGAGATCACAATAGGTTCATTTTCGCTGATAATGGTCCTGGCATCCGTGAAGACGACATGGAATATATTTTCGAAGCTTTCTATTCAGGGAAAGGTGAGGAAGGAAGAGGACTGGGTCTCTATATTGCCCGACAGTTGTTGGAGAAGAACGACGCTTCAATTGATCTGCTAATACATTCTCCTGATAAAGTATTGCCAGGGGCAAACTTTGTCATCGATTTCTCGGTAAAGGAGGAGTAGCATGGCGCTGATTGATTTGTATGATGGCATCGCAGTTGTCATTGATGATGAGATACACGATAGCGAATCAGGAATTGGCATAATTGTTAAACACCTTGAGGACAGAAATATTCCTGTTGTTAAGTACACTGAGTTGCCAAATGATGAAGCCATCAAGCATTTGCATAGTGCATCATTCATCATCTTGGATTGGGAACTTAAACCAGATCTTGATCTTGAAGACTCTGAAGCAATGAAGGTCAAAATACCAGGTGGGTTTTATGAGGCACAAAACCTGAGATTTCTTGGGATGGTAAGAGAAATTTCTTACTGCCCAATTTTTATTTTTACAGATCGATTAGTAGGTAATATCAAAGAGTGTTTACATGAAAGCAAAGAATTGGCGGATATGGGAAACCATCCCATCTATGTTGAGAGTAAGAGCAATGTCCTCGATCCCCAGAAGTTGTTTTTAGAATTCGAGCGCTGGCTGAAGGAACAACCTGCAGCCTATGCACTGAAGATGGTAAATGTAGAGATCCAGAAAACCGAAGTTGCCCTGTATAAAAAATTCCTTGGAATTTCAAAAATATGGCCAAAGGTATTCTGGGAGACGTCAAAAAAGGATGAAACGAATCCTTCTCTTGATCTAAAAAATTTCATATTGCAATACATAGATAATACGATGCGTATTCCTGAGTTTGAAGAAGGCATATTTGAAGATAGCGATGGTAAGGAATCAAAGATTACCGGAAGAGATTTACAAGCCATCTACCAAGGTGCGAATCTTCTACAATTAACTTGCAAGGATAGGGAATATCCAATGATGGGTGATTTGTTTCTCGTCGAAAACCAAGGGAGTAAGCCGGTCTATTACATTAACATTAGACCTCTTTGTGATTTGTTGAGAGGTAATGATCCTTTATTGTATTGTTTGGTTGGGAAGGAAAAGAAAGCTCATAAGATTTCGACAAATAAGGGACATATCCTTCAAATTACTTCAACAGAGATAATTCCTTATGTTGGGAAAGATGGACCTGTTTGTTTTGATTTTACAAATTTGGAAATTAGGAAGTGGAGTGAATTGCAAGATAAGTTGGTTGGACAGGTATTGCCCCCACTGAGCTTGCATATTCAACAAAGGTATTCACAATACTTGCATCGTATCGGATTGCCCCGAGCCCCAGAAGGGTATTTCAAGCCAGAGAAGGTTAATGAGGGCGAAGAGTCAGATTGTTGAATGCCGAATTTTCTTGCTTCATTGAAGCTCGGGGAGACGTACGAAACTGCACCTCGTATTACAATTCTGACTGTTTCACAAATGGTAGAGAGTTGATGTAGCTATTGTTTCAATCGATTTGAATCGATAGATTGGTTATCGACTCAAAATGAATCGATAGATGAATCGATAGGCGTATCGTTGCAAATGTCTTCTCTGTCTGGTATGCTCTGTGCAGGTGATAGCCATGAAGATCAGAGAGACAGCCAACAGAGAACTCAAAGAGATTGTTACCAAGACCTTCTTGAAGACGGTAAGTGCCTATGCAAACTACAACGGAGGGAAAATTCTCTTTGGTGTTGATGATGAAGGTACCGCCGTTGGCATTGAAAACAGCAGAGAAGAGGCGTTGAGAGTGGAGCACATGATCAACGACTCCATTGTTCCGGTTCCACGATTTCACCTCACTGTTGAGAAGAGAGATGGTTTGGACATCATCATCCTGACTGTGGAAAAGGGGAGGGATACTCCCTATTACTATGACCGAAGAGCATACAAGCGCTCTGATACCTCTACCGTGGAAGTCGATCGATTTGAGCTGCGGAGGCTCGCTCTGCAAGGCATCAACATGAACCTTGAGGCGACCGAGGCTTCTGAACAGAACCTTACGTTCAAGGTCTTGGAATCAAAACTGAAGGAAGTTCTTGGAATCAAGAAGATTTCATCGGACATTCTGAGGACATTGGATCTGCTTGATGAAGGGGGAACCTATAATGTTGCTGCCGAGTTGTTCTCTGATGTCAACACTGTTCCATTTGCGGGTATCGATATCGTTCGATTTGGTGAGAGCACCAATCAAATCCAAGAGCGAGTGATCGTAGAGGGAGTCTCCCTGCTGGCACAGTATGATGGGGCAATCGAAATTTTTGAACGGTACTACCAATACGAAGAGATAGAGGGGTATAAGAGGACACAAAAAGAGTTGATCCCACGAGAAGCATTTCGAGAAGCCGTGGCGAATGCGATAGTCCATCGGGTGTGGGATGTTCCCTCATATATCCAAATATCCATGTTCAAGGATCGAATAGAAGTTACCTCACCGGGAGGGTTGCCGGCCGGCCTCTCTGAAGATGAATACCTGTATAGCACTATCTCGCTGCTGAGGAACCCCATCATCGCAGGTGTCTTTCATCGGCTAAAGATCATAGAGAGATTTGGCACCGGTGTGATGAGAATCCAGGAAGCGTATAGTGAGAGCACCACCAAACCGAGCTTTGATATCAGTGAAAACTATCTCAAGGTGCAGTTGCCGATCATCGCATTAGAGTTGCTCGGCTTGTCTGATGATGAACAGACGGCCTTGAATATATTCAAGACCGAACGAGAGCTTTCACGGTCAGCGTTGGAAGAGAAGGCCGGATTCAACAAATCCAAAGCCATCAGGGTTCTGAACTCCCTGATAGACAAGCACATCCTTGTCAGGCTCGGTAGTGGACCGAGTTCTACGTATCGATTGCGCTAGAACTTGTCAGATCATGTGCTTCAGATCCATGTCCCTCCCGGTCCATCCTTGGC
>Ga0172382_10004399_pt1 | contig 21599 bp, 22 predicted proteins | sample Leawel138RmetaG_FD_122245 | JGI IMG/M metagenome (GOLD analysis project Ga0172382, IMG submission 122245) | Leachate microbial communities from a municipal landfill in Southern Ontario, Canada - Leachate well 138R metaG | ecosystem: Engineered > Solid waste > Landfill > Unclassified | place... | reverse complement strand
TATTAATGGACAGGGCAGAGTCGTCAGAAGTATTTAATGATATAGTCAAATTAATTAACGATTTTAAAGAGTACTTTTTAAAACATAATCAACCCATCTATGAAAATCCTTCACCAGGAAATAAGGAAGGAGGTATAAGTACATTAGAAGAAAAGTCATTGGGATGTATTCAAAAAGGTGGAAGTGCTAATATAGTAGATGTGTTGAAGTATGGAGAAATCCTCAGTAAAAACGGACTTAATTTATTATACTCACCAGGCAATGATTTGGTAGCATCTACAGCATTAGGTGCTTCAGGTTGCCAAATGGTATTATTCACCACAGGAAGGGGAACTCCATTTGGAAGTTTTGTACCTACTTTAAAAATTGCAACAAATAACCGCATATTCAACTTAAAACCCCATTGGATGGATTTCAATGCAGGAGAGTTGCTGGAAGGTAAGTCTATGGATAAATTAGCAGACGAATTTATAGAATATGTGGTTGAGGTTGCTAATGGTTCATATGTAAACAATGAAAAAAATAGTTTTAGGGAGATAGCAATCTTTAAGACTGGCGTTACACTCTAGTCAAAAAGAGTATTTTTCAAACTCACAGTAATTATCAAATAAGTGGAGGGTATAAAATGAGAATGTTTTTGGATGAAAACTTTTTACTAACAGGTATGACAGCAGAAATACTATATGAAGAATACGCAAGGGATATGCCAATAATTGACTACCATTGTCATTTAAGCCCAAAGGAAATTGCAGAGAATAAAACCTATAAAAACATAACAGAAATTTGGCTAGGAGGAGACCATTACAAATGGCGTGCCATGCGAAGCAATGGGATTGATGAAGAATTAATAACTGGGAATGGGTCAGATTACGATAAGTTCAAGGCTTGGGCAAAAACTGTACCCTATTGTTTGGGGAATCCCTTATATCACTGGTCTCACCTAGAGTTGAAGAGATATTTTGACATGGATGTCATTATAAATGAAGACACAGCTGACGAAATTTGGGAAAAAACCAATGCAATGTTGAGCACTGCCGAGTTCACCACCAGAAAATTATTAGAGAAAATGAATGTGAAGGTAGTATGTACAACTGATGATGCAATTGATTCATTAGAATACCACAAGATGATTAGACAGGATAAAGACTTTGACATTAAAGTTCTTCCCGCATTAAGGCCAGATAAGGGCATAAATATTCAGAATGAAGGGTTTGCAGAATGGATAGATAAATTAGGACAGGTTAGCAATGTCGGTATTTCCAACTATGATGATTTGAAAAAAGCTTTAAAGAAGAGGGTAGATTTCTTTCATCATGAAGGTTGCAGGATATCAGACCATGGCATAGACAGGATATTTTATGCCGAAGCTACTGAGGAAGAGGTAGATCAGATATTTCAGAAGGCAATGGCTGGAGAAGCTATAAGCAATCTTGAATCAGATAAGTATAAGACCAAAATCATGATATATTTAGCCAGCCTATATTCCGATTTAGGGTGGGCTATGCAGCTACACATTGGAGCGTTGAGGAATAACAATTCCAAAATGATGAAGCTTTTAGGGCCGGATACTGGATATGATTCAATAGGAGATTGGGAAATAGCAGAACCACTAGCCAGGCTATTAGATGAAATAAATAGTAGCAATCAGTTGCCCAAAACCATTATATATAGCCTGAATTCAAAAGACAACGATGTCATAGCTACCATGATAGGAAACTTTCAAGATGGAAAGATCCCTGGAAAATTACAATTTGGAACTGCTTGGTGGTTTAATGATCAAAAAGATGGCATAGAGAAACAAATCAAATCTCTTGCTAGCTTGGGGCTCCTGAGAAGGTTTGTAGGCATGGTAACTGATTCCAGAAGCTTTTTATCTTATACTAGACATGAATATTTTAGGAGAGTACTATGCAATGTTGTAGGTAACTGGGCTGATGAAGGGGAATTACCTTATGATATTGAACTCCTGGGCTCTATGATAAGAGAAATAAGCTATGAAAATGCAATAAATTATTTTGATATATAAAGAGAAACCTTTGAAGCAGAAAACATATAGGAGATGGAGATAAAGACATGGATAAAAGTCAAAAAAAGATTTTTGGAGCTTGCTCTTACGGTTTTTTTATAAATGGAATAACTGCCTTGGTAATTGGTGCTATAATGCCAATGATATTGATGGATTTGAATATGGGCTATGATGATGGGGGTATGCTTTTATCTTTTCAGTCTATTGGAAACTTGTTGGCAAGCTTTTTAGGGGGTATTATTTCAGTTTATTTAGGCAGAAAAAATGCAATTGTGGCCTTATCTTCCATGACTGCCATAGGTTTTATTACAATGTCCATCATCAGATCACCAGCCCTACTGATAGTACCTTTCTTTTTAACTGGTATAGGAAGAGGTAGTGTAACCAATATGAGCAATACCTTAGTAAATGAGATCGGTGATGGTAGGCCTGGCCCACTGAATATCTTACACACCTTTTTTGCAGTTGGAGCTTTTATGGCACCCTTTTTCGCATCATGGAGCCTTGGAAAAGGTCTTAGCTGGCAATTTGTCCTTAGGATAGTATCTATGTTTGCCATGTTTATGGTAATAATTTTCTTAGCCACTGATATTGGCAATATTAGAATACAGAACAGAAGTAAAGATAGGGAAAACAAAATTTCATTTGACTTCCTTAAAAACCTTGATTTTTATATATCAAGTGGCATATTGTTCTTTTATGTTGGCGTTGAATATGCTGTAAATGGTTGGATTGTCACATATCTAAGAGATACAGGAATCATGACTACAGTTTTGGCACAAAAAGTATTATCTATCTTGTGGATAGTAATCATATTTGGAAGGCTATTTAGTGCATATATTTCAAGAACGATAAATAAGAAGACAATTCTTTTAATTAGCTCAATAGGTACGATGGTATTTTTTACACTTTTTATAATTTCAACAGATATTTGGGCTATTATTGCCTGTATTTTTGGACTTGGTTTCAGTCTTTCAGGTATCTATCCCACTACCATATCTAACGTGGGAGATGTACTAAAGAAATCTAGTCTGGCAATGGGAACACTCTTAGGCCTTGCAGGCTTAGGTGGTATCTTAATGCCCTATATAACAGGTGCCATAGCTGAGAAGATAGGTATTGCAGGTGGGATGTTAGCAATTGGTATAGCCGTGATTTTTATGTTTTTATTTACCCTAGCAAATAGGCTTAGGCCGAATGAATTGCCTGGGCAATGACAAATTTATTCCCCAATTTTACATTGACAGAGAAATACTAGTATGGTAGTATGCTAATCAGAAACATAAAATAAATGTCAAGAAGGGGAAATTATGAAATTTTTAATTGAGGAAAAAAATAGCGGGGTAACAGTAGGTGATTATGTTTACGATGTAATTAGAAAAAACATAATCAATCTCAATATGATTCCAGGCCAACAAATAAGTGAAAATGAAGTAGCAGATTTACTAGGCGTCAGCAGAACACCGGTTAGAGAAGCATTTATAAAGTTGGCAAAAGAGGGGCTTCTACATATAATGCCCCAAAGGGGTACCTATATTTCCTATATAGATCTGGGTATTGTAGAGGACACGAGATTTATCAGAGAAAGCCTAGAGAAATCAGTAATTAAACTAGCGACTCAATCTTTTCCAAAACAGTTAATATACATTTTACAGGAGAATATTAACGCACAAAAGAGATTGATGGAACAAAAATTATATTTTGAATTTCTCATGAAGGATGAGGAATTTCACAAAACAATCTTTATAGGCTGCAACAAGGAAAGGACCTGGACTTTTATAGAACAGATTAATTCAGAATACAATCGTGTGCGAATGCTTACCTTCTTATCAGATATTAATTGGGGAGACATCATAAAACAGCATCAAGAGATACTAGACAGTATTATTAGTAAAGACGAGGTAAGAGGACTAGAAATTGTCGGGAATCACGTCCAGAAATTAATATTTGAACAAGTTGAATTAAAGGGAAAGTTTCCACAATATTTTAAAAACTAAAGTTTTACAAAATAAGATTAAGGGTTTGTTTAAAATATTGTACAATGTCTAGCTAGTATACCTAGCATAGCCATTTCAATATAATAGGGTGTTTGTCACCCACATGCAGGCATATAATAAGCTAAATAAATAGGAGGGGGAAAAATGAAAAGAAGTTTTAAGTATTTATCATTTGGTCTAGTATTAGTTTTGTTAATTGGGGCCTTGGCGGCTTGTGGTGTGGAGAAGCCAGAAAAGCAGCCTGTAGGCGGAGAAACAAGTCAAAGTGGAGAAAGCAATACTTCTCAACCGAAAGTTAAACTTGTATATGCAGAAGTTAATCCATTAGATTCAATAGTCGGACAATTGGCTGTAGCTTTCAAGGAAAAAGTAGAGGAGCTTTCAGATGGAAATATCATCATCGACGTACAGGCTAGTGGAGTATTAGGCTCTGAAAATGATGTTTTAGATACTATGCTTGGAGGCGGTGGAACAATTGACATGTCCCGTATTTCTGCATTTGCTTTAACGAGCTATGGTGGAGAAAAGTCAATGCTTCTTTCCATTCCATTTACCTTTGTTAGCAGGGAACATTTCTGGAACTTTGCTGAATCAGACCTTGCACCAGAATTTTTATTAGAACCCCATGAAAATGGCAGTGGAATTAGAGGTTTATTCTATGGGGAGGAAGGATTTAGACACTTCTTTACTGTTAAAGATATTGCTGGCATAGAAGATTTAAAGGGTATGAAACTAAGAGTTTCAAATGACCCAATCATGAATGGTATGGTAAAGGGCCTAGGAGCTGATCCTACAGTAGTGTCTTTTGGTGAACTTTATTCCGCACTCCAAACGGGAGTAGTAGATGGAGCTGAGCAACCAATCAGCAACTATAAGTCTAATGCTTTTCAAGAGGTAGCACCAAACTTAATCCTCAATGGGCATACACTTGGGGCAATCCAAGTAGTTATAACAGATGAAGCATGGGATAATCTTACATCAGAACAACAAGATATCTTGATAGAAGCTGGAGAATATGCATCAAAATTAAATAGGCAAGTTTCAGAAGCCGAAGAAAATAAGGTCCTTGACGAGCTAAGGGAAGAAGGAATAAACATCGTAGATGTTAATGACATAGAACCATGGCAAGATGCTGTTAAGGAAGTAGTAGAGACTCATACAAATGAAAACTCAGAACTATATCAAAAAATAGTTAATTTAAAATAACAGATTATGGTGTGAATTATCAAGAGGCACAAAGGCAACTGAAGCCTTTGTGCCTCTTAAAACGAGGAGTGAGGAAATGGTAAAGGTATTTAACGCCGTAGAAAGAATAAGGCCATTTTATGATATGGTGTACAAGGCTGTACTCTTGTTGTGCAAGATTTTGTTAATAACAGATATTTTAATAACTACTATGGCAGTAGCAGGTAGATTCATCTCTTTTATCCCTGATCCTTCGTGGAGTGAAGAGGTAGTATTGACCTTGATGGCCTATATGGCTGTATTATCTGCTGCATTAGCTATCAGAAAGAGAGCCCATATACGAATGACAGCATTTGATGACTATTTGCCTAAAAGACTTGTTATTTACTTAGATATTATATCGGATATATTTGTTTTAATACTTGCGCTAGTGATGGTTTTTGTTGGTTGGAAATATGCAGTAACTATTGGTTCAAAAGGAACCTATGTAAGTATGCCTAATTTATCTAGATTTTGGATGTATTTTCCAATACCTTTAGCTGGATTTGGTATGATTGTATTTCAACTCGAAATCTTATTTAGTCATTTTAAAAAAGTTCTTGTAGGGGAGAGTGAGAATTAATGAGCGCTGATAGCATGGCAATATTAATTTTAATTGGAAGTTTTCTTCTTATGATTGTACTCAGATTTCCCATTGCATATTCGGTTGCCCTTGCGTCAATTTTTACTCTTCTATATCAGGGCTTACCTTTAGCGATTGTTGCACAACAAATGGTAAAGGGTATTAGCTCTTTCAGTCTTATGGCAGTGCCTTTCTTTATTACTATGGGAGTTTTCATGGGTACAGGCGGAATATCCGAAAGACTAATCTCATTAGCGGATGCCTTTGTAGGGTGGATGAGGGGCGGTATGGCGATGGTAAATATTGTTGCATCATATTTCTTTGGCGGTATATCTGGTTCTGCTGCAGCAGACACGGCATCTATTGGAAGCATAATGATACCAATGATGGTGGAGCAAGGATATGATGACGATTTTTCCGCAGCAGTTACTATCACCTCATCAGTAGAGGGGCTTTTAGTACCTCCTAGCCATAATATGGTCATCTACGCGACTACAGCCGGAGGGGTTTCTGTTGGAAGCCTTTTTTTAGCTGGTTACTTGCCTGGTGCAGTACTTGCAGTATCCTTGATGGTTGGAGCCTATATAACATCAGTAAGAAAAAACTACCCTAGGGGATCTAAATTCAGTTTATCAAATCTATTTAAGCAATTAATTAGATCTTTCTGGGCATTGGCAGCAGTTCTAATTGTTGTCGTGGGAGTTGTAGGCGGTTATTTTACAGCAACGGAGTCAGCTGCTATAGCAGTTATTTATAGTCTTGTAGTCAGCGTGTTTATATATAGGGGTCTTGACTGGAAAGGGGTTTGGAAAGCTTTGGAAAGTATCATAGATACATTGTCCATTGTCTTGATACTGATTTCAACGTCTGCGATTTTTGGTTATCTACTGACGCGCTTACACGTTCCTTCCTTGGCGGCCAATGCGATTATTAGTTTAACAGACAATCCAATAATTATTGCTATTTTAATCAACATTATATTGCTAATACTTGGAATGATAATGGACATGGCCCCAATTATTTTGATAGCGACTCCAATACTTTTGCCTGTAGCAAAATCCATTGGCATTGATCCAGTTCAATTTGGAATTATTGTCGTATTAAATTGTGGTATTGGACTTTTGACACCACCAGTAGGTTCTGTATTATTCATTGGTTCAGCTGTAAGCAATGTAAAGATGGAAAGGCTAGTAAAAGCGACCTTCCCGTTTTATGTCTATATGATAATAACGCTATTGTTAGTTACTTTTGTCCCAGCGATTAGCCTATGGCTTCCATCTGTATTTAAATAAAAGAGGATGAGTTAAATGGAATATCGATTTAAATATCAGCCCACTGCCCTGGAACTCTGGAAACTATCAATGTATGGAATCTTCAGTTCATTAGTTGGTATAACCAATATTATATTTACCATATCTATGCTGCTTCTATCTATTAGGTTTTGGGGAAGTGCACAAATAATTTACAAGATAGTCTTAATAATTGGTATTTGCCTATTTACATGTATACAGCCCCTAGCAATTTATCTAAGGGCTAGAAAACAAATGGGGGAAATTCCATTGGATATGGAGATATTTTTTGATGAAGAGGGAATAAAAATAATCAGTTCTGAGGGCGAAACAAATTTGATTTGGAAGTCAATAAAGGGTGTTAAGTCGAAAGCTGATATAACGACAATCTATACAACTGACAAATATGGACTTATATTATCAGATCGGATTTTGGGTAGTAGTAAAGAGGAATTTCTTATTTTCTTAAGCAGTAAGTTGGAAAGAAAGGTAAAAGGCTATGATTAATTACCTTTTGTAGTACTTATAAGATTTAGCATGAAAGGGTGATTGGAAATGAAAATGACATTGAGATGGTTTGGAAGCCAATACGATACCGTCAGCCTTAAGGAAATACGGCAAATACCAGGTTGTGCAGGGGTCATAACAACCCTATATAACTCAAAACCTGGTGAAGTGTGGGAAAGAGAAGAAATCAAGGCCTTAAAGGAGGAAATTGAAAGCCAAGGACTGGAACTTAGTGGAATAGAAAGCGTTAACGTCCATGACGAAATAAAGATTGGCTTGCCTACAAGGGATAAATATATAAATAATTATATAAAGACACTAGAAAACCTAGGAGAAGAGGGCATAGATTTAGTATGCTATAATTTCATGCCAGTATTTGATTGGACAAGAACTAGCCTTGCAAAAGAAAGGCCCGATGGCTCGACTGTGCTGTCCTATGACCAGGAAATTATTGACAGGATTGACCCAGCAAAGATGTTTGAGGAAATGGATTCTGAGTCTAGTGGATTTGTTCTGCCTGGCTGGGAACCCTATAGATTACATAGGGTGAAGGAATTATTTGAGATGTACAAAGATGTAGATGAGGAAAAACTTTTTGAGAATCTGGTATACTTTCTAGAGGCCATAATGCCTACCTGTGAAAGATATGGAATTAAAATGGCAATTCACATGGACGATCCAGCATGGTCGGTATTCAATTTACCTAGGATAGTAAATAACAAGGAAAATATTCAGAGGCTCTTAGATGCAGTGCCGGTAATGAACAATGGACTTACCCTCTGCACAGGTTCATTGGGTTCAAATCCGGATAATGACATTCCTGATATTATAAGAAGCTTTAAAGACAGGATACATTTTGGACATGTAAGGAATTTAATACACCATGAACCAGGAAAGTTTGACGAGGCAGCCCATTTATCATCAGATGGTTCCCTAGATATGTATGAAATCATGAAGGCCTTTCACGATATTGGAATGACTGGGCCCATAAGACCTGATCACGGAAGGATGATATGGGACGAAAAGGCCATGCCTGGATATGGACTATATGATCGTGCCTTGGGGGCTACCTACTTAAATGGATTGTGGGAAGCTATAGTTAAATCTTCCAAGAATTTATAGGGGGAAACTAGAATGAAACTAAAGCTAGAATCTTTAAAGAATAATAGCATTTGGGAAAATGCAGGTTTTCAACTTCCAAAGTTCGATATTGAAGGCATTAGATTGGAAACAAAAAAAAGCCCTACTTGGATTCATTTTGGAGCAGGTAATATATTCAGGGCCCTGATGGCTAATGCTCAGCAAGAGCTCCTGAATAGGGGTATAAGTAATAAGGGGATTGTGGTGGTAGGTGGAGAGAGTATAGATACCATCTATCGAGCCCATGATAATCTTACAGTTTTGGTGACCTTAAAATCAGATGGCTCCATTGAAAAGACAGTAATAGGTAGCATTGCAGAGTCACTTATCCTGGATATAGAAAGGGAAATTGATTGGAATAGGTTAAAAGAAATTTTTGCTAGTCCTAGTCTACAAATGGTTAGCTTTACCATAACGGAAAAAGGCTACAGCTTAAAGGACAGCAGGGGTGAGTTTCTAGCAGATGTAATTGAGGATTTTAAAAAGGGACCACAGTCGCCAAAAAGCTATATTGGGAAAATTGTATCTCTTCTCTATGAAAGATATTTATATGGAAAGAAACCAGTTGCTATGGTAAGTATGGATAATATGTCGGAAAATGGAGCTAAACTATATGCCTCTGTCCGCACAATTACAAGGGCATGGGTGTCGAAGACTTTTGTGGACAGGGAATTTGAGGCCTATATTGATAATCCAGATCTGGTGTCCTTTCCCTCGACCATGATAGATAAAATAACACCAAGCCCAAATCCAAGGGTAAGGGCTATGTTGAGAGAGGTTGGATTTGAGGATGTGGAAGATGTAATTACATCAAGGGGTAGTTTTGTTTCTCCTTTTGTAAATGCGGAAGAATTGGAATATCTTGTTATTGAAGATGTATTTCCCAACGGGAGACCAGAGTTAGAAAAAGGTGGAATAATATTTACTGACAGAGAAACGGTAGCTAAGGTAGAGAAAATGAAAGTTAGCACCTGTCTCAATCCCCTTCATACTAGCCTGGCCATCTTTGGCTGTTTACTAGGCTACAATTTAATATCTGAGGAGATGAAAGATCCAGAATTGAGGACTCTTGTAGAAAAAATAGGTTATGAAGAAGGATTCCCAGTAGTAGTAGATCCAGGTATTATTGACCCAAAATTGTTTATTGACCAGGTAATCCAAATTAGATTTCCAAACCCCTTTGTGCCTGATACTCCACAGAGAATAGCAACAGATACATCTCAAAAGCTTGGTGTTAGATTTGGTGAGACTATCAAGTCCTATGTCGCAAGGAATGATTTAAATGTAAGGGATTTAGTATTTATCCCTCTGGTAATAGCCGGATGGTGTAGGTATTTGCTTGGCGTAGATGACGAGGGCAATACAATGGAAATAAGCCCCGATCCCCTATTGGAAGAACTATTGCCCCATTTTTCCGATATTTCTCTAGGAGATAAGGGACCCTTTGAGAAAGAACTAGGACCAATATTGTCCAATAGGCATATTTTTGGCTTGGATCTTTACCAGATTGGATTGGGTAAAACCGTAGAGAACTTTTTTGCTGAACTTGTTTCAGGTAAAGGAGCAGTTAGAAAGACCCTAAAAAAATATCTTTATTGATACTTGAATGGAATATATAAATGTGGTAGCATTATTTTGAAATCAATAGATATTACTATAACTTATCCCTAATCATTTTAGATTAGGGATATTGATTTTCAAAATATAATTGAAAAGAGGGGAAAGTATGGCGAATATCATGGTGCAAGGTACTACGTCTTCAGCGGGTAAAAGTTTGATGTGCACAGGCCTATGCCGTTTGTTCAAGGAGGAAGGATATAGGGTGTATCCATTCAAGTCTCAAAATATGTCAACAAAGTTTTATTTGACAGCAGAAGGTAAAAAGATAAGTAGTGCTCAAGCCTTACAGGCAATAGCAGCGGGTGTCAAACCCCACCCCAGTATGAATCCGATACTTTTGATACCAAAATCAGATATGGGTTCTATGGTATATATAATGGGGGAGGAAATGGAGCATATGGAGGCAGTAGAATACTTTAAGTTTAAGGTTGATCTAAAACCCATGATTGAAAAAATCTATAAAGAAGTAGAAAGTGAAAATGACATTGTAGTCATAGAAGGAGCTGGAAGTCCAGCAGAAATCAACCTAAGGGAAAATGACCTTGTAAATATGGGCATGGCAGAGATGGCAAATGCTCCCGTACTTTTGATTGCAGATATAGATAGAGGAGGAGTCTTTGCATCCCTGTATGGGACTGTGATGTTATTGGAGAAGGAAGAGAGAAGTAGGATAAAGGGCCTTATTATAAACAAGTTTAGGGGGGATAAAAGCTTATTAGATTCGGGAATAAGAATGATTGAAGATTTACTAAAGATACCTGTAATTGGAACTATCCCCTTTGTCCAATTAGAGTTGGAGGATGAGGATAGTTTAGTTGATAAAGATAGGAGATACAAAGCCCCTAAGCAAAGTCAAGCAGATATTAACAAGGAAATAGATAAGTTAGTTAGGGTCCTAAGAGACAATCTAGACCTTGAGTATTTATACAGGATAATAGGTTTAAAGGAGATAGATGGTTAATTTAGTATGATTGAGGGATTAGGTGATTAGGATGGTATTCAATATATTAATAGCTGTAGGATTGGACTTCCTGATAGGCGACCCCCATGGTTTTCCCCATCCAGTTAAGCTAATGGGGAACATAATCAACTTGGAGGATAGATTAGTAAGAAGGATATTTAAGGGTGGAAAAGGATTAAAACTAGCAGGATTAATTATAGTATTAACTAATATTTTTCTTGGATTTTTCATTCCCTACTTGATACTTAGATTTCTTAGGGCCTATAAGGTTTTATACAATACCCTGGAAGTTTACTTAATCTATACGTGTATTGCTGCGAAGTCTTTAGATGTAGAAACTACAAAAGTTTACAAGGCCTTTGATTTGGGATTAGATGAAGCTAGGGTAAAGCTTTCATATATAGTGGGAAGAGAAACCCATAGTTTGAATGAAATGGAGATTGTAAAGGGAGCTGTAGAAACTGTTTCTGAAAACACATCTGATGGAGTTATAGCTCCACTGTTTTATATATTCTTGTTTGGTTTACCGGGGGGACTTGCCTACAAATTTATAAATACTATGGATTCAATGCTTGGATATATGAATGACAAATATATCGACCTGGGATATTTCCCAGCTAGGCTAGACGATATTGCAAATTACCTTCCTGCTAGATTGACTGGGTTTTTGATGATTGTGAGTTCTTTCGGTAGATTTGATATATCACCTGGTCTAAAGATAATGATTAGGGATAGAAAAAATCATAAGAGTCCGAATTCTGCATATCCTGAAAGTGCAGTAGCAGGATTATTGGGTGTGGAATTAGGTGGTGGTAATTATTATCACGGTATATATGTCCATAAGCCTACAATAGGTGATAATTTAAATTCCTTGAATAAGAGCCACATTCAAAATGCCATTGAAATTATGTACAGAAGTGAAATGCTTTTTTTAGCCCTAGCTACCACTGTATCATTAGTTTTGTCTTAGAAGGAAAATATTCATGCAAAAAACCCTTGTATTGAATTTTGCAATATGATAATATAATAATGAAAATTAAATAAATACTGTAGGTTCCTTCATAGGAATAATAGGGAAATGGGTGAAAGTCCCATACAGCCCCCGCTACTGTAAGTGATGATGAAATCGGCCTATGCCACTGGATATATATCTGGGAAGGCGCTGAAAGTAAAGGGATTCACGAGTCAGGAGACCTGCCTAATAGTATTAAACAAGCAACCTTCGGAGGGAAGGGGAGGCTAATTTATTTTGCTATTTGATGCAAATAATAAATCCCTAATCTTTGATTGGGGACTTTTTTATTCCCTCAAAATAAAAAAATGGAGGAGAAGGATGAGAATTAAAAAGTTTTTATTATTTATTTTATCATTATCTTTGGTAGGTGGATTTTCAACAGGCTGCAAGGATAAGGCAGATGAGGTTGCAGAATTTATGGATGAACCGGTAAAAGTAAGTGACTTAGTTTCTGATGAATATGGAATAAGTATAGACGAAGATTCAGTTACATTTGTAGACGGTAGGGGTGAGGAAGTAAGGATAGGTAAAAAGCCTGAAAGAGCCATAGTATTATTTGCATCCTTTGTGGATATTTGGATGAGAAATGGTGGAGATATGGTTGGCATGGTTGAGCCCTCTAATGAATATTATATGCCAGGGACCGAGCATATTGAGACCTTGGGGAAACAGGGTTCTATAAGTTTGGAAAAGGTGATATCTCTAGAACCAGATCTGGTGGTATTAAGCTATAATACTGGTTCACATTTAGATTTAATTCCAGCATTAGAGGAAAACCATATTCCTGTAATGGCATTAGATTACCAGTTTAAGGAAGACTATTTCAAAATATCGAAGGTTTTTGCTACAATTAATGATCGTATGGAGCTATATGAAAAAGATGCACAAATGGTAAAAGAAGAGACAGAAAAGATAATGAGCAGGGTCCCAAAAAACAAAGAGTCTAAAGTGCTTATCATAATGGCAACTAAAAATGCTATAGGTGCCATCAATTCAGATACGACAATTGGGGAAATGTTTAAAGATTTGGGGGCAATTAATATTGCCGATGGCTCTAATGAAAAGCTCAGCGAAAAGAATTTTAGCCTAGAAAAGATACTAGAAGAAGATCCAGACTTTATTTTTGTACAGGCCATGGGTTCAGATATGGAAGCTATTGAAGAGAGGATAAGAAACGATGCGCAGTCTAACCCCGCATGGAGTTCTTTAAAAGCAATTAGGAACGGAAACTATATAGTTTTGGATAAGGATTTATACACTTATAAGGCAAATCATAGATATGCTGAGGCATATGAAAACTTAGCGAAAATATTGTATCCAGAGGTTTTTAATTAAATGAAAAGAAACATGATAATAATTGGTTTGGTGATTTTTTCGATAGTCGGATTTTTTATTAGCGTAGGAGTAGGGGCAGTTAAAATAAGCCCCAAGGACATTATAAGATCAATATTATATGGAAAAGATACTGTGAATTATCAAATAATATGGAATGTTAGGATACCTAGAACTATAGTAGCGGCTTTGGTAGGTATATCCCTGTCCTTATCGGGTGCAATACTTCAAGGAATAATGAGAAATCCCCTAGCTGGGCCCAATATAATAGGTGTTTCCTCCGGGGGAGGTTTCTTTGCTTTTATTATTTTAATTGTCTTCCCCCACTATTATTATTTGGTGCCAATAGGGGCATTCCTAGGTGCTTTGATAGCCACCCTATTTATCTATTCCTTAGCATGGAAGGAGGGAGTCCTGCCTACTAGGCTAGTATTGGCAGGTGTTGCCGTCTCGTCTCTTTTTAGTGCTGGTAGCAATGGATTGATGATCTTTCATCCAGATAGGGTACAAGGGGTAATTAATTTTATGGTGGGAGGATTATCTGCTATCACTTGGAATGACGTGAGGATGATATTTCCATATACGTTAATGGGAATAATAGCTATATTATTTCTACCAAACAAATTAAATATACTTATGTTAGGAGATGAGGTATCCACTGGACTAGGTTTAAAGGTAGAAAAGACAAGATTCATCTTTATTATAATTTCATCTCTATTAGCAGGTTCAGCAGTATCTGTAGTAGGACTATTGGGATTTGTAGGGTTAATAGTTCCTCATATGGTTAGATTATTTATCGGTTCAGATTATAGATACCTTTTTCCAGGAACTATATTTTTCGGCGCCTCTCTGGTTATGATATGTGACACCCTATCTAGAACTTTGTTTGCACCTGCAGAGATACCTGTGGGAATTATTATGTCAGCACTTGGAGCACCATTTTTTCTTTATTTACTTAGGAAGAAGGAGGGGATATAGCGTGGCTGTAGAAACCAAGAAACTGGAGGTCAAATATGGAGATAAGCTAATACTAAAGGGTGCTGACTTTAAGGCAGAGGATGGTCAGGTAGTTACCATAATTGGCCCCAATGGTTCGGGAAAAACTACATTAATTAAGGCCCTATCAAGGTATATAAAAGCTCATTCAGGAAGTATATACCTCAGGGGAAGGGATATATACTCTATTTCAACAAAGGAAATTGCCAGGGAAATGGCTATACTGCCTCAGGTTAAACATGTATCCGCAGATATTACCATAGAGGCATTAGTAGCCTATGGTCGGTATCCTCATCTAAGATTTGGCCAAAGGATGGGAAGGAAAGATAGGAAAATAGTAGATTGGGCTATTGAAAAAACCGGACTAAGAGAATTAAGGGGTAGGTATATAGGACAGCTTTCTGGAGGCGAAAGCCAAAGGGCCTGGATTGCTATGGCTTTGGCCCAAAAACCTAAGATACTAGTTTTAGATGAACCTACGACATATTTAGATATATCCTTTCAACTAGAAGTCCTTGAATTAGTGAGGGAACTAAATTTATCCCTAGGTATTACTGTAATAATGGTATTACACGATTTAAACCAGGCTGCTAGATATTCAGATAGGATCTATGTATTGAAAGATGGGGATATTAGACAATTCGGAAGCCCCCATAAGATTATAAGGGAAAAGATGTTGAAGGATGTATTTAGAATAAAATCACACATTTATCAGGACAAGGTAAATGGATGCCCATATTTCATAGCACACAAGATTATATAAGGAAGGTGATGTAATGGAGCACGGAGGAGATCTAATATCTTATGAAAAATGTTATAGGGGTGAACTAATAGACTATAGCAGTAATATAAATCCCCTTGGGCCACCCAGTGGATTAAAGGACATACTAATGAGTAGCTTTGATAGTTTACAAGTTTATCCAGATATAAAATATAGGGAGTTGAAAGCCTCATTATCAAACTATCTAAAATGTCAAGTGGAAAACACCATAGTTGGCAATGGAGCGGTGGAACTAATAGATAATTTTACGGCCTTGGCAAATAGGGTTCTAGTATATATTCCATCCTTTTCTGAATACGAAAAAAGAGCCCTTATCCACGGAAAGGAAGTGATTCGGATACCATATAATTCTGACTATGGCATAGACACTAGGGATCTAAAGGGTATAATTGAAAAAGGCGATATGCTGATACTAGGTAATCCCAATAACCCTACTGGTCTCAGAATAGATAAAACGGAGCTATTGATAATCTACAATTTGATAATTAAATCAGAGGCATACTTATTGCTAGATGAGGCCTTTTTTGAATTTTGCCCCGAGGACTACGACAGTATAGAATTGTTTAGGCAGTATAATTATGAAGGCCTTGGGATTATTAGGGCTGCTACTAAGTTCTTTGCCCTACCTGGCATTAGACTTGGATATGGTTGTACATCGAGGTTCTTAGCAAGAGAGATATCTGAAGTTCAGTTACCCTGGAGTATAAACTCCTTTGCAGAATCTGCAGGAAAATATATATTTAATGATGAGGAATATATCAGGGAAAGTAAGGACTATATAGACAGGGAAAGAAAATACATATTTAGAGAGCTATCAAAACTATCTAGTTTTAAGGCGTTTTATACAGAAGCTAACTATACCCTGATTAAACTATTGGATTTAGATGAAGAATATGTATTTGATTTTTTCCTCCAAAGAGGAATCGTGATTAGGAAGTGCTCCAGCTTCCCGGGGCTGGACAATACCTATATCAGAGTGGCTATAAAATCCAGGGAGGACAATAAAAGGCTTATAGAAATCTTTAATGAATTGGAGATAGTAGTATGAAATCCATACTGATTACAGGTCCTTCGAGTAACTCAGGCAAAACTACTATTACCCTGGCCCTTACCAGAGCCATATCCAATAGAGGATATAAAATATCAGCCTTTAAAGCAGGTCCAGACTTCATCGATTTAAGATACTTGGAAATGGCCTCAGGAAAGCAGGCTGGTAATCTAGATATACACCTTATGGGAATAGATGGGGTAAGGACCTCTCTATCTATGAATTATGGTGAATATGGAATAGTAGAGGGGGCCATGGGCTACTTTGATGGTATATATAATGGTTTTGAAAATTCCAGCTATCATATATCTAATGAATTAGATATCCCCACAATTCTAGTATATAGACCCAAGGGAGAAATGTTTTCTGTCATACCCAAGATAAAGGGAATGGTTGACTTCTCAGGATCTAAGATAAAGGGAATTATTTTAAATGAAGTAAATGAAAGAATCTACCGTCTATTAAGGGAGAAGATAGAAGAATATATAGGTGTGGAGGTATTAGGCTATCTGCCCAAGGATAAGAAATTGGAACTGGAAAGCAGATACCTAGGACTTGTATGGCCTGACAATAGGAAGGATAGCCAGGACTTCATATCTAGGGCTGCAAATATTGCAGAGAAAACTCTATCCATAGATAGGATTTTGGGACTAGCCAATGAAATTCAGGTAGAGGACTATAAACATGAAGGGAAAAGAAATATAAAGGTTGCCATAGCCCGTGATGGGGCCTTCAATTTTTATTATAGAGAGAATCTAAAGCTATTAGAAAATACATGTAAGGTAGAATATTTTTCTCCCATTAAAGACAAGGAAGTACCAAGTGCGGATCTTATCTATCTTGGTGGGGGATATCCTGAGCTCTTCAAGGAGGAACTGACAGCCAATAAGGACATGATAAGGTCAATCAGGGAGAAGGCAGAAGAAGGCGTATTTATTCTTGCAGAGGCAGGTGGATTTATGTACCTGGTATCCTCCATAGAAGGACATGCCATGTGCAATATTTTTAAGGGTCATAGTCGGATGACGAATAGACTGCAAAGATTTGGATATGTAGATATGGAACTAAGGGAAGACACAATACTTGGGAAAAAAGGAGATATAATTAAGGGACATGAATATCACCAATCTACCATAGATATAGACCATAAGCCCCTATTTAACATTTCCAAGCCAAAAGATATTAGTAGAAGATGGCTATGTGGATATAGCTTCAAGAACGTCTTAGCATATTATCAGCACATTAATTTCCTTGGAAATAGGAAGACTTTTAATCATTTATTAGACAGTATAGAAAACAAAAGAAAGAGGGATAAAATTGTATATTAAAAATCCAATAGAAATAGAAAATAGGAGTATGGATATCATAGACCAGGTTATGAGTGATACCAGTTTTACAGAAGAGGAAATGATGGTAGCTAAAAGAATGGTACACACAACTGGAGACTTTGATTACAGAAATATAATAGAGTTTAGAAATGACTTCTTGGGGCAAGCAAAAAAAGCTATTAGAGAAGGTAAAACCATATTTACAGATACTAAGATGGCTTTTACGGGGATAAATAAAACTGCCCTAGCAAAGGCAAACTGCGAATTGAAATGCTATATAGATGATGAAAGAGTATTTAAATTATCTAAGAAACTTGCTACTACAAGGTCAGCCTGTGCAGTAGATCTGGCAGTTATGGACGGAGTTGATATATTTGTGATAGGAAATGCACCTACTGCATTATTTAGGGTGCTAGAGTTGTATAAAGAAGGCAAAGTTAAGCCTAGATTTATAGTAGGGGTACCAGTAGGCTTTGTTGGTGCCGCAGAATCAAAGGAATATCTAAGGGAATTCAACATACCATCTATATCAACACTAGGCAATAAGGGAGGAAGCAATGTAGCCGCTTCTATAATCAATGCCATTTTATATATGATGGTTGGCAGATAGGGGGCTATTTATTGTCTGGTCTTGATTTATACGTAATTAAGGATGGAAAGAACCTAAGATGTGGATATACTACAGGGAGCTGTGCCACAGCTGCTGCCAAAGCTTCTGCGCTTATGCTGGAAACAGGGAAGATAATAAGTTATGTAGAAATAGATACACCAGCGGGTATCAGGCTAAAATTACAGGTAAATAATCCCCAGATTACAGAAGAGGCCGCTAGCTGCTCCATAATCAAGGATGCAGGAGACGATCCCGACAATACAGATGGCATAGAAATATATGCCAGGGTGGTCAAAAGAAAGGATAGGAAAATCAATATAGATGGTGGTCAAGGCATTGGAAGGATAAGGAGGAAGGGATTATTTGGAAAACCTGGAGATGCGGCTATAAACCCTGTACCAAGGAAAATGATTGAAAAAGAAGTCAGGGAAGTAAAGGACAGTGGCTATGATATTCTGATCTTTGCACCCCGGGGTGAGGAAATAGGAAGGAAAACATTTAACAAGAATATTGGAATTGAGGGTGGTATATCCATCATTGGGACAAAGGGCATAGTATATCCAATGAGTGAGGATGCCTTTTTAAAGACCATATATATGGAAATGGATATGATAGCCAATGGACCGGGAAAGGAACATATTATTTTAGTGCCAGGAAACTATGGAGAAAAGCAGGCTGATGAACTAAAGATAGATGGGCCAAGGGTAAGGATATCCAATTTTTTAGGGGATAGCCTCCTATATGCCTACAACAAGGGCTTTAAGTCCATAAGCCTAATAGGTCATATTGGAAAGTTTGCAAAGCTATCCATAGGGGTTTTCAATACCCATAGCAAGGTATGCGATGGAAGAATGGAAGCTTTTGTATACTACCTATCTTTAATGGGGGCACCCATGGACCTACTAAATAAGGTTAATAACTGTGTAACAGCAGAAGAAGGATTAAACACCTCTATTGAAGCAGGATATGGACAGGTGGTCAAACATATGGAAAAGGGCGGAGAAGAAAGAATTAGAAGATATTTAAAGAATGAGGATTATAAGGTTAGAGTAATTATATATTTCATGGAAAGGGGGGTGGATATATGTTAGTTGTAGGAGGAATAGGACCGGGAAATCCCAAGTATCTAACTATAGATATGAGGATCAGAATAGAGGAAGGGAAATATATCCTTGCTTTTGGAAGGGTAGCAGCTTCCCTAAGGGAGATCAGGGATGATATTGTCCAGGTAAATAAGGTAGAAGAAATACTGAACTATATAGCCCCGGATAGGGAGACCCTGTTACTAGCATCAGGGGACCCGAATTTCTATGGGATAGTAGATTTTTTAAAAGCTAAGGGTCTAACTATTAGGGAAGTAATACCTGGACTGTCTTCTTTCCAGTATATGATGAGCAAGCTTCAAAAATCCTGGCAACATGCCTTCTTTTTGTCCCTACATGGCAGAGAGGAAAGTCTAGAAGACATTGGATTCCACCAGCTTTCAATACTCTTAGCAGACAAAGACAATACAGCAGGTAAAATATCCAATGACCTATATAAACTAGGGATAAGGGGAAAAGTCTACGCAGGATTTAACCTATCATATGAAGATGAAAAGATAATAGTAAAAAATATTGGTGAGAAAATCCAAACACTTTCTTCACTGGGGGTAGTAGTGGTGGAAAATGAAATGGATTAGGGATTAATTATCTATTCGTGGAAATATTCCCATGACAAAGTTCAATATTAGAATCCTTACCCTAGGCTATTTGGCCATAGATGAAGGAGATAAACTTTTAGATTTAGGAGCAGGAACAGGGTCTATATCACAGAAGCTGCCCTCCATGGGGCTGAGGTTTGTGCCATTGAAAAGAAGAAGGAGGGTATTAGACTTATAAGGGCAAATAGTGAAAAGCTTGGGGTGGATTTAACTATCATAAATGGACAGGCACCGAAGGATTTGCCAGATGTAAAGTTTGATAAATGCTTTATAGGTGGTTCCGGTGGCAAATTAGAAGAGATATTTGACTATTTGGAAAAGGCACTAGTAGAGAAAGGCATAGTAATGGGAAATTTTATTAAATTAGGGAATCTAAATAAATTTATGGTTCTTCTAAAGCATTATAATTATATGGATGTGGAAGTTAACCTTATCCAGGCATCTACCATGGATAGGATTGGGCTTCTCAAAGGACAAAATCCAATTTTTTTAGTAAAAGGAGTGAAGGCAAATGGTTAGTTTTATGGGAGCAAGTCCTAGATGTGTGGATTTGATTACAATAGAAGATAGAGGGCTCCTAAAGGAGGTTGATTTAGTCGTAAATGCAGGGTCCTTGGTGTCTAAGGAGCACCTGGAATTTTGCGGGGAAGGGATTGAATTTTATAATTCAGCCTCTATGACTTTGGGGGAAGTCATAAAGAAAAGGGTTGAGAATGTAGCTGAAGACTTTATAATGGTTATGCATAACCCTAGTTATAAGGGCGGAAAAGATTATTTGAAGAATATAGTAAATAGAATTTTAAAGTATAAAAGAGGAAAAACCTCAGTAGATATAGTTAAAAACTCAGGAAGACCCAGTACTGAATTAAATATCACCACCTTAGATAGTATCGATTATGAAATTGTAGATATGCTAATAGGCTCAATTATCGGGAATACAAACTCCTATATAAAGGATGAGAAAACAATCACACTTTGGGGATATAACATAAAATGATTTGGATAATAGGTGGTACCAGTGAAGGAAGGGAAATAGTAGATAAGATCAGGGATTTAGAGGATTATCTTGTGACCATAGCTACAGATGAGGGAAAAGAGTTTTTAAATAGTGAAAGGGTATTTATAGGCAGAATGGACTACGATGCTATGATGAGATTCGGGAAGGCTAATAGTGTTAAACTAATCGTTGATCTAAGCCACCCATATGCAAAAATAGTATCGGAAAATGCTAGGACAGTGGCAAGAAATTTAAAAATAAAGTATATTAGATATGTAAGAGAAAATACAGAATTTACACCAAATACCATTTATCTTAGAAACTATGAGGAAGCCTATAAGTATTTGTCCAAGGTATCAGGCACAGTCTTTTTCACCACTGGCTCCAAGAATATTGGAGACTTTGAAAAAATAAAGGGCAGTAACAGATTTATTTACAGGATA